>ERZ773228.4306-NODE-4306-length-10856-cov-3.308397_pt1 | contig 10856 bp, 6 predicted proteins | sample MGYA00580524_ERZ773228 | MGnify/ENA primary metagenome ERZ773228 (study PRJEB29015, sample SAMEA2737768) | human gut metagenome | biome: human gut; feature: human-associated habitat; material: faeces | place: China | collected 2012 ...
GAAGCCGCCGTTGATGACCTCGCCCCAGCCTACGCCGCCGCCATTGTGGATCGACACCCACGTGGCGCCGCGGAACGAGTCGCCGATGACGTTCTGCACGGCCATGTCGGCCGTGAGATTCGAGCCGTCGTAGATGTTCGACGTCTCGCGGTAGGGCGAGTCGGTGCCCGACACGTCGTGGTGGTCGCGGCCCAGCACGACGGGGGCCGAGAGACGCCCGTCGGCCACAGCCCGGTTGAAGGCCTGTGCGATCCGTGTGCGCCCCTCGCTGTCGGCATAGAGGATACGCGCCTGCGAACCGACGACCAGCCGGTTACGGCCGGCCTCGCGGATCCAGTGGATGTTGTCGTCGAGCTGCCCGGCGATCTCGGCGGCCGTGGCGCGGATCTCCTCCAATACTTCGGCGGCGAGGCGGTCGGTGAGCTCGAGGTCTTCGGGGCGGCCCGAGGTGCAGACCCAGCGGAACGGGCCGAAGCCGTAGTCGAAGAACATCGGCCCCATGATGTCCTGCACATAGGAGGGATAACGGAAACGGCCGCCCTCGCCCATCACGGCAGCCCCGGCGCGCGAGGCTTCCAGCAGGAAGGCGTTGCCGTAGTCGAAGAAATACATCCCCCGCGCGGTGAGTTTGTTGATGGCGTCGACCTGGCGGCGCAGCGACTCCTGCACGCACTCGCGGAAGCGGGCGGGCTCCTCGGCCATCATCTTGTTCGAAGCCTCGTAGCTTACGTCCACGGGGTAGTAGCCGCCCGCCCAGGGGTTGTGGAGCGAGGTCTGGTCGGAACCCAGGTCTACGGCAATCTCCTTGGCCGCCAGCCTTTCCCAAAGGTCGACGACGTTGCCCACATAGGCCATCGAGACCACCTCGCGGGCACGGCAGGCCTCGCGGATGCGGGGAACCAGGGCGTCGAGCGAATCGTACATCTCGTCGACCCATCCCTGCTCGTAGCGTTTCTGCGCCGCCTTAGGGTTGATTTCGGCGATGACGCTCACCACGCCCGAGATATTGCCCGCCTTGGGCTGCGCCCCGGACATGCCGCCCAGTCCCGAGGAGACGAAAAGCATCCCCCGGGCATCCTTGCGGCCGCCGGAGAAACGCTTGCGCGCGGCGTTCATCACCGTGATGGTGGTGCCGTGAACGATCCCCTGCGGGCCGATATACATATAGGAGCCGGCCGTCATCTGGCCGTACTGCGACACCCCGAGGGCGTTCATTCGCTCCCAGTCGTCGGGCTTCGAATAGTTGGGGATCACCATGCCGTTGGTCACCACGACGCGCGGGGCATCGGGATGCGACGGAAACAACCCCAGCGGGTGCCCCGAGTACATCACCAGCGTCTGGCGGTCGGTCATCTCCGACAGGTACTTCATCGTCAGGCGGTACTGCGCCCAGTTCTGGAACACGGCGCCGTTGCCGCCGTAGGTGATCAGCTCGTGGGGATGCTGCGCCACGGCCTTGTCCAGGTTGTTCTGGATCATCAGCATCACAGCCGCGGCCTGGCGGCAGCGGCAGGGATATTCGTCGATCGGCCGCGCATACATCTCGTAGTCGGGACGCAGGCGGTACATGTAGATGCGCCCGTATTTGCGCAGCTCCTCGGCAAACTCCCTGGCCAGCGTGGCGTGGTGCTTCGCGGGGAAATAACGCAGTGCGTTCCGGATCGCCAGCACCTCCTCCTCGGGCGTAAGTATCCCCTTGCGCTTGGGCGCGTGGTTGATCTGTTTGTCATAGGGTTTAGCGGCGGGCAGCCGGTCGGGAATGCCCGCGCGGATGTCATTCTGGAACTCTTGCAGTGTCATATCGCTCAGATTTTACTTGCTACTATCTCCAACACCTCGCGCTCGGCCCGTTCGGCCTCGGCCGCAAGGCGGTCGGCTTCGGCCACGAGCGCATCGGCCGCGGCACGGTCTTTCAGCCCGGCGGCATTGATCCGGACATTGAGGCCTGCGCCCAGCACGGCGCTGCGGGCGGCCAGCGCCCCGACGCCCGCGTCGGACACCGAGTTGGGGTTGCCGACGGCTGCCATGGCACGCACGATTTCGAAAACCCCGAAGGCCGTCTTCATCGTCCGCAGGGGCACCTGCGTCGCATAGAGCGTCGCCTCCTGCAGGGCCGCGCTACGGGCGGCCTTCTCCTCGTCCGTCGACTTGGGCATGGCGAAGACGGCCATGATGCGGTTGAACGCCGCCGTGTCCTCGTCCACGAGGTGCAGAAGCTCCGCAAGAACGGCCTGCCCCCGTTCGGCCCAGTCGGAAAACTCCTCCCAGCGGTCGTCCCACCCCGCCTTGTGCGACGAGAGGTTGGCGACCATCGTCCCGAGGGCCGCGCCCAGCGCACCCATGTAGGCCGCGATCGAGCCGCCGCCCGGAGCGGGAGATTCGCTCGCCGTCTCTTCGGCGAACGCCTTGCAGGTCATGTCGATAAGCCGCTTCTTCGGAACCTCCGCTTCAAGCAGGTACTCGATCACCTTCTCGGCAGGATCGAACGGCTTCAGGTCGTCCAATCCCATCGACTTGACGGCGATGCGGACGATCTCCTCCTCGGCGACGCCCGTCGAGCGGCGCTGCTTGCGGAGGAAGTATTTGCCGGCTTCGACCAAAGCGCGTTTCGGAACCAGCCCCACGATTTCGGTCCCCGTGACGCGCACGCCGCGGGCGTCGGCCTTGCGGCACACCTCGTCGAAAGCCGCGTGGAGCGGCGTCCTGGAGATGTCGGTGATGTTCATCGAGACCTGCGCGATGCCGTACTCCTCGATGAACCAGCCGATGGCCTTCGTGGCCGGAAGCGTTCCGGGCTGCATCACGGGATTTCCCGCGGCATCCTTCACCACCCTGCCCGTGATGGGGTTGCCCTCGCGGACGGGACGCCCCTTTTCGCGCACGTCGAAGGCGATGGCGTTGGCGCGGCGCGTGGAGGTGGTGTTCAGGTTGAAATTCACGGCGATCAGGAAGTCGCGCGCCCCGACGGTCGTGGCTCCCGTGCGGGCAACCCCCTCGTCGAAGGGACGCGCCCCGAAATCGGGCGCGGATGCCGTGTGCGCCAGTTTCTCGGGCAGGGCCTCGTACTCCCCGGCGCGGCCCACGGCGAGGTTTTTCCGTTCGGGCGCAAAGGCCGCAGCCTCGTAGCAATAGGTCGGGATGCGCAGTTCGTCGGCGATACGCCGGGCCAGCGCGCGCGCCAGTTCGGCGCACTCCGCAAGCGTGACGCCCGCAATCGGTATCAGCGGCAGCACGTCGGTGGCCCCCATGCGGGGATGCGCCCCCTTGTGGCGGCGCATGTCGATCAGTTCGGCCGCCCGCTTCACCCCGGCAAAAGCGGCCTCGACGACCGCTTCGGGTTCGCCGACGAAGGTCACGACCGTGCGGTTGGTCGCCTCGCCGGGGTCCACGTCGAGCAGTTTGACGCCCCCGGAGGCCTCGATGGCCGCGGTGATTTGCCGGATCACGGCCTTATCGCGCCCCTCGCTGAAATTGGGAACGCATTCAATGATTCTTTGGGACATAGGATCGTCGCATTTAAATTCTTATACTTCAAAGATAAATAATAATCGGGAGAAATCCGAAAAAACCATAACAAAACAGGCGGCTTTTTGCGAAAAACAGAAAGGCCCGGTGCATTTGTGCACCGGGCCAGGATTGCAGCCGGACCGAAATCCGGGGGCGGAAGCGCCCCGGTCCCGGAAAAGAGAGGTTATTTGCCGATGGTCAGCGTCACCCCGCCCGTACACCAGAAACCCGGCAGGCGGATTCCGCCGATGTCGCAGTAGCGCGTGTCGGTGATGTTCGTGGCGTCGACGTAGAGGCGGCAGATGCCCTTCTCCCACTGGAGACGTCCGTCGAGCAGGAAATAGGGCTTGTAGTCGCGTTCTTCGTTAAGGGAGGCGTTGCCCGGTTCGGGGTAATGCGTATAGCTGCCGTTGCGGTCGTAGACCGAGCCGGTCAGCGCAAGCGACATCCGCCGCAGGAAATGCACCTCCACGGCCAATGCCGCCTTGTGACGCATGAAATCCATCGCGCTTTTGGCGATGACGTCCGCGTTCCGGTCGGTCGTGATGTAGCCGTACGAGAGCGTCACGCGGCGCAGGAAGCCTTCCGAAACCGTATAGCCGCCCGCGAGTTCGATCCCGAAGGTATCGAGGCTGCTCGTCTGTTCGGAATGCCACTTGCTGCCCATGTCCTCGCGCCAGACCCAGTCGATGATGTCGCGCCCGGAGCGGTAATAGGCTTGCGCCGAAAGGTTCCAGCTCCGCTTGAGGTAATCCACGCCAAGTCGGTATGTGACTGCGTGTTCCGGCGCAAGATCGAGGTTGTTGATCTGCGCCGGGGAGGTGTAGTAGAGGTCCGTGAAGGTCGGCAGGCGCATCGACTGCCACGCCCCGGCTTCGAGGCGCAGCCCGGCCGCGGGGGCATAGCCCGCCGAAAGGCTCCACAGGGCCGAAGTGCCGTAGGGCGTGAGGCTCACGCCCGCCGAAACCGCCGCGTCGAAATGCCGCCACCGCTTGGCGTGCCGCAGCCACAGGTTGCCCGTGTGGCGCGCCTTGGCATGGGTGTAATGGCCTTCGGGAACCGAGAGCTTGTCACCGAGATTGGTGCTGTAAATATGGTTGAAAGCATAGTCTCCGCCCACGGTGGTAACGCCCGCCGCCCAGTCGCAGTCGGCCCAGAGCTTCGCTCCGACATTGTCCGTGTTGTGGCGGTTCATCGCCGTGCCGCGCGTCCAGTCGTAGCGGTCGAAGTTCTTGCGGTAGCTCGCGGCGGCCCCCAGCGAAAAGCGGCCTGCGGTTTTCAGCCACCGCAGCGACCCCAGGGCCGTGGCGGTATGCTCCCACTGGTCGGGATTGTAGGCCGCATAGAAACCGTTGGAGCCGAAATCGCGGTCCTGCCACCCGGCCTGCAAGTCGAAGAACCCGGCCCGCCCGCCGTCGTAGGTCGCCCGTACGAATGCGTTGTAGTTGGAGAAATCGGTATTGTGCCGGTAGCCGTCGCTGCGGCGGTACGAAGCCGCGCCGAGCACCGAGAAGCGTCCCGCACTCACCGCGCCCGAAAGATTCCCGTAGCCATAGCCGTACTGGCCGCCCGAGGCTTCGAGGCGCAGGTAGGTGGGCCGCAGCGGCGCGGTGCGGATGTTCACCGCACCGGCGTAGGCTCCGACGCCCGGAACGCCGTCGATCAGTTCGACGGCCGAAATGCAGTCGAGGTCGACGGGCAGCGCGTGGGACTGATGCCCGGTGCGGGCATCGGTGAAATCAATGCCGTTGAGAAGGACCATGGTCTGGTCGAAAGAGCCTCCCCGGATGAAGATGTCGGCCTGCGTTCCCTTGCCTCCGCGTTCGCGGACATCGACCGAAGGAGCAAGGCGCAGGGCGGCTTCCAGAGTCTGGACAGGCGCCGGGGCCTGGGCTTTCCGGTCGAAAAGCGGGGTGTGCGACTGGGCGTTGCGCGCGGGAGCCGTCTGACTCCCGGTGACGCCGACTTCCCGGATCCGCAATGTCTTGAGAACAGCGGTCGTGTCGGCAGTCTGCGCGGACGCACCTTGCGTCGCAAGCAGCAGGATCGACATCCCGACAGAGAGGACCCCGATAGTCACATAACGGTGGAGGCTGGCAAAAACCGACCAGTTTTTGCGACTCCAACGCTTGAAGCAGGGGTACTGCTTTGTTTGGATGTTTTCCATTTGTTTGAAATTTGGGTTAAAAGTGAAAAAACGTCCGAACCGGGTCCGGCTGCTGATCCCCGGTTCGGACGCGCAAAGGTAACAAAAAAAACGGGCTATACAGGCCCGTTTGTGTAAATCGCACAGAAGCAATCAGTCAACCCGCTGTCATTCAGTTGAACAGCGCCTCGACCTTCTCCACGACGTCGTTTTCGTCGGGTTCGAGCGGGAAGACGTGGCTCGGCTTGAGATACCACAGCTCCTTACCCTCCTTGAAGTGCTCCTCGCCGCCGCCCGTGACATTGAGCATGACGGTGGCGTCCTTCTCGATTTTACCCGCGTTCACGGCATTGACGAGCGACGCCAGCGCAACGCCCGCCGCCGAATAGATGTCGACGCCTTCGAGTTCGTGGAACAGCTTGCGGGCCTTGCGCGCCATGGCGTTCGTGGCCACGAAAACCTCGCCGCCGGTGGCTTTCAGCGCATCGAAAAGACCGCCCGTGACGCTGTAAGGCGGACGGCGGTTCGAAAGCACCTTGGCGTCGATGATCTCCGCGTCGCGGCGCGCCTTGTCGTCGTCGTAAGGCAGCAGCTTGCGCGATGCCGCCTGCCAGGCGTCGTACATCGGGACGAACGGGGCGTTCTGCGCCACCATCAGCTTCATCGTATTCCGCCCGAAGCGGCCGTCCTCCACCAGACGCATGTTGGCCTCCCAGGCGGCAATGGCGCCCGTGCCGCTGCCCACGGCCTGGAAATAGTAGTCGGGAATGCGGCCGATGGTCGTCACGGCCGAAAGGACCGTGCAGGCCATGCCGTCGCGGCGCGCGACGTTCTTGGCGCCGCCCTCGGCGTAGAAGCCGGGGCTTTTCAGCGCGATGTCGCTCAAATGGATGGCGTCGAAATAGTCGCCGCCCTTCTCGCACGAAATGAGTTTCACGCAGGGGTTCAGCGGCTGGTCGAACCACAGCGCGCCGATATTGTCGTAGGGAACCGAGAGCAGCAGCCTGATGTTATTGTCCGAGCAGACCTTGGCGAAGGCCCGGGCGGTGTTTCCGGCCGAAGCCACCACCAGCACGCGCCGTTCGTCGGCAGCGGCGCGGCCGCAGACCGAATAGGCCTCGGTCTCCTTGAACGAGCAGGTCGACATCGTGGCCCCGATGGCCGGATACCAGCCGTTGAAGGTGATCCAGAGGTTTTCCAGCCCGAGGTGCGCGGCGAGGCCCTTGCTCTTATAGGTCACGGGAGCCGACGAACCTTTGAGGATACGCCGCACGGGCATCCAGTCCGAGAAACGGTACAGGCCCCAGTCGGCGGGTTTCACGTCGATCTGTTTGCGGGCGTATTTGGTGCGCACGAGCGAAGTCTCCTTGCACTGCGGGTCGGCAAGCATCCAGCCGGCGTCTTCGAATTCGCGGCCCGTGGCGACGCATTCCAACGTGTAGGGGGTAGGTGTGAAATTTTCCATGAAGAGGTTTCGTATATCTGAATTCAATATTGTCTATGACATGCGGTTCCGGAAGTCCTCGTAGCCGAATTCGCGGATGACGTCGGTGCGGCCGTCGCGGCGCGCGATGACGATGGACGGATGGTGTACGCCGTTGAACATCGTGGTCTTGACCATCGTGTAGTGGATCATGTCCTCGAAGACGACGCGCTCCCCCACCTTCAGCTCGCGGTCGAAAGCCCAGTCGCCGCAGTAGTCGCCCGCAAGGCAGCTCGTGCCGCCCATGCGCCAGCGCTTTTCGCCGTCGGCGGGTTCATGCGCTCCGATGACGGCGGGTTTGTAGGGCATTTCGAGGCAGTCGGGCATGTGGCAGGCGAACGACACGTCGAGCATCGCCGTATGCACGCCGGCATTTTCGACGATGTCCTCGACCGTCGAGACGAGGCAGCCCGTCCTCCAGGTGAAGGCGCTGCCCGGTTCGAGGATCAGCCGCAGGCGGGGATGGCGGGACTTGAAATCGCGCAGCAGGGCGATCAGCTCGTCGCAGTCGTATTCGGCGTGGGTCATCAGGTGCCCGCCGCCCATGTTGAGCCACCCGATCCGGTCGAGGTATTGCCCGAAATGCTTTTCGACGGCTTCCAGCGCCAGCTTCAGGTGGTGCGGGCGCGACTCGCACAACACGTGGAAGTGCAGCCCGTCGATCCCGGCGGGAAGATCGTTCAGTTCATCGGCCGTAACGCCGAGGCGCGAGCCGGGGACACAAGGGTTATAAAGGTCGGTCTCCACGGGCGAATACTGCGGGTTGATGCGCAGGCCGCACGAAATGCCGCGCAACAGCGCCATCGGCCCGAAGCGCTCGAACTGCGCGACCGAGTTGAAGGTGATATGGTCGCTGCAACGGAGTATCTCGTCGATATTGCGGTCGGTATAGACGGGAGCGTAGGTGTGCGCAGGCTTGCCGTACTCCTCGAATACAAGCTTCGCTTCGGCGGCGGAACTCGCCGTGGCACCGTCGGAATGGCGTGCCAGCTCGGGGAAAATGCTCCACATGGCGCAGGCCTTCAGGGCTACGATAATTTCGGCGCCTGACTCGCGGCGCACGCGGTCGATCACGGCCAGATTGCGATCCAGCAACGTCTCGTCGAGGACGTAGCACGGAGAAGGCAGCTTCAAGAAGTCAATCATCGAAATGTTTTCAATTGGATTCGATCCCTCGTCCCCTCCGCCCGGAAACGGTGCTGCCCGGCACGGCGGAGACGCTCAAAACGATGCAAAAATAGCAAATTACCGGCTAAACCATGACGCCCCGAGGGGGAATTTCGGCGAAATAGGTATTTATACTTACCGTCTTGCGGCCTGCGGCTGAAAGACACGGCAGAAGTACAGGCGGGAAATGCGGCGGACAGGGTCAAGAAACGGCCTGCGCGATGGCGGCAGGAAGGCTCAGAAACGATGTTCTGTCTTGCCGGAACCGGGAAGCGGCGGCAGCGAGATGACAAGCGCGGCGGACGGGGTCAAGAAACGGCCTGCGCGATGGCGGCAGGAAGGCACAGAAACAATGTTCTGTCTTGCCGGAACCGGGAAGCGGCGGCAGCGAGATGACAAGCGCGACGAACGGCAAGACACTGACGTCGAACGTGAAAAGAGGCGGCGGAAGCGGCAGGCAAGTAAAACGAGGCGGCAGCCGGTAAATCAGGGCGGCCAACGGGACGGAGGCGTAAATGCAGGGCAAAAAAAGGCGGCGGCAGGGAATCTGCCGCCGCAAGGGACACTGCCCCGCCCTGTTTATTGGGCGATGCAGATGCTCACACGGTTCTGTTCGACCCCGGGGAAAGGCTGGACGGTGTCGCCCCTGCCTTCGGCAGAGATGCGGTCGGCAGCGATGCCGGCCTGTTCCAATGCCGCTGCGACGCCCGCGGCACGCTGCCGCGAGAGTTTCAGGTTGAGGGCGTGCGAACCCGTAGCGGCATCGGCATAGCCGACGATCTCGATCCGGGCGGAAGGATTGGCCTTCAGGTACTCGGCAAGCGCTGCGACCTTCGCCTGTTCGGAGGTGCGGATCTGCGCCGAACCGATACGGAAGAAGATATTTTCACGCAGTGCAGCCGGCTTCTCGGCGGCCTTCGTCACCGGAGCCTGCACGGGAGCGGGCTCCTGCACGGCAGGTTCCTCCTTTTGGGCGGGCTCGGTAGTCCGGGCGGGGGTTACGGGCGCGGCGGCGACTGCCGGGCGCGATTTCTTATAGTTCTTGCCGAAGCGGAAGGTGAACCCGGCCAGCGCATTGAACTGCCAGTCGAGGTTCCCGGCCTTCTTCGAGTTGTATTTGTCGGAAAGCATGTTGGTATTCAGTTCCACGCCGAACGACACGCAGTCCGAAAAGCGGAAATCGACGCCCAGCCCCAGGCGTCCGGCCACGAAGACCTTGCTGCCCGACCACACGTTCTGGAGCGTATAGCCCTGGTCGTCGAGGGCGTTGGCTTCGTCGTTACCGAACGCCCCGTTCACGCCCACACCCGCGAACAGGTAAGGATTGACCGTGCGGCGGTAGTTGAACTTGCCGAACAGGTTGGCCAGGTCGAGCGTCACGTCGACGTTGCCCTGCAAATATTTATACTGGTAGACCGACTCGGGCGAGACCCAGGCGCCTTTGCTCTGCCAGCCGCTCAGGCCGAAGCGCAGGCCCCACGCGGGCGAGAACCGGTGCCCGGCGTAAAGCGCCACCGCCGGGGATACCAGCTTGCCGAAATCCACTTCGCCGAGCGTATAGGCGGCACCCGCCTGTACCTGCATGAACCAATGGCGTTTGAACTCCACTTTCTCTTTTTCCTCCGCAGGAGCAGCGGACAGGGACGTCGAGCACATCGCAAGTGCGGCGACGGCACATAGGATACATTTCATTTTCATACTATTCAAATGGGTTAATTGACGCTCAAATATAATAAAAATGTATCATATATAATACAATAAAGGGTACAAGTTTCACGTTGCGACCGAAAATACGGCATAATAAGACCGGAAAAAGGGGATCGGCCATGAACCGATCCCCTTTTTGGGAATTTACCGCCCTGCGCGTCAGAGCTCGATGTCCACGTCGAACAGTTCGTGCCACGGAAGCCCCTGCTGGCCGAGCTCGGCCAGGAACGGATCGGGATCGAACTCCTCGACATTGAACACGCCGGCACCGCGCCAGAGCCCCTTGGCCCACATCGATGCGCCCAGCGCCGCCGGTACGCCCGTAGTGAAGCTGACGGCCTGCGTCCCGGTCTCCCGGTAGGCCTGTTCGTGGTCGCAATTGTTATAAATATAATAGGTACGCTCCTTGCCGTCCTTGATGCCGCGGATACGGCAGCCGATCGAGGTCTGGCCGTGGTAATTGGCGCCCAGCGACTTGGGATCGGGCAGCACCGCCTTGAGGAACTGGATCGGGACGATCTCGACGCCGTTATAGATGATCGGGTCGATACGCGCCATGCCGATGTTCTGGATGACGCGCAGGTGCGTGAGGTATTCCTGGCCGAAGGTCATCCAGAAACGTGCACGCCTAATGGTCGGATAGTTCTTGACCAGCGACTCGAGCTCCTCGTGGTAGATCACATACGACTCGCGCTCGCCGATACCCGGGTAATTGAGCGTACGGTGTATCTCATGCGGCTCGGTGGTAACCCACTCGCCGTTCTCGAAATAACGCCCTTTCTGCGTCACCTCGCGGATGTTGATCTCGGGGTTGAAGTTCGTGGCGAAAGCCATGCCGTGGTTGCC
>ERZ773228.4315-NODE-4315-length-10835-cov-1.977087_pt1 | contig 10835 bp, 7 predicted proteins | sample MGYA00580524_ERZ773228 | MGnify/ENA primary metagenome ERZ773228 (study PRJEB29015, sample SAMEA2737768) | human gut metagenome | biome: human gut; feature: human-associated habitat; material: faeces | place: China | collected 2012 ...
AGCGATGACGAGAATGTACCAGCCGAGACAAGGATGTTCCGTACGCCGGATATCTATGGCTATTTTACGGCTACCCTTACGCCTATCAAACGTTTCACGGCTTCCCTGTCGGGAACTTATACGGGAAGTATGTTGGTGCAGCACTTGGCGGGATATATACCTTTGGATAAGGCGGTGGAGACTCCGGATTTCTTTGATATGAATATCAAGCTTGCGTATGAGTTCCCGCTTTACAAAGAGCTGAAACTAGAAGTAAATGGAGGCGTGCAGAATCTGTTTAACGCTTACCAATCCGACTTTGATCAAGGTAAGAACCGGGATTCCTCCTATATCTATGGCCCGGCTAGTCCGAGAAGTTATTTTGCCGGTGTAAAGATGAGTTTTTAATCATGTAATGCCCTTTGAAAAAACATGTACGTGTTTCGTGAAAAACATGTACGTGTTTCCGAAAAAAGACGTACGTGTTTTTTTGAAGGCAAAATAAACAAAAAGACAGTGTTCCCAAGCATATGATCGCTCTACGGAAACACTGTCTTTTTTATGGGATAAATCGGGATGTTTTATTTAACGAACGGAGCGGCTTGCAAATAGGCGGCGCTCTTCTCTACGCCCTCGAACTGGGTACGGCCTTTTTTGTCACCTTCCAGTTCCACGTAGTAGCCGAGGATACCGATCTCGTACGCTTTTTTGAATATATTCGGGAAATTCATCATACCGGAATCACCGATGATCCAACGATCCTTGATGTGCAATAACTTAAAACGATTCGGATAATTCTCCATCCATTCCACGGGATCTTGCTGCCCCATAACGGCCCAATATACATCCAACTCGAACATAACCTTATCCGGATCGGTATTTTTTAGGAATAACTCCTCGATATAAGTACCTTTAGGAGGTGCCCACGGATTCGGGTTCTGTTCCGGTTTCTCGCCGGCTTTCAATACCCGTTTGAACTCATTGCTATGATTATGGTAACCCCATAGGATTCCGGCTTTCTTCGTGATCTCTCCGGCACGGTTGAAGATCTCCGATACTACTTTGGCGTCATCCTCGTTTTCGATACGGGGTAAACTCGGTTGTACCATACAACTAACACCTAGCTCGGCATGGATATCGGTTGCCTTTTTCCAGAACTCGTCGAATTTGGGCATATTCTCTTTCGTGTACTCACGAAGAGAAGGGGTCAGGTGTGAGCTACTGATTCTCAAACCGGCATCATCCACCATTTTCTTATAATCCTTGGAGGCGATGAATGTCGTATTTTTAGGATTATAATCACCGAATTTACCAGTGTCTTCCCTATATCCGAAAATCTCCAGATCGGTATATCCCGCTTTTGCCAATCGGTTCAATCCGTTAGGCATATCTTGCAGTAACTCCTGTCCGAGCGAATAGGTTTGCAATCCCATCTTTTTCCCGGCGGTTGCCGAGGATATCGCATCCGTGGCGGGTATGGATCTGGTGGGATTTGAAGCCATTACTTTTTGGCTGGCTATGCCCCCTAAAGTAAGTAATGAAATGTTTCTCAAAAATGTTCTTCTGTCTGTCATGGTGATAAAGAATTAAAATTAAACATCTGTTTCTCGCAAATATAGTTAACCTTTTTGAAGTTTATTAAGAAAATGTCTCTCAAAAACTTGCGATTGGGTTTAAATAGATTTAAAATTTGACATAACTCAATTTTACGAACTTACTCCATACATCCAATTACCTGAATAAGGGGATTGTTTGGTATACCTCCGTGGATTTTTAATGTGATTTTACCCATTCTTAGGTATTGTGGGGCTGTAGTCTCTGATCGTAACTTTGCAACGTTTTAAATAACATAATTGATTAAATGATGATGAAGAAAATCAGAGGGCTTTTCCTCTCCTTTTTACTGTTGCTTATTTCCATCTCGGCTTTTTCTCAACATAAAACAATGATATCGGGTAAAGTCCTGTCCACGGAAAAAACAACCGTGGATTTCGCTACCGTTTATCTAAAAGGTACGAATTACGGCGGGACTACGAATGAGGAAGGTATCTATCATCTTCAAGCTCCCGCGGGAGAATATACATTAGTAGTATCGGCTATCGGATATAAGACGGTAGAGAAACCCGTGAAACTGATGCGTGGGGAACGGACGAAGATGAATGTGGTAATCAGCCCTCAAGCTACGGAGTTGGATGAGGTGGTTGTCGTTTCTAATGGCGTGACCCGGCTCAAGCGTTCTGCGTTCAATGCCGTGGCCCTCGATACGAAAGCCTTGCAAAATTCAACCCAGAACTTGAGTGAAGCCTTGGCTCAAGCGCCCGGAATGAAGATCCGGGAGTCCGGCGGTGTCGGCTCGGATATGCAACTGATGATGGATGGATTTACCGGCAAGCATATCAAGATCTTTATCGATGGGGTTCCGCAAGAAGGTGTCGGCAGTTCTTTCGGACTGAATAACATTCCGGTGAATTATGCCGAGCGTATAGAGGTCTATAAGGGTGTGGTACCGGTGGGTTTCGGAACAGACGCTATCGGAGGTGTTATCAATATCATCACCAAGAAGAACCGGAACAAATGGGCTTTGGATGCTTCTTATTCATACGGGTCTTTCAATACGCATAAATCTTATGTGAACTTCGGACAAACTTTCCGGAGCGGACTCACGTATGAGATCAACGTTTTCCAGAATTATTCGGATAATAATTACTATGTGGATACTCCGGTGAAGGACTTTACGACCGGAGCGATCAATAAGAAAAAGATCGAGCATGTGAAGCGTTTTCATGATACGTATCATAACGAGGCCGTTATCGGGAAAATAGGTTTCGTGGATAAGAAATGGGCGGATCGTTTGATGTTTGGGTTTACCTATTCACATATGTATAAAGATATACAGACGGGCGTACGCCAAGAAGTGGTGTTTGGCGGCAAATATCGGAAGGGATACTCGATCATGCCGTCGTTGGACTATCGCAAGCGTGATTTCTTCGTTAGGGGCTTGGATGTGGTATTGACGGCGAATTATAATAAGAACATGACGAACAATGTAGATACCTCTTCCTATGAATATAATTGGCGTGGCGAGATGCGTCCGCTCCGGATGCCCGGTGAGCAATCTTATCAGAACACCCGGTCGGATAATAATAACTGGAACGGAACCTTAACAGCTAACTACCGTATCGGTAAGGCGCATACGTTCACGTTCAATCACGTGATCAACGCGTTCCGGCGTTCGAATCAGTCTCTTTTGAACGAGGACTCGGAAGCGAACGCTATCCCGAAGGAAACCCGTAAAAATATCAGCGGTCTTTCGTATCGCTTGATGCCGACGGAACATTGGAACTTGTCTGTGTTCGGTAAATATTACAACCAGTTTATCGCGGGGCCTGTCGCTACTTCCTCGGCTCAAGATGACTATATACGTACGACCAATTCGGTAAGCGCGATGGGATATGGGGCCGCGGGAACTTACTTTATCTTGAAAAGCTTGCAAGCGAAATTGTCCTATGAGAAAGCCTATCGCCTGCCGACCAATGAGGAGATGTTTGGCGATGAGGACCTTGAGACCGGCGATATTTCCTTGAGACCGGAGAACAGCGATAACGTGAATCTGAATTTAAGCTACAACGAGACATTCGGTAAGCATTCCGTATATGTGGAAGGCGGATTGATCTACCGAAATACGAAAGATTATATCCAACGGAATATATCGGATTTGAGCGGCGGTAAATATGGCGCTACCTATGTGAATCATGGTCGTGTAGAGACCAAGGGTTACAATATCTCGGTTCGCTACGGTTTCGCTAACTGGGTAAGCGTAGGAGGAAACTTTACGCAGATGAATGTAAGGGATAACGTGAAGACGGTTACCAGCGGGACGAACCAAGAGAGCTTGACATATGGCGCACGTATGCCGAATCTTCCTTATCAGTTTGCCAACTCGGATGTGACCTTCTACTGGCGTAATTTGTGGAAGAAAGGCAATACGCTAAGTGTCACTTACGATAATTTATATATGCATAGTTTCCCGCTGTATTCGGAGGCAGTAGGCAGTGAATCCGAATTTGTGGTACCAACTCAATTCTCGCATAACCTGACACTCTCTTATGGTATACAGAACGGGCGTTACAATATCTCTTTCGAGTGCAGGAATCTCACGAACGAGAAATTATACGATAACTTCAGCTTGCAGAAGGCTGGCAGGGCTTTCTATGGTAAGGTGAGGGTTTATTTCGGTAATTAATTTAAAGTGTGACTATCTTTTATTTATCAATAATTAATTCAAAACATAATAGATTAAAACAACATGAAGAAGAATTATTTAATGACAGGTCTTGCCGCCGCGTTATTAGTTGGGGGAGTATTTACTTCTTGTAGTGACGACGATCCTGTAAACCCGGATAACGGAGGCAACGGGAATGGAAATGGCGGAGGATCGACCTCGGAGGTGGTTTCGAGCTATGTAGTTGCCGCTTCTGTCGGTGACGCGAATTACTTGTTGACAGCCGATACGCTGGGTGATGGCTCTATCTCCGCTAAAAACAACGGACTCACTACGGAAAGCGGTACGCAATGGATCTTCTATAAGGATAAATATTTGTATCGTTTGGTTTACAATCAAGGAAATGCCGGTGTTACTTCTTCATACGTACTGAATACGGAAGGCAAGGTTAAGGAGCGTGATAATACTTACGAGATCAAGCGGTTTACTTCTTATGGTATCTACGGTGACTATATCATTACATCTTCTACCGGTGATCTGGGTGAGGAATATGCGGACGAGAATGGTTATCTGCCTAAAGGTTTCTTGCTCTCTTATCTGGATGTGGCCAAAGAGACGTTTACGACAAACACGAATACGATCTTGTCGGAGAATTATTTGGGAAATGGCGAGTTTGTTACGTTAGCGGGTATTCTCCAAGCGAACGGCCGGATCTATTCCGCGGCTATCCCGATGGGATTGAGTAAGTACGGCGTGAAAGCGGAGGGAGGTAAATATGTTAAATACCCGGAGCTGGTAAAGACTGAATCCGGAGGAAGCGGTAGTGGCGCTTACGAAAAAGGGGAATTGCAATGGACGCAATATCCGAACGAGGCTTGGGTCGCTATTTATGCGAACGAGAAATTCGAGAACCCGAAACTGATAAAGACGGATAAGATCAGTTATGCTTGCGGACGTAACCGTTCTCAATACTACCAGACCATTTGGACGGCAGACAACGGCGATGTGTATGTGTTCTCGCCCAGCTATGCCAAGACGATGACCGCGGAGGTACAGAAAACGACTTTGCCGGCCGGTGTAGTTCGTATTAAGGCTAACGCGGAGGAGTTTGATCCTGATTATTATTGTAATTTGGAGGCACAGACGGGTGGTAAGGCATTCTTGCGTTGTTGGCATATCACGGAAGATTATTTCTTGTTGTTGATGTATGATCGTCCGTTGACTGAATCCGGATTCGCCGCGAAAGAGTTGGCTATTTATAAAGGAGAGGATAAGAGTCTTACTTACGTGAAGGGGCTGCCTTCCACGGATGTTATTTCCGGATTTGGCAATACTCCGTTCTCGGAGGATGGTATCGCTTATATGGCGGTTACGACTACCGATGGAAGTCAACCTGCCGTGTATCGTATCGATCCGAAGACAGCTACCGCAACAAAAGGTCTTACCGTTGAGGCAGAGCAAATCAGTGGTGTAGGTAAATTGACTGCCGCTCAAGAGTAATAAGCAAGTATGAGTCGGACTCACATTCTTTTAATATTCCTCCTGCTCCCGCTAACCCTGCGGAGCCAGGAGGATATTTGTATAGGAAAGGAACTGGTTTTGTACTCTACCGTATTGCAAGAAGACCGGAGTTATTGGATACACCTGCCGGAGCATTATAATATGGATACGAAACAACGCTATCCGGTTGTTTACCTGCTAGATGGAGATTCTTTCTTTCATTCGCTGGTAGGCATAAGGAAAACGTTGGCATCCGGTAGAGGTAAATATCTACCTCCCTGTATTATTGTCGGGGTATTAAATACGGATCGGACACGTGATTTTACGCCTACCGCTTCAGCCGCCGGACGGGATGGTAAAATCTCCATAGATGCGATTCCGCAAGGAGGGGGAAGTGAGGCTTTCAGTAAGTTTCTTACGGAAGAACTTCGCCCTGCTATCGATAGTGCCTATCGCACGAACGGCTGGAATATGCTTATCGGTCATTCGTATGCGGGGCTTTTCACCTTGAATACGTTTCTTCGTCATACGGAATTATTTGATACCTATCTAGCGGTCGACCCTAGTTTGTGGTGGGATCAGGGGCGGTTGGTCCGGGAGGCGGAGGCTTTGGTTGCAGGCCGGGATTTTAAAGGGAAAAGCCTGTATATCGGTGTCGCGTCTAAAAAAAGGACGGACCGGGTGGACATTCATCTTGACAAAGTGAGTTATCTTCTTTCGGAGCTTTTACCGCAAGCGGAGAACCTGCGTTTCTTTAGTAAATCATTTCCCGACGAGAACCATGGAACGGTAGCGGTTCCGGGTATATATGACGGGATTAAACAATTATTCGGAAAATGAGAAAATTCTTTGCGAAAGTACATTTATGGCTATCGATACCTTTTGGCATTATTATTGCGATTGTCTGCCTGACCGGGGCGATTCTCGTCTTTGAGACAGAGATATTAGAATTAGGCTACCCTTCCCGTTATTTTGTAAAGGAAGTAAAAGGGGAACCTCTCTCGCCTGCCACCTTGATAGAATCGGCGCGCCAACAATTACCCGATTCGGTTCGAATAAACGGTATTCGGGTATCGTCTGACCCGAGACGAACTTATCAACTGATATTACCGGGGAAAAAGGCCGCGGGTTTTATTGATCCCTACACCGGGGAGGTGACCGGGATGGATGACGGACAAGGTTTTTTCCTGAAAATGATGCGTCTTCATCGTTGGTTACTTGATGAGTATAAACGGGATGGAAGTTTTTCTTGGGGAAAATCAATAGTTGGCTATGCGACTTTGGTCTTGGCGATTATTATTATAAGTGGAATCGTAATTTGGTATCCCCGTAATAAAAAAGTATTGAGAAACCGGTTGAAAGTAAAGACCAAGGCTGGTTGGTTCCGTTTCTTCTATGATTTACATGTCTCCGGGGGATTCTATGCGGCATTGCTCCTGCTTATCTTAGCGTTAACCGGATTAACATGGTCGTTTGGTTGGTATCGAAATGCCTTTTATAGTGTCTTCGGTATTAGTGCAAACCCGCCTCAAGCGCATCATGCTCCAGCTTCTTCCGGCGCGAAGAAACCCGCGAAGAAAAAGACGGATTACACACAATGGGCTGAGGTGTTATCGGCATTGAAAAGCCATTATCCGGACTTTAACTCAATCACGATCCAAGATGGCTCCGCTACGGTTTCTACGGCCCGTTATGGAAATACGAGAGGAAGCGACCGTTACTCCTTTGATCCTGCTACGGGTGAGATTACGGAAGTCCAATTATATAAAGATCTCCCAAAATCGGGGAAGATAAGAGGATGGATTTATTCCGTACACGTCGGCTCGTGGGGGGGAATGACTACCCGTATATTGACTTGCTTAGTTTCCTTGTTGGGGACGATCTTCGCGATAACCGGCTATTATTTTTGGATAAAGAAACAATTCAGGAAACTGAGATGAAAAGAAAGAGGTATGTTTGACCCACATACCTCTTCATAAATCTAAACCAATCAAGTTGAATACGCAAACGTTGTAATATTAAGGTTAAACAGTTATGTATGTAAAAGTGTGCGTCTATTCAATTCCTTCTTTCCTTATAGATGCCAACCACTGGTCGATCCGCCCTTCTGTTTGATCGTCTTCATTCATTTCATCCAAAGGAAGTCCGACGAACATACCGTTTATGCAGGCGGTGGAACTGTCAAATGAATATCCCGAAGCATCTACAGCGCCAATGAATTTGCAACCTGTATTTCGCAGGTCGGAATAGATCGTACCGATGGCGTCACAGAAAGTGTCGCTAAAAGAGGCTGAGTCTCCGCAACCGAATAATGCGACGGTTTTCTCACTTAAGTCCAGCTTTTTCAGTTTCCCTAGATAACTATCCCAATCATCTTGCAAATCTCCGGCGCCCCAAGTGGAACAGCCCAATAACAAGATTTCATAAGGCGCTACATCAGCGGGAGAAGCGTTAGATACGTCATGAATATCTTTGTCTTCCACACCCAGCTTCTCTGCGATACGTTTCGCGATCCCTTCCGTCGTTCCTGTAGACGAGCCGTAGAATATTCCTATAGTCTTCATTTCTATTTGTTTTTATAGTTTGATAACGAAAGCAAATATCCGATATCTTATTAGTCTCGGCAATACCTATAAATATGTATTTTGACGGTCGGGAATACCCACGAATGGCCAGCTTAAATCACCACTCGATAAACTTACCTCTTTGCCTGCGTTTCTCCAATTCCTCTTGCAGATAACGTTGGCGGTCTTTGGCGATGTAACGACGGGCGAAGATATTGGGGACGGCTACGCCTAAAGAGATACAAAGGATGATGAGGGCGGAGTTAATACCATTGGAGAAGGCGTTCGTAACCTCGCCGATCACCCCGTGAAGGTTGATAAAACCTAATAACGAGCGATACATCAATACTCCCGGGATCATTGGGATAACAGAAGGGATCGTCAATACATGGTTCGGTACATGGAACCAATGAACCGCTTTCACTGCGATCAGGCTGACAACGAAACTTCCCATAAACGAGCCGATCACGGGACCATAGCCCAGCTCGAAGTTCACGAAGTTCCGGATGCATACGGCGATAATACCGCCTAAAGCAACCACCCATAATAAACGGCGTTGGATATTGAATATCATAGAGAAACCAACGGCGGATATGGCAGCCGCTATCGCATATACGTAATACGGATCATGCGGGACCATGCTTAGTTCGCTGAATTTATGGTCGATCGATACGTCGTTCATCACGAGCAGGCGCAAGGCGAAAGCGATACCGAAAGTCATTGCCGCTACCATCATCACCGTGTTTGCGGCACGGGTAATACCGACCAGCAAGTGATTATCGATCATATCGTCTACAAAATTAATCAAAGGTACGCCCGGTACGATGAATAGGGCACAAGCCAGTAACGGGAGATACGGAGTACCGGATATTCCCAGAAAAGATGAGGCATATGCTAGACAAGTACAAATAAAGGCGGCAAGAGCGATCCCCATGTAGGCGTTAAGGCCAGCCTCTACACAACGGGCACGCACCCTGAAACCGATAAAAGTACAGATCGAGGTTAACAAGAACGCGATCCAGTCTCCTCCAAATAACTTACAGAAACCTCCACAAGCGAATCCTGCTCCGATCGCTACGATATAAGGGGTATAATTCCGAGGTTGGCGAACTATCTTTTCCAATTCTTCCTCATATTTATCCAATGAATAATCTTCTTCGATAGCTCGCCATGACAGTTTGCTGATTTGTGAGATCGTAGTCATATTGATACCATGCTTCTCACATTTTTGGAATTTTGAAAAGGAATGGCGTTCATCGCTTACATTCACCATTATCATGGTCCATCTGATATCGATATGCAGCTTATTTTCAGGGATTCCCATAAATGCGGCAACACGCTTCATATTTCGTTCGATTCGGTTTGTGTCGGCTGCACTTTCCATCAGCAGTTTACCGGTGCGTAGTAAAAGGTCGAGTTTTTTTCGTAATAATAGGATTTCTTGTTCTGTCAAAATATTATTTTCCATCTCTTGTTAATTCAATAATTACAACGGCATATTTCCATGCTTTTTAGGAGGATTAGACACATTCTTGTTCTGAGCCATTTCCAGAGCGGCAATTAGCTTGGCCCTGGTCTGCTCAGGAAGAATCACCTCGTCGATATATCCGAGCTCCGCGGCCCTGAAAGGATTAGCGAACCTCTCCCTGTATTCCTCGGTCAGTTCCGCCCTCTTTTCATTATCCGCATTCCTGAACAATATATTCACGGCGCCCTCAGCCCCCATGACAGCAATCTCAGCATTCGGGAAAGCCAGATTGATATCCGCCCCGGTCAGTTTGCTGGCCATAACGATATACGCCCCGCCATACGCCTTTCTGGTAATCAAAGTGACCTTTGGAACAGTCGCCTCGGCAAAAGCATATACCACCTTCGCCCCGTGCCTGATAATCCCGTTATGCTCCTGTACCGTCCCCGGCAAAAATCCCGGCACATCCTCAAACGTCACCAACGGAATATTAAAACAATCACAAAAGCGGATAAACCTAGCCGCCTTATCCGAAGCATCGATATCCAACACCCCCGCAAGGAAAGCAGGCTGGTTCGCCACGATCCCGACAGTCCGTCCCCCCAACCTTGCAAATCCGATCACAATATTCTTGGCAAAATCCGGCATGACCTCAAAAAAATATCCGTCATCGACCACCGGCACAATGACTTCCTTCATATCATAAGGAATATTCGGATCATCCGGAATCACCTCTCTCAATCCCGTCACCTCACGACGAATATCATCCCTGCAAGGGACACACGGAGCATCCTCCATATTATTAGCCGGCAAGAAACTCAACAACTCCCGGATCTCCAATATCACCTCCTTCTCGGAATCCCCCAAGAAATGGGCCACACCGCTGACCGAAGCATGCGTCACCGCTCCCCCCAGCTCCTCCTTACCGACCAGTTCATGCGTCACCGCCTTAACCACATCCGGCCCGGTAACGAACATATGACTGTACCCCCTGACCATAAAAATAAAATCGGTCAAAGCCGGCGAATAACACGCCCCCCCGGCACAAGGTCCGAGAATAGCCGAAATCTGCGGAATCACCCCTGAAGCCATGGTATTGCGG
>ERZ773228.4338-NODE-4338-length-10783-cov-3.272651_pt1 | contig 10783 bp, 9 predicted proteins | sample MGYA00580524_ERZ773228 | MGnify/ENA primary metagenome ERZ773228 (study PRJEB29015, sample SAMEA2737768) | human gut metagenome | biome: human gut; feature: human-associated habitat; material: faeces | place: China | collected 2012 ...
GACTGGAGAAAAGTGGTTAAGTAAAATGCTTATAAAATTTATTTCTGTATATTATTATATAAAAAAATGGGTGTATAGTCAATAGATATGCTTGAAAAAAAGCAATAAATGTTGTATAATCAGAATGTCGATAAATATAAAATTTTGGAGGTGGATATAATGGCTAAGTTTTCATATCAGCCTAAGGGTGTCTGTTCTGTACAGATAGATTTTGAAGTAGAAGACGGAGTTGTCAAAAATGTACACTTTACAAGAGGTTGTAACGGTAATACGCAAGGTATAAGCGCTCTTGTTGAGGGTATGAATATTGACGATGTTATTTCGAGATTGAAGGGTACAAACTGTAACGGACGCGGTACGTCTTGCCCTGACCAGCTTGCAATAGCATTGGAACAAAGTAAAAATATGTAATAAAAATCATTGAGCCTTCATATACTGTATATAAGTCAGTGTATGGAGGTTTTTTGTTTTGCAGATAGTTACATTAAAGAAGAACACGCTTATAAGACACTTTATATTTTTATTAATATTGGCAATCGGCTTTGGTACTGTGGTTATATCGCAGAATACACATACGGAAATGACAGAGGTAAAGCTGTATTACGTTGACGCACAAATGCTTAGATTGATTCCCGTAAAAACTCAAATACCGCAGATGAGTACGCAGAAAATGGCACAAAGAGTAGCGGACGAGCTTGTTGAGGGACATGACGAAAATCCGAAAATAAGGCGAATTATTCCGAACGTCAAACACGGTATAAAGGTGAAAGTGCTTGATAGGATTGCGTATGTGGATATAAAGCAGGAATTAGTGGACAAACACCCCGACGGTCGTGATTTGGAACTGCTGACGGTGTATTCAATCGTAAATTCACTTACGGGACTTGACGGTATTGTGAATGTGAGATTCACGATAGACGGCGAGAGGCGGAAAGATTTTAAGGGTTACATTGATATGAGGGAAACTTTTATTCCGGATTATTTTATATAAATACAATATATTGACAAGCAAGCATAAAAATTGTGCTTGCTTTTTTATATTGTATTCAATTTGTAAAATAAAATGTATTGCATTTATAATTCAACTGTGCTATAATATACTACAAGATATAGATATACAAAAATATCGAGAACACAAAATATAGTGGTTACATAGTATTTGAGATTTGCATAAAACACGCATAAAGACGTGCTTTCTGCATATTTTTTTTGAGCGATAATACTGTATATAGTGTTTTATACAGAGAAGGGGTTATGAAAGTGAAAGTACAGAAACGTGACGGCAGAATTGTTGAATACAATGCTGATAAGATAACAGCTGCCATTAAAAAAGCGAATGTTGAGGTGGACAATTCGCAAAAAGTCAGTGACGACTTGATAGAAGAGGCGATAGGAAACGTTGAAAAAACAGACAAGGATGTAATTCCTGTTGAAACGATACAAGATATAATCGAAAAAACGCTTGTTGCACACAACAAGTATGTACTTGCGAAAAAGTATATGATATACAGATACCAACGCAGTCTTTTGAGAAAGTCGAATACAACAGATGAATCAATCCTAAAGCTAATCAGAAACGAAAACAAGGAGCTTGCGGAGGAAAATTCAAATAAGAATACTGTTCACGCATCTACACAGCGTGACTATATAGCAGGTGAAGTGTCGCGTGACCTTACAAGACGTATGCTGTTGCCGGAGCATATCACAATGGCACATCAAAACGGCATACTTCATTTTCATGACGCGGATTATTTTATACAGCCGATTTTTAACTGCTGTCTTATAAATATCAAGGATATGCTTGACAACGGTACTGTTATGAACGGTAAAATGATTGAATCGCCTAAGAGCTTTCAGGTTGCCTGTACAGTTACAACTCAGATTATTGCGGCGGTTGCAAGTAATCAGTACGGCGGACAGTCTGTAAATGTTGCACATTTGGGAAAATATTTGAGAAAGAGCCGCGACAAGTTTATGGCTGAAACGCAGGAAAAATTCAAGGATACGTTAAGCCGGGAAGATATTGAGAAAATAGTTGAAATGCGTGTCGATGATGAATTAAGATCGGGTGTACAGACTATTCAATATCAGATTAACACGCTTATGACAACGAACGGACAGTCGCCGTTTGTGACTTTGTTCCTATATATTGACGAAAATAACGAATACGTTGACGAAAACGTAAGAATTATAGAAGAAATTCTTCGTCAAAGACTTGACGGTATTAAGAATGAACAGGGTGTATATGTTACACCTGCATTCCCAAAGCTTATATATGTGCTTGATGAAAACAACTGTCTAAAGGGCGGTAAATACGATTACGTTACGAAACTTGCGGTTAAATGTTCTGCTAAAAGAATGTATCCCGACTATATTTCAGCAAAGAAAATGCGTGAAAATTATGAGGGTAACGTGTTCAGCTGTATGGGCTGTCGCTCGTTCCTTTCACCTTGGAAAGACGAAAACGGTGAGTACAAGTGGGAGGGAAGATTTAATCAAGGTGTTGTAAGTATAAATCTTCCGCAAATCGGACTTGTGGCTAAGGGCGATGAAGAAAAGTTTTGGAAACTGTTTGACGAACGTTTGGAACTTTGCTATGAGGCGCTTATGTGCCGTCATAAAGCATTGGAGGGGGTTGTGTCTGACGTAAGCCCTATTCACTGGCAATACGGTGCTATAGCACGTTTGAAAAAAGGTGAAACGATTGATAAATACTTGCACAATGGGTATTCTACGTTGTCGCTCGGATATATCGGTCTTTATGAACTTACTTACCTTATGACCGGCGAAAGCCAAACAAGCGGTAAGGGTAAAGAATTTGCACTTAAAGTAATGTATCATATGCGTGATGCGGCGGAAAAGTGGAAAGAGGAAACAGGATTGGGTTTCAGTCTTTACGGCACACCTGCGGAAACGTTATGCTATCGTTTTGCTAAAATTGATTATGAGAAATTCGGACCGATTAAGAATGTTACCGATAAGGGTTATTATACAAATTCTTACCACGTTGACGTCAGAGAGAAAATCAATGCTTTTGATAAATTCGATATTGAAAGCGAATTCCAAAATATTTCGCTCGGCGGTGCGATTTCTTATGTGGAAATACCGAATATGCAGAATAACCTGCCTGCACTTGAAACGCTTGTGAAATATATTTATGATAACATTCAGTACGGCGAATTTAATACAAAGTCGGACTATTGCCAAGAATGCGGCTTTGACGGTGAGATTATGATTAATGACAATATGGAATGGGAATGTCCGCAATGTCATAATAAAGACCACAGTAAATTGAATGTTACAAGACGTACTTGCGGTTATCTCGGCGAAAATTTTTGGAATACGGGAAAGACGAAAGAGATTAAGAGCAGAGTTTTGCATTTGTAATAAGGAACAATAACGTGAAAAATCACGTTATTTGATTTAATTGTCCGTGCGATTTTCGCCTATGGCGAACGCACATGGACATAATTTCCACTTAACGCCTTGTCAGCCCACAAGCAAGAGCAGTTAAGGTTTTTAATTACTATTTGTGGGCAGAAATGCTGTGGAAATTAATTATGTATTATGGGAATATAAAGAAAACAGACATTGCAAACGGAACAGGCGTGAGAGTATCGCTTTTTGTCAGCGGTTGCAGACGTCACTGTAAGGACTGTTTTAACAGTGAAACGTGGGATTTTTGCTATGGCAATGAGTTCACGGATGATACAATGAACGAAATTATAACCGCAATGGATAAGGAGTATATAAAAGGTTTCAGCCTGCTCGGCGGTGAACCTTTTGAAAAAGAAAATCGCATGGCGGTACAATATATTTTAAAAACAATAAAGGAGCATTTTCCGAATAAAACCGTATGGTGTTACAGTGGTTTTACTTTTGAAGAGCTTGTCGGAGAATGCGAAGATATTTTAAAGTATATTGACGTGCTTGTTGACGGTGCGTTTGTGGCAGAAAAGAAAAATTTGAAATTGAAATTCAGAGGCTCTGAAAATCAAAGAATTATAAATGTAAAGAAATCACTTGAAGATAAAACAGTGACGGAACTTACAGAAGGGGAATACGATGAATACTAAACAATTTGTTAGAGTGGCAATGCTTACGGCGTTGGCGTGCGTACTTACTATCGTGCCGAAAGTGCCGATAGGCGGCGGATATGTGCATTTCGGCGACTGCATAATTTATGTGGCTGCAATGATACTCGGACCTATACCCGGTGCGATTGTCGGAGCGATAAGACATAGCTTGGCAGATTTTATTTCGGGTTATCCGATATTCTGTATACCGACATTTATTATTAAAGGTATTATGGGATTTGCAATCGGTAAAATCGTTTACGGACACGTTGATATAAAACATTTTATAATCGGCGGTATCGTTGCACTTGTGATTGTTACAGGCGGTTACTTTGTTGCGGAAATTCCGCTTATGGGTTATGAAACCGCACTTGTATCGCTTATTTCATCACCGATACAGTGGTGTATGAGTATGGTTGCGTCAGCGATTATTGTACCGATATTGATTAAAAACAGAAAAAGAATAGGATTTTAATCAGAGGTCGATAAATTGTCCGGAACGTGCAAAATTTAATTTAAGAAAATAAAAAAGGCAAGCCTATCTTCGATGAATGGCTTGCCTTTGCACTTTCCGTGAAAATAAACTCTAACGTACCAACGTACGTCTACGAGTTCATTTTCACGAAATCCGAACTAATTTCTCAACCTCTGATAGTTTGTCGAGTAGTTATTTACAATCAAAAAGAACTGCGATTTTTCGCAGTTCTTTTTTTTGTTATTGAATTATAATCGCCGTACCCGATTGAGCAGGGACTGGAGTTGTTGTCTGTGTGTTTTGAGTTTGTGTATTTTGTGTCTGTGTGCTTTGAGTTGATGTCGGTTCTTCTGTTGCGGAAGACGGACTGTCTGTTGTAGTTGTTGTGCGTGACTCACTATTTGAAGTAGTGTCGCTTGAAACAGAAGTAGTTGTTGTTTCACCGCTTTCAGGGGCGATTGTTGTGACGGCGGCTTGATAATTAATATCGTCAAGTCTGTGGAATGTATATCCCTCTGAAATCAAATATTCGATAATCATTGGCAAAGCGTCAGCCGTAGCTTGTTTAGCGGAGGCATCGTGCATAAGAATGACAACATTTTGACCACTTGGCATATTTGACTTTAGGTAATCCAAAAGACCTTGTGCATCTTTCTTTTTACCTTCTGCGTCGCCGTTTAGCGCGTTCCAGTCACAATAATAGTAACCGTTTTCTTTTAGTACCTTTTTACATTCTTGCTTTACAGGCGAAAAACTGTCTGCACTTGATTTATAGCTGCCGCCAGGAAAACGTACAAGTCGCATTGTTTGAGCGCCGCCTGTAACTGCGTCAATTTTTTGGAAACAAGCGTTTACTTCATTAATAAATGTGTCTGTTGACGCATATAATTTCTCATAGTTATGTCCATCAGAGTGGTTTGCTATAAGATGTCCTTCTTCGTATACACGTCTTGCCATATCAAAGTTTGAGTCGATAAGTGAACCGACTTCAAAGAACGTGGCTTTAATATTGTATTTTCTCAAAGTATCAAGAATTTGCGGAGTTATATTTTCTGTAGGACCGTCATCGAATGTAAGATAACAACGCTTTTCCTGTACTGAATCTTTAACGATTTGAAGCAGGTCGTTTTCTTCCGTTGCGGGAGGAATATTTAATGTATTTGTTTGTACCGGCTCTACGGTCGGAACGACATTTTCGGGATTTTCTGTTGCTTCGATTGATACATTATTTGTATTTTGCTGTTCGTTGTTACCTTTTTTCATCGAAACGGCAACTGCGACAACAATAATAATTGCTATAAGAACTATAAAAATAATAGCCGCACGTATACGTTTTTTTCTAAGACGTTCACGTCTGCGGCGTTCACGACGTCTCATTTCAAATTCGGTTGCATTAGACATAATTAAAATCCCCCTAAAAAGCTGATATATCATTATTATATACCAATTTACAATAAAATTCAACAATATTATTAACAATATTATTAAAGAATAAAAATAAATAAAGAAAGGGTATGATAAACAATGAAAAAAGTGATTTTGGTAATTTTTTGCACGACAATTTTGATGAGCGGTTGTTCATCTAATACAGCCGATACGGTCAGTAATGACGTACAACAGGTGAATGTGTCATATGACCAAATGAATAATGAGGGGATTGGTTGGGGATTTGTACGCAAGAAAGGCGCACCGCCCGAAATACCTAATTCACAAAAGGAAGTGCTTAGAAAATACGATTGCTATTATATAGATGAAAATGCACCGAAAACACTTTATCTGACATTTGACGAGGGTTATGAAAACGGCTACACGTCAAAGATTTTGGACGTTTTGGAGCAGACTTCAACGCCTGCGGCATTTTTTGTGACAGGTCCGTATCTTGAAAATCAGCAGGAATTGGTGCATAGAATGATTGATGACGGTCACATTGTCGGAAACCATACCGTAAACCACCCGAATTTACCGAAACAGAGCGTTGAAACGGAGCAAAAAGAACTTTCCGATTTGAATAAAATGTGTGAGGAAATGTACGGCGTGAGTATGAAGTATATGCGTCCGCCGGAGGGGGAATACAGTGAACGAGTGCTTGCTGTTGCAAAAGATATGGGATACAGGACAATTCTGTGGAGCTTTGCGTACAAGGATTGGGATATAAATATGCAGCAGGGGGCGGACTATGCGTTTAATCAAGTTACACCGTATTTGCACGACGGTGCTATTTTACTTCTTCACGCAGTGTCCTCCGACAATGCAAATGCTTTGGAAGATATAATAAATTACGCAAAAAATGAGGGATATACGTTTAAAAGCCTTGATGAATTGCAATAATTAAGAAAAAAACATAAAAACTCTTTAAAAAACACTTTATTAATTTATAATTTTGGTGTATAATTAAATTATTATAATGTATTTTAGAGAGGAAATTGATAAAATGAGAGAGGCAAGTTTTGATTTCGGTAAGAAACCGCCTGTTGACGGTTACACAAAAGTGACTGAAAAATCTGTTTACACAAAGGAAAAAGGTTTTGGACTTTCGGAAGTCGCAGAGGCTGACGAAAGAAAAATCGGTGAAAAGGAATTAAACAGAGATTTTCTTTTTATGGGCGGAAAGTCATTTATCGTTGATATTGAAAACGGCGAATATATTGTACGCGTTTCTACGGGCGACTATGTTGACGAAGGCGATGTTATGACATTCTACAACGTCAACGGTGAAAAATACGGCGTATGGGTAAGTGACGGTACTGTTGTGGAAAGAGTGTTCCCTGTTACAGTTACTGACGGCAAGATTGAATTTGCATTTGAAATGGGTAAGCATACTTGCCTTAACAGCATTGATATTGCACAAAAGCAAGACATTGAAGTTAAGAATGTTAAAAGTGCCGTTATCGCAAAACGTGATACGGCTTCGGTTAAATTGACTTGGGATAAAGCCGATGGTGTTATCGGTTACAGAGTGTCACGCAGAAATCCTAAGAATAATGAAATTGATAAGGTTCAAGACGTTGTTACAGAGGAATTTGTTGACGGTGACGTTACAATATGCGATAAATTTGAATACAGCGTGTGTGCATTGTATGCACATAAGTTCTGTTCGGATAAGTCTGTTACGATTGATGTTGAAGTCGTTGACGGCAAGAGCGTTGCAGGCGAGATAACAGAGCTTGACGCAAAGGAAACTCCTAATTCCGTAACACTTGTATGGAACGGATTTAAGGAGGCGGTTTGGTACAACATTTACCAAAAAGCACCTTACGGTATTTACAAGTACATAGGAAAAACAGAAGAAACACATTTCATTGATGATAAAGTAATAACAAACGTACCTTTCGTATATGCGGTTGAGGCTGTTACAACAAGCGGTATATCAAAACGCAGTGAGGTAACAATAGATATGGAAGCTAAGCCGAAGAAACGCAAAATGGAAACATTGGGCAGAGGTGCTGTTGCAATGATGACAGAAAACGGCGTATTCCTTAGCTGGCGTCTTAATGCGTATGAATACGAACAGGACATTAACTTTATAATTTTAAGAAACGGTGAAAAGATTACAGACGTAATCACCGACTCTACAAACTATCTTGACAAAGACGGTAAACCGGAAGACGTTTACACAATCAAAGCCGTAAAGGGTAATAAGGCTGAGAAAAAGGGTGCGGAAGTTAAAGTTGTAAATGCACCTTATATATCAATTCCTCTTGACAAGCCTGAAAACTTTGTTGACCCTGACGGCAATTCATATCCTTATACCGCAAATGACGCGTCTGTTGCAGACCTTGACGGTGACGGCGAATACGAAATCATTCTTCGTTGGGACGCAAACGGTAAGGATAACTCACACAAGGGTATAACGGGTGAATGTTTGCTTGACGCATACAAGCTTGACGGTACAAAGCTATGGAGAATTAATCTCGGACGTAATATCCGTTCGGGTTCACACTATACACAATTTATGGTGTATGACTTTAATAATGACGGTAAGGCAGAACTTGTTTGCAAAACAGCAGACGCAACCGTTGACGGCAAGGGTAATGTAATCGGTGACAAGGACGCGGATTACAGAAATAAGGACGGTTTCATTCTTGAAGGTCCTGAATACTTGACATTGTTCAACGGTGAAACAGGCGAAATTATGGATACTGTCGATTATGATCCGCCGAGAGGCAACGTTCGTGAATGGGGCGACTCTTGGGGTAACAGAGTTGACCGTTTCCTTGCCTGCGTAGCATATCTTGACGGTGAAAATCCAAGCGTTGTAATGTGTAGAGGTTACTATGACCACGGTTGTCCGACAGTGCTTGTTGCATATGACGTAATTGACAATAAACTTGTTAAGCGTTGGAAGTTCCTTGCTAACAAGGATCAGAATATCGAATACACAAATCAAGGTAACCACAATCTTGGTGTCGGTGATATTGACGGCGACGGACTTGACGAAATCGTTTACGGCGCAATGGCTGTTGACCATGACGGTAAGGGTATTTACTCAACAGGCCTTGAACACGGCGACTGTATGAACCTTGGTAACTTCACAAAGAAAACACCTAACCTTGACTTCTTCCAAATTCACGAACACGACAGTGCCGAATATGGTTTTGAAGTGCGTGACCCTGCAACAGGCGAGATTAAGTGGGGTAAGTTTACAGGCCGTGACACAACAAGAGGACTTTGCGCGAAGATTGACCCGAGATATGAAGGCAATCAGTGTTGGGTAATGGACGACGGTATCTACACAATGGAGGGTGAACTTATCAATGAAAAAGGCCCTGAATCAATAGATTTTGCTATTTGGTGGGACGGCGACCTTATCCGTGAACTTCTTGACCACGAATTTGATGATGAAAAGGCAGTCGGTTATCCGAAAATTTATAAGTGGGATTATGAAAACAACAAACTTGTGACAATTCTTGACCCTAAGGGTACTCTGTCAAACAACTGGAAGAAGGGTACACCTTGTATCCAAGCTGATATTTTGGGTGACTGGAGAGAAGAGGCTGTTTGGAGAAATGAGGATGATACGGAACTTCGTATTTACACAACAACAGATCTTACAGACCACAAGTTCTATACGTTTATGCACGACAGTGTTTACAGATTAAGCGTTGCATTCCAAAATACAGCTTACAACCAGTGTACACAAACAGGTTTCTATATAGGTCCTGAAATGGATAAACCGCCTGTACCTAACAACGAATATGTGAGAGGAATTAACATTCCTGAATTTACGGAAGATATTGATGAAATTTAGCATTTAATGTATACTATGTATCAAATCCTTTACAAAACGATTGATATTTTATGTAAATTAGGAAAAAAAACAATAACATTGTTGACCTTTTGCAAAAAGTAGGTTAGAATATAGAAGAATAATATGGAGGATTGTGCATGAGGATAATATCTGGAATCAGACGCGGACATAAACTTTTTGAATTTGAGGGTGATGATGTTCGTCCTACGACTGACAGAGTTAAGGAGTCTGTATTTAATATAATTCAGACGTTTATACCCGATGCGGTGTGCCTTGATATGTTTGCCGGCAGCGGTGCTTTGAGCTTTGAGGCGATTTCACGCGGTGCAAAAAAAGCCGTTTGCCTTGATAAAGACAAGCGTTCGATTGATATTATCAAGAAAAATGCAAATTCTTTGGATTTTTCGGATTACTGTGAAATTATTAATACGTCATGTTTTGATTATATGGAGAGGGCAAAGGAAAAATTCGATGTGATTTTCCTTGACCCTCCGTATAATAAAAACTTTATCGAACCTGTACTTGAGGGTATTGTTAAAAACAATCTGTTAAACGAGGATGGTATAGTGGTTCTGGAAAGTGACGGAACTGATTTTCATGATGATTTTGACGGACTTGAAATGTACAGACAGAGAAAGTACGGCAGAACATATATCACGGTATATAAGAAAAATAATTGAGCCTGTCGCTAAAATGTCGGCAGCTACCCAAATTACATCATACGATGTAAGCAATTAAATCGGCTTTTGTGGGATAAGCCTAAGAGGAAAGAAGAACAAATGAGAATTGCAGTTTATCCGGGAAGTTTTGACCCGATAACTAACGGACATCTTGACATAATCGAAAGAGCAAGCCGTGTCTATGACAAATTGGTGGTCGGAGTTTTAAGCAATGCAAGCAAAACCCCTCTTTTTTCTGCTGAAAAAAGAGTTGAGATGATTCGCTTGGTAACTAAACATTTGGATAATGTGGAAGTGGATACTT
>ERZ773228.4343-NODE-4343-length-10771-cov-5.244961_pt1 | contig 10771 bp, 8 predicted proteins | sample MGYA00580524_ERZ773228 | MGnify/ENA primary metagenome ERZ773228 (study PRJEB29015, sample SAMEA2737768) | human gut metagenome | biome: human gut; feature: human-associated habitat; material: faeces | place: China | collected 2012 ...
GCTGCTGGCCGCCGCACTCGAGGCGGCGAGCCCGCTCCTGCGCTCGGACGTCGGGTGTGCGGCGGCCCTGTGCCGCGCGGCGGCGGAGGCCGCGGCCATGAACGTTTTTGTCAACACCGGCCTGCTCGCGCCCGCCGACCGCGCCGAGACCGAGGCGCGCGCCGAGCACCTGCGCGCAACCGTGGTGCAGTGCTGCGCGCAGACCGTGGAGGCGGTATTCGCCGCGCTGCGCGGGGAGGGCTGATCCATGGCGAACACCCTGACCGGAACGCCTGCCGCCGCGGCAATCTATGTGCAGGTGCGTGAGCATGCCGCCGCACTCGATGCACCCCCCTGCCTCGCGGCCGTGTCCGTCGGCGCGCAGCCGGACGACCGGGCCTATCTGCGCAGCATCGCTCAGGCGGCGGAGGGCTGCGGCATCGCCGTGCGCCCCGTCCCGCTGTCGGCGGACTGCGCGCCCGAAGCCCTGACCGACACCCTGCGCGCCCTGAGCACGGACGGCGCGGTGCACGGCGTGCTGCTGCTGCGGCCGCTGCCGGGGGCGCTGCGCGCGCAGGAAATTCTCAACACGCTCGATGCGCGCAAGGATGTGGACGGCATGACAACGGCATCGCTCGGCGCGCTCGTGACCGGGGCGGCGGGCTTCGCCCCCTGCACGGCCGAGGCGTGTATGGAGCTGCTGCGTGCGCACGGCATTGACCCCGCAGGCAGGCGCGTGACCATCGTGGGCCGGAGCTTGGTGATTGGCCGGCCGGCCGCGCTGCTGCTCACGCGCGCGGACGCGACCGTGACGCTCTGCCACCGGAAAACGCCCGATCTCGCCGCCCGCTGCCGGGACGCGGACATTCTCCTCGCCGCGGCGGGCGCACCGGGGCTCATCACGACTGACTTTGTGCGCCCGGGGCAGATCGTGCTCGATGCGGGTGCGACCGCACTGCCAGACGGCACGCTGCGCGGCGACGTGGCGCCTGATGCCGCGGCCATCGCCGTCTGCACGCCCGTGCCCGGCGGCATCGGCAGCGTGACGACCGCGCTGCTGCTGCGCCACACCGTGCAGGCTGCCGAAAATTTGCGCCATTTTTAAGCAAATATTCACAAACAGTTGTTCCTTTCCGCCGCGCGAGACGCTATAATATTGGGTATTCTCATTTTGGAGGCAGACCTTTGGCCAATCTGATCGAAAAAATCAAAGACAAGCGCGCGCCCGAGCCCGAGACGCCGGAGCGGCGGGACGTGCCGGTCGCGCATCCGGACCCGCAGCAGGGCCTGACGAGCGCGCAGGTGCGTGAGCGTGCTGATGCCGGCTGGACGAACGCGCCCGTCGACCCGCCGGGCAAGACCGTTAAGCAGATCGTCCTGAGCAACATCTTCACCTATTTTAATATGCTGTTTTTCCTGCTGGCGCTGTGCGTGATCGCGGTGCAGCAGTGGCTGAACCTGACGTTTATGGGCGTCATCATCGTCAACACCGCCATCGGCATCATTCAGGAGATCCGCTCGAAGAAAACGCTCGACAAGCTCAACATCCTCGCCTCACCCAAGGCCGTCGCCGTGCGCGACGGCAGGCGCGTGACCGTCGACACCGCGCAGCTCGTGCGCGACGACATTGTCGTCTTCGCTGCCGGCAACCAGATCTATGCCGACGCCGTCGTGGCGCAGGACAGCTGCTACGTCAACGAGGCGCTCATCACGGGCGAATCGGACGAGATCAAGAAAAACCCCGGCGACAAGCTCCTGTCGGGCAGCTTCGTCGTCAGTGGCATGTGCCGCGCGCAGCTGACGGACGTCGGCGCAGACTCCTATGTTTCGCGCCTGACGCAGGAGGCCAAGCGCGCCAAGAAGCCGCAGCAGTCGGAGATGATGCGCTCGCTGCAGAACCTCGTCAAATGGATCGGCATTATCGTCATCCCGCTCGGCGTGGTGATGTTCATTAAGGAGTTCGTGTGGCTTGACCGTTCGGTGCCTATCGCCGTGACGAGCACGGTCGGCTCCATCATCGGCATGATCCCCGAGGGGTTGTACCTGCTTACCAGCCTTGCGCTCGTGGCAGGCGTTGTGCGTCTGGCCCAGCGCAAGACGCTCGTGCACGAGCTCGGCTGCATCGAGACGCTCGCGCGCGTGGATACGTTGTGCGTGGATAAGACCGGCACCGTGACGGAAAACAAGATGATCGTCGAGGATGTCTGCCCCCTGTGCGACGATCGCTTCACGCTCGAGGACATCCGCATGATCATGTCCGACTACGTTTACGCCATGCAGGCTGACAACGACACCATGGCCGCTCTGCGGCGCTATTTCACGGGCGAAAAGACGCAGGACGCGACGGCGACGCTGCCGTTCTCGTCGGCAAAGAAATATGGCGGCGTGTCGTTCCACGCCGAGGAGACGTACCTGCTCGGTGCGCCGGACGTGTTGCTCGCCGGGCGGGAAAACCCATATCAGGAGCAGATCGAGGGCTACTCTGCCAAGGGCTGCCGCGTGCTGCTGCTGGGCATGTATGACGGCACGCTCTCGGACGAGACGCTGAATGCCGACCTGCTGCCCATCGCGCTGATCTTGCTCTCGAACAAGATCCGCGCCGAGGCGCCGGAGACGTTCGGCTACTTTGCCAGCCAGGGCGTGGCCGTGAAGGTCATCTCCGGCGACAATGCGCGCACGGTGTCCGAGGTGGCCAAGCGCGCCGGCATCGAAAACGCCGACCGCTTCGTCGATGCGCGCACGCTCACGACCGAGGAGGCCATCCGCGATGCGGCGGGTAAGTACACGGTCTTCGGCCGCGTGACCCCGGCGCAGAAGCGCAGCCTCGTGCAGGCGCTCAAGGCCGACGGCCACACCGTGGCCATGACGGGCGACGGCGTCAACGACGTGCTCGCGCTCAAGGAGGCCGACTGCTCCATCGCCATGGCCTCGGGCAGCGACGTGGCGTGCCAGGTGTCGCACATCGTGCTGCTGGATTCGAACTTTGCCTCCATGCCGTCGGTCGTGGCGGAGGGCCGCCGCGTTATCAACAACATCGAGCGCAGCGCGTCGCTGTATCTGGTCAAAAACATCTTCTCGTTCTTCCTCACGTTTTTCACGCTCTTTGCTACGCTGCCGTATCCGTTCAGTCCCGCGCAGCTCACGCTCGTGAGCGCCGTGACCATCGGCATCCCGTCGTTCATCCTCGCCATGGAGCCGAACGAGAACCTCGTCGAGGGGAAGTTTTTGCGCAACGTGCTCTTCCGCGCGCTGCCGGCCGCGATGACGGATCTGGCGATGGTCGTGGGCATCCTGCTGTTTTATATCGCCTTCCAGCTCGACGACACGGCTATGATCACGATCTGCACCGGCGTCATGGGCATTGTCGGCCTCATGATGGTACACCGCACGTGCCAGCCGTACAACACCATCCGCAAGGTGATGATCGTTGTGCTCGGCGTACTGTTCGTGATCGCGTATTTCGGTTTCCCGACGCTGTTCAGCCTGGAGAAGCTGAATTTGCAGAGCGCGCTCATCCTCATCGTGTTCGGCTTGCTGTCGTGGCCGGTGATGAAGGCGTTCTGCCGCCTGAACGACCATATGCGCGCCAAGTTCGAGGCGTGGCGCGCGGGCAAGACCGCGAAGGCCGCGTGAAGGCTGTACAGCATCAGCAGAGTCAAGCGCCGCTCCGCATCGAAACGATGTGGGGCGGCGCTTTGATTATCGCTGCAGGGAGGGAGCCTTCCCCATACGGGGAAGGCTTTCAAAGGCAGCGGATTCAGTGTGCGTTGTGTGACCGGTTTGTGTCCTGCAAAGGGGGAGGGCGCGAAAATGCCCGGAGCCGAAAAGAGCCCCGGGCGCTGTGTTATGATTGAAAAAGGGAACACGTCTTTTAAAAGAGAATGCGCCCGCGCGGGTGTCGCGCGGGCGCTGCAGAGCAAGCAAAAGTTTTGTGTGTGTGTGGGGTAAAGTTGTAAATAACCGGTAAACAACCTTATGAGGAAAGCAAGCTCTGTCTTGCGGAAAATGATCTCATTTCCGTTCTGCCGTAATAATGCGCCAGCTTCTTTTTTTAATGCAAAAACACAAAAAATTTTTTATATTTTTTGTGCGCGGAGAAGCGAAAACGTTTCCGAGCCGGTTACAGCGCGCCTGGCGGCGGCTTTTCGGTTGCCGGGCGGGGGAGAACATGGTATAATCAGGTGACAACGCCTTGCAAAGGGGAGAACTTTCATGCAGGAGAATCTGGTCGTCAAAAAGGCGACGCCGCTCGGCGCGCGCGTCTGGACGAGTCTGCTGGTGTTCGGCTTCATCGGGCAGATCGCCTGGATGGTCGAAAACGTCTATTTTTCCACCTATATTCAGAAGAACATCACGGCCGCCGGCTGGGCCACGTCCGCGACCGTCGCGGCCAGCGCCATCGCCGCCGCGCTCGCGACGATCTTCAGCGCCGCGTGGTCGGACCGCGTGGGCAAGCGCCGCGCCTTCGTCTGCTGGGGGTATATCCTCTGGGGCATCACGACGGCGGCGTTCGCGCTCTTCGGCAACGGGCAGGTCGGCGGCGACGTCGGCCTCGCGGTGACGCTCTTCGTCGTGATGGACTGCGTCATGTCTGCCATCGGCAGCACGGCCAACGACTCGGCCTTTTCCGCCTGGGTCACGGACGTGACCGACGTCACGAACCGCGGCGTCGTGGACATCGTGCTGAGCATCATGCCTATCCTCGCGCTCATCGTCATCTTCGCGGGCTTTGACGGCATGACCGTGCACGGCAACTGGACGGGGTTTTTCCTCGTGCTCGGCGGCCTGACGAGTGCGGCCGGTGTGCTCGGCCTGTGCATCTTCCGCGACAGTCCGACCCTGCGCCCCGTGCAGGGCGACACATACCTGCGCGACGTGCTCTATGCTTTCCGCCCGGCGAACATCCGCGCCAATAAGATGATCTACATCTGCTTTCTCGGCATGATGTTCTCCGGCCTTGCCATGCAGCTGTGGCAGCCGTACATGATCTCGCTCGTCGAGGTCACGCTCGGCATCGAGAACTATATCCTGCCCATCGGCATCGTCGTACTTGCCTCGGCCGTGCTGTCCGTCCTCGCGGGCAAGGTCATGGACCGCTTCGGCAAGGAGAAGTTCTATTACCCCGTGGCAATTTTGCAGGTGCTCGGCGGCCTGATCGCCTACAGCATCCAATTCGTCGGCCACGCCATGCCGCTGCTGTGCGTCGGCGGCACGTGCATCATGGCCGGAAACCTCGCCATGGCGGGGCTGTTCACCGCCTCGTCGCGCGACTATACGCCCGCCGGGCGCGCAGGCGCGTCGCAGAGCGTGAAGATGGTCATCTACATCATGCTGCCCATGGTGCTCGCGAGCATCATCGACCCGCTCATCATCCGGGCCGTCGCGCTCGAGCCGACGGCGGCCATCCTCGCCAAGTACCCGAGCTATGCCGGCAGCTATCTCTACCCGTATGAGCTGTTTCTGGCCGCGGCCGTGAGCGCGGTGTTCATCCTTATCCCCGCGTACTTCGTCCGCCGGGACGCCGACCGTATCCGCCGCGAGAAGCTCGCCGCGCTGGAAAAATGACGCCGTGCATGAAGGAAAGTGCCAAACCGCCGCGCGAAAGAAGCGGAAAACTCTGTACCCACATATATTTTTGTTAACTGGTGGCAGGATAGGAGGCCTTGTGATCGCGTTATTTCCTTGCTATCTCGTATACATACTGATTCATGAACACCTAGCAGCTTTATACTACATTTGCGCTTTAAGTATGATTGTTCCATGCATAATTGGTGTTTATTTGTTCTGGCCACTGAGTTTTGGCAAAGTAACACTGACAGAGAACTATGTAAAGTGGCATGGGATCTTCATGCGCAGCATCAAGATCCCATATTCGGAGCTCCGCTATGTTGAGATACGGCGCATAGATGAAAAGCATGATGTTCCAGACCTTTATGGAAACGGACATATGTATCTTTTGTTGTCCTCAAAACCACTGCCACAGAAACCGGTTGAAAAAATCCGCAGCGGCGATGGGCTGATCAAGTATCAGTTCCTGATGCGGGATGCGGCGGTGTTCAGCGAATATCTTCCGGAACGGTACAAACCCATGTTTCAGTCGCGAGCAGAAACCTACACACGTGCGAAGGAGAAGCAGGCGCGCGACTGGCAGAAGTGGAAAGCCAAGCGCAGAAAGGTGCGCGAAAAGCGCCGGAAAAAGCGGCAGGCAGAAAAGTAAGAAAAGCATGGATCGCAGCGGGCGGTGCAGCAGCGCCGCCCGCGCTTTATCCGTCCCGGCCGGGTATGCGGGGGCTTGCTTTTTCGGGCGCGGGCGCTGCTGCACCGGCTGCTGCTGGCCGAGGCGATCGTGGGACTGGTGGCGACGGTGCTGTTCGAGAGCTGCCCGGGCGTGTTTGCCGATCTCTTCGGTGCGAAAAACGAGAGCGCGTACTACACGGACTTCGCCGTGCGGTGCATTCAGTGGTTTCTCGGCGCGGCCGCGCTCTCGTGCGTGAACAAGGGCGCGATGATCTACCTGCAGGCGCTCGGCAAGGCGTGGACGAGCACGGCACTGTCGCTCCTGCGCGAGATCGTGCTCGGCGTGGGGCTCGTGCTGTTGCTGCTGGTGTGGTTCGGGCTCGACGGCGTGCTGTATTTCATGGCGGCGGCCGATGTGCTGACGTTTGCCGTGACGGTGCCGGTGCTCGTGCACACGGACCGGGCGCTGCGCGGCTGAGGCGCAAAAAAACCGCCCGCAGGGGTGTTCGTAAGACGCAAAAGAGGGAAAAGGCGTGACCATTGTGGTCACGCCTTTTCTTTTCAGAGAATAGCCGCATGGCGGTGCAGGGGACGCAGCCTCTTGCTCGAAGCGCAGCAACGCAATGCACACATACAGGTATTATCCCGCATAGAAGTGTGCGCGCTTAACCTGTTGGATAAGCTGGGATTTGTCGATTGGTTTGACAGATGCGGCAGATTGTTGAAGCCTCGTCCTTTTTATGGAATCAAAGTGGGCATTACTTATTTCGTGCCTTATAATTATCCTCAACTTCTTTAATTGATACCTTTAAAGACTTCCATTCGTCAATATCTGATTCACCAAAGTCAAAATGATACTCGTTATAAATATCGGGAAGAATTTCACAAATCTTGTTGAATGGTACAATTCTCCACAAATACTTTTCAGATACTTTTGAATATAAATTAGCATTTATGGCTTCAAGAAGCAATTCGCGCTCTTCCCTTATGCTTTTAATAAACTGTTGTTTTGTTGGAGTTGTTCCGTCTGGTGTGTTACGAAACAGCCCTATACCATAAGGATTAAAACAATATTTTCCATCCACATCCATCGTTATAGTAAATGGAATTTCATCCATGGTAGATACAATTTCGTCTTCTATCAATATTCTACTATAAACGGCTTGATTCTCTAATCGATACGAATTCACCACTGCAGGGCCGAATGCTGTAGAATCTTTGTGATAGTATAACCCTTTAGTTATACCACCTCTAAAGAATAAATGGGTATGTTTATATAGGTATGATTCTGCAATCCATATAGCAACAAACAACATACCAAGATTATCTTTTACCTGATTGTTAGTTGATAGAATTATGCTATCGGAAAAGAACGCTACATTAGCATTTAGTTCTGGAGACGAATTAAATAAATACTGAAATTTTTTTATGAATTCAAATAAATCTTTTACTTTGTCAGCACTTTGTTCATTGGAAACTAAGTTGCTAAATCCCAATATATCAATAAATGCGACATATCCATTAGTGTATTCCATCAGTTTTACCTCTTTCAAAATTCTGTTGCATCAAACTGTCAAACAAAGTCTGTGCTTCTACCAATGCCTCCCGAACGGCAACTTCCGATTTGCAGGTTTGTTTGGCTCCATACTATCGCATAACGATATGGAATACAAGAAGCCACCGCAGGAAAAACTGCGGTGGCTGTGAAAATTTTATGGGTATCCGCTTTTGCTATGCGCGCGTTACTTGCGGAAGAGGGAAATGACACGGTCAAAGAAATCGCCGATGGCGGTGATGACGTCCTTGACCTTGCCGGTGAAGGACGCGATCTTATCCTTCGCGCCGGCCAGCTGCTTGAGCGTGTCCTGCACGGCCTGCACCTTCGAGAGCAGGGCGTTCGTGTCCAGCTTTTCGAGCGAGCGGCAGAGGTTCACGAGCTGGGTCATCTGGTCGTCCGTGAGCGTGACGTCGTACTCGGCGGCGATCTCCTTGATCTTGGCGCGCAGTTCACTGTCGGTCATGTCCTTCGTCTCGTTGAGGATGAGCTTGAGCTCGTTGACGATCTCGACCGAGTCATAGTCGCCGATGGCCTGCGCGAGCTCCGCCGTCGTGGCCAGTTCCTGCGAGGAGACGGCCTTGGCGGTCTCGTCGAGCTTTGTGCCCGTGATGTCCTCATACGCCTTGTACACGCCCGTCAGCGCCGCCGTGCCCGAGACGTCGAACGGCGCGGTCACGGTGATCTTCGCGTCCGTGATGCCGGCCGTGGCCAGCGCGCTGATGTACATCTGGCTCGTGCAGTAGGTGATGTGCGACGTGTTGACGGTCATGCCCTTGCCGGCGTCGAGCACCTCGATGGAGATGCAGGAGATGGACTTGGTGCCGATCTGCGCGTCACTGATGACGCCGCTGAGATACTGCCGCTCGTCCTGGTTCGTGACGGTCAGCTCCTTGACGCTGCCGCGTTCGATGCCGAAGGTCTTGTAGACGGTCTTGATCTGGTCGTCCGTGAGGTCGGCGCCGATGACGGTGCGCGTCTCGCCGGCGTCGATGGCCGACACGGCGCCGAGGCTCGCGAGCATACACACGGCCAGTACAATGGGCAGTGCCCGTTTGAGAAATTTCATGGTGTTGGTTTCCTTTCCCCGCGATCCAGGGGCCGCGGTGCTTTACAGGATGAGACGCTCCCATTGTAAATTGGTTCCCGAAAAAAGGATGACGATTCTGTGAAGGATCACCTGAATTGTTTGTTAAGATATTGCGGGGCCGTCACGTCTCCAGTTCGCCGGCACCGCGGGTCACGTCGTGGATCCACTTGCCGGAGCGCAGCCGCGGCACGCACAGGAAGATCTGCACGATCACGTCAATGGACATGAGCGGGTACACGTACCGGATGTCGAGCTTCCACACGAGCGCCGTGAGCGCCGCCAGCGGCAGGCACACCGCGTACAGCGGCCCGACGTCGCACAGCATCGCATAGCGCACGTCCCCGCCGCCGCGCAGCACGCCGACGATGTTCGTCAGGCTCACGCTCGACACCGGCTGCACGAGCATGAGCACGCCCATCATGTACATGGCAATGTCGCACGCCGCGCCCTCCATGTGCATCAGCGGCAGGATGTACGGCCGCAGCAGCACGTTGCGCACGAGCGCGATGATGCCCATGCACACGAGGCCGACGACGAGCGCCAGCCCGTCGAGCACCCAGGCCTTGCGCTGCACCTGATCGCGATTGCCGCGGCCGATCTCCCGCCCGATGAGCACGGCGGCCGCGCCGCCCGCGGCGAACGACGCCGGGGTGAGCATGCGCTGCAGGTTGCCGGCGATGGTGTAGGCCGAGAGGATGGGCGTGTTGTTGCCCATATGCCCCATGATGACCGTGTAGAGCGAAAACGCGAGCGACCACAGGCACTCATTGCACACGACGGGCAGGGCGTACTTGGCAAAGTCCTTTGCGATCACGCGGCCGGGGTGCAGCAGCGCGCGCGGCATGAGCGGCAGCCGGCGGCTGAACCGGGCATACACGCACAGCACCGCGACCTCGAACGCGCGGCTGATGAGCGTGGCAATGGCTGCGCCCGCGCAGCCGAGCATGGGCGCGCCGAGCTTGCCGTAGATAAGCACCCAGTTGAGGAAGATGTTCAGCGCGCCGGACACAGTGAGCAGCACCGCGCCGAGGCGGGGATTTTCCGTGCTGCGCTGGGCGGCGATGTACACGCCGCTGATGGCGGAGAAGAAATACGAAAAGCCGACGTAGCGCGTGTACGCTGCGCCGGGCGCGACGAGGTCGGCGTTGTTGGTGAGCACGCGCATGATCTGCTCCGGGATGCAGAATGCCGTGACGGCGAGCAGGCCCGTGATCGTCGTGGAAACAAAGAGCGCGATGCCCATGACGCGGTTGATGGCCTCCTGATCGCCGCGGCCGTGGTACTGCGCCACGAGCACGCTCATGCCGCTCTGCACGCCGAAGATCATCAGCTGCATGACGTAAAACGGACTGTTGGCCATCGTCACGGCGGCGAGCGCCGTCTCGCCGAGCACGCCGACCATGAACGTGTCGGCCATGGACATGGAAAACGTCACGAAATTTTGCAAGATCATCGGGAGCATGAGCAAAACGGCCTCCCGGATGAAGGCTTTTTCCTCGCGGATGAGACGCATGGGGCAACCTCCTTTGTGCGCAGTCTGTTTATCATACCATGATTTCCCGCCGCGCGCAACCGCGCGGCCCGTTTCCGTCGCCGGTCATTGACACCCGCCGCCCTTTGCGCTAAAATAACGCTGTTGTGCCCCCGTAGCTCAGTTGGATAGAGCGGCCGCCTCCTAAAAATCGAATTGTTCGAATCCTGGAACCCTGCAAAATTGAATAATTTCTGTATAAGCCCCCGTAGCTCAGTTGGATAGAGCGGTCGCCTCCTAAAAATCGAATTGTTCGAATCCTGGAACCCTGCAAAATTGAATAATTTCTGTATAAGCCCCCGTAGCTCAGTTGGATAGAGCGGTCGCCTCCTAAAAATCGAATTGTTCGAATCCTGGAACCCTGCAAAATTGAATAATT
>ERZ773228.4346-NODE-4346-length-10767-cov-5.985717_pt1 | contig 10767 bp, 10 predicted proteins | sample MGYA00580524_ERZ773228 | MGnify/ENA primary metagenome ERZ773228 (study PRJEB29015, sample SAMEA2737768) | human gut metagenome | biome: human gut; feature: human-associated habitat; material: faeces | place: China | collected 2012 ...
TGGCAGGCGGAGCCGTACTGCAGCACCTGCTGGCTGTTGGTGATGTCGATCTTCTCCGCGAACTGATCCACCATGGCCTGCTCTTCCGGGCTGAGCTTGACCTGTGCCTCGGGGGCAGCGGCGGGTTCCGGCTGTTTGGGCTGGGCCTGCTCCTGTGCCGGAGCCGGGTCCAGCGTCAGGGTAGGCACAGCGGGTGCGTCGAGGTCAAAGTTGAACGTGTTGTCTGCCATAGGAGATTCCTTCCTTTCCAGTATATCCGTTTATTTACTCAGTCCCTGCCCTTTGAGCATGTTCTGCAGCACGGTCAGGTCTGCCGACAGGTCCATGTTTTCTGCGGCGTACAGTGCATCCAGCTGGTTTTCAAAGGCCGTAGCAATGGAGGACGCATTGTGCTCCACCTCGGCACGGATGGCGGCGGCGTTCTCGCCGCGCACCCCCTGCCGGGCCAGCTGCGCATACTGCTGCAGCACATTCACGGCGTCCGGCAGATAGTAGTTAGCAAAGCGGCGCACCTGCTTTGCCTTGGCGGGGTTGGCCTCCACCACTTCCACAATGGAGCGTCCGGCCTTTTCCATGCGGGTCATGGCGGCGGACAGCTGCGGGTCGGGCAGGGATTCGTTCAGGCTGTGCAGAGTGTCCAGCTTCTGCTGGATGTCTGCCAGCATGGCGTCCACGTCCTCCACACCCGTGTGGAAGGGCACCTCGGTTTCCACCACACGGGGCGGGCAGACCTTTTTGGCCGCCAGGAATGCCGCCGCAGCGGCTGCCAGCGCCGCCGCAAGGGCCCACAGCCGGTACACCGGCAGCACCGCGCACAGCACCACGAACACCAGCGCCGCCGCGTAGTACGGCAGGACACTGGGCTTCCGGGTGCGGATGATCTTGCTCATGGTCGTTCTCCTTTTCCGGGGCAGGTGCCCCTTATAGTACCCATAATACAACCCTTTGCGAAAAACGCAAGCGGATTCATGAAGAATTTACAGCTTGGCAATTATTTGGCGATCCAGTCTGCCAGCGCCGTGCCCCACACCTGCCGCAGCATCTCCGGGCGGCAGGCCGCATTGGCCGGGCTGGTGCTGGGCAGTTTGACCGCCGCAAGGCCGGTGACCGGCTGCAGATACTTTGTATAAATGCGATAGGCCGTGGCCCCGTTGCAGAACACCGCCTCAATGGGCACCTTCTGCAGCAGAGCGGCGATGTCGTTGGGCACCACGTCCCGGATGGATGCATCCGACGCCCCGGTGATGGTGCAGCTTTCCAGCGTGTCCCACAGGGCCAGCCCATGGCGCAGGATGATCTGCTTTTTTGCTTCGATGTCCTCCCGCTTCGGCACCGGCTCCCCGGTCAGGGCGGCCATCATCGGCCAGAAGCGGTTCTGCGGGTGGCCGTAATAAAAGGCCATCTCCCGGCTTTTAGGGCTGGGCCAGGTGCCCAGGATCAGCGCCCGGCTATGCTCATTGTACACCGGCGCAAAGCTCATTGGCCGCCTGCGCTTTCGATCTGTGCCCAGGCCGAGCCCAGGTCCCGGCCGGAGGGCTCTGCTTTCGGGCCATCAAACCAGAGTTCCTCGATCAGCGCCGCCAGGCCGTCCTCCCGCACATCACCGATGACCCGGTCGGCAGCGGCCTTTGCATCCTCGGTTCCATTGTCCATGCACACGCCCAAGCCGGCCGTGCGCAGCATGCTCAGGTCGTTGGCCGAGTCACCCGCTGCCACCGCCTCTTCCGGCGACAGACCCAGCCGGGCGCACAGGTCAGTCAGGCCCACACCCTTGTCCATGCCGCCGCGCACGATGTCGTAGAAGCCATAGCCGTCGGCGTTTTTCGCGCCTACCTGCATCCAGTTCAGGTTCAAGTGACCATATTTTTTCATGAAGTCTGCTACATGTTCCGGCGGCACCGCGGCAAACGCCGAATGCGGCATGTCGATGAGGTGCCGGTCCTGGTCCTCGCCGTCCACGCAGGTCAGGCCGCTGCTGCCCATCTTTGCGTAGTTGTTGCGCAGGGCCTCGTACTCACAGTACACATAGCAGGCATCCCGGAAATTGAACTGCAGCGGGTAGTTGTAATCCTCGCAGAAATCCACCAGCGCGTACATTTCCTCGTTGGTGAGGGGGTGTTCCGCCACCACGGTGCCCTTGGCATCGGTCACGCAGGCACCGTTGCAGGTAACGATGTAATCCGGCCGGATGCCGCCCAGCTGCTCCCTGTGCACGCAAGGATAGGCGCGGCCGGTGCTCAGCGCAAATTTCACCCCGGCGGCCTGCAGTTTTTTCACGGCCTTTACCACCGCCGGGCGGGGCTTCGGCTCCCCAAAGGGCACCAGTGTATTATCAAAATCACTTACCAGAAGTTTGTATTGCATTCTTTTCTCCTTCGCGGGTCACTGTTTTCTACCAGTATACCACAAATCGGCCCGCCGTGGGGACTTTTGGCATACAAAAAACGGGAGCCGTCTCTCCCATGAGACAGCTCCCGCTTTTTGTGTTACAGTACCTCGCCCCGGAACAGTCCTTCCAGGGTAGGCATCCAGCCGTCGGCCGTGCGCTGGGCCAGGCCGTTTTCCACCGCCTTATCCAGCAGGGTGGAAAATTCCTGCGGCAGTTCCTGCCCGAACCGTTCCCGGAACAGCGGCTCCACCACGCCGTCGTTCAGCTTCATGCGGCCCCGCAGGTAGCGCAGCATCCGCGCGTTCTCGTCCAGCTGCGCGGCCTGCGCCGTGAGCTTTTCAAAGTCACCGGCATTTTTGATGTAAAGCTTGAGGCTGTTGGTGTTGCGCACGGCATAGCCGTCGTACACCGAACCGCCGTTGACGCCCATGCCGATGACGTCATCCCCGTTCCACTCCATGGCACGGGCGCGGTACTCGTAGCCGGGGCGGGCAAAGCACCCGGCAGCATACATCTTGTAGCCGTTCTCCGGCAGGTACTCGCAGGCATAGCGGAACATCTCGAACCGCTCCGCCGCGTTGGGCATGCCCTCGGCGTCGGTCACGGCCAGCGGCTCTGCCGTGATGTGCCCGGCCTGCATGATGACCGCCGCGTGCAGGCTGTTGTGCCAGCTCTGCATCGTCTGCCCCGGGATGCCGTAGTTCAGGGTCAGGCCCACATTGTTCAGGTGGAACTTTGCCAGAAACAGCATGGCGTTGCGGATATGCTGCGCGTTGTGGGTGCAGCCCAGCGCCTTCAGCTCGGCGTCGTTGTCCGAGCGCATCATCAGTTCGGTGCGGTTGGGGTGGCCGGACGCGATGCCCGTGAGGGACGGCGTGCCGATGGTGACGGGCAGCGAGTCGTAGCTGACCTCTGCCCCCTGCGCCACCGGCAGATGGGTGCGCACCGTGCGCAGCACATCGCCCAGCAAGTCCGGGGCCATCACGCTGGCGCTGCCGCCGCTGAGGTGCACGGCCCGGATCTCGTAACCGTCCAGTTCTCCCTCATAGGAGAGCACCTCCCGCTTGAGGGCGTCCATATAGGCGTTTTTTTCCGCATTGGAGCCCACCGCGTTGAAGTGCGCGAGGTAGTTTTCCGGGCGGATGCAGTAAGGGATGTGCAGGTCAAGCACGAGCGGTTTTGCCATGGTGATGCTCCTTGTCGTTTTTTATAAAGTATACACGCATTCATGCAAAAGGGGAAGCCCTGTAACGGGGCTTCCCCAGAGAAGAAGAAAAAGAAACGCGTCAGAAGAGATCAGTGGTGACCGCCGGGGCCGCCGGGACCGCCGGGGCCGCCGGGGCCGCCTGCGGGTGCCTCCATGGCCTCCACGGGCTCACCCAGGAACTTCTTGTCGGAAGCCACCTGATGGCCTGCGGTCCAGCCGTGGGTCATGGCCATACCGACCGAGTTGCCGGCGAACGGAGTGCTGTAGCCAAAGCCGTAACGACCGCCCAGGCAGTTGCCAGCCACATACAGGCCCTCGATGGGCTCCCAGTCCTTGTTCAGGACGTTCTGGGTCTCGTCGGTGATGACACCGCTCATGGTGACCATCATCGGGTTGGAAGAGTGGCCGGTGGAGCTGGTGCCGCCGAAGAACGGAGCGGTGTCGATGGGCACCATGTAAGGTGCATCCTTGCCGTAGTCGCTGTCCACGCCTGCATAGCACAGCTCGTTGTAGTGTGCGATGCTGTCCAGGAAGTTCTGCTTGGCAGCGCCCTTGTAGCCCAGCAGATCTGCCAGCTCCTCCAGAGTGTCGGCACGGTAAACGGTGCCGGCCATCTGGGTGCGCTCGGCCAGGTTTGCAATGGTGATGGTGTTGGCCTGACCGGACACGGTGTTGTTCATGTCCTGCTCGATCTTATCCCAGTAGTCCTGCATGCCAAAGTTGGGTGCGCCGTGGTCCAGCGGAGCAGTCTTCAGGGTCTTGGCCCAGTTGGCGTCGGTGACGTAGCAGGCCAGACCGGCGGGCTGACGCAGGCAGGTGGCCTGCATCTGCGCAATGGCGCCCTCGTTCATGAAGCGCTTGCCGCGGCTGTTCAGCATCAGCATGGGAGCGGTGCCCCAGGGGCCGGAAGCGCCGCCGCCGATGGCCATCCAGCCACGGGGGGTGGGCTCGATCATGCCGCCTGCCCAGCAGGCCATCTTGTGGCCCTGGCCGTTGCGGGTGCCTGCAGAGGCCCAGCTGTCAGCGGTCGCGCCGCTGCGCTCAGCCCACTCCATGCCCTCGTTCAGCAGCGCCCAGCACATCTCGGGGTTGCCGATGAAGTCGCCTGCGCACAGGATGACGCCCTTGTTGCAGTTGTAGCGGTAGTAAGTGCCGTCGGCACCCTTGGCGTACACGCCAGTGACCTTGCCGCTCTCGTCCTGGATGAGCTTGATGCCCTCGCGCTCAAAGTCCCAGGCACAGTTGGGGGTCTCCTGCACATACTTGACGATGTACTTGTGGATGTACTCGATGTTGTTGCCCTGATAGCCGTAGAACTGGGCATTGCAGGGCCAGGTCTGGTAGCCGCCGCAGCTGATGGGGTAGCTGGCCTTCTGCTGGCCGTAGGCTGCCTGGGTGTTGCACAGCGGGTACTGGAACATATCGCTCATGTCGTAGTGACCGGCACCGCCTGCGGGCTCGCCGTCCACCCACTGGTCGCCGGTCTTGCCGTCGCCGGTGGCCTTGGGCACGATGACAGCGGTATCTGCCAGATACACATCGCTGTCGTTGGCCTTGCGCTCTTCCTCATAGGAGTCGTAGATCTCCTCGTAGCGGTCGAACATCTGGCCGGAATACTGCACGAAGTTCTTGATGATCTCGGGGTTCACACGGCCTGCGGCACGCTTGCAGAACTCGGAGGTGATGGCACCGGTGTCATAGGGGCCATAGCCGCGCTCGATCAGCAGCTTGGAGTTGACGTGGCCGATGTCCTCGCCGTACCAGCCGCTCATGTTGGAGCCGGTGCCGTCCAGGTCCACAAAGTTGCCCCAGGGCTGCTTTTCAATGACAGCCACGGTAGCGCCCTCATCCACAGCGCCAAAGGCTGCGCCGACGCCGGCATGGCCGCCGCCCACGATGACCACATCATAGGTGCCTGCATCCTCGTACTTGTCGGGGTCGGCCGGAGCCTCACCCAGCCAGTCGCCGGGGCCGCAGTAGCCGGGCACACGACCGGTCACTTCGGTCGTCTCAGGCTTTTCCACCTCAGTGCCGGTAGCCTGTGCGATACAGTCGGCTACGCACTCCTGGATGGCGCCCACGGAGGCCACCAGCGTGCAGCTGGTCACAGCGTCCACATCGGCGCTCTGGCCCTCCACGATGGCCTTGGCCATGGCAGTCTTTTTGTCGTCGGTCAGCAGGTCCTGCTCACCGGAGGAAGTGATCTCGCAGGCGGTGATGCTGTTGGCATCAAAGGTCATGGAGACACCGATCTCGGAGTAGGAGATGGTCTTGGAGGCAGAATAGGTGCCCGGGGTGTACTTGTCCTCGGCGGCTGCGGTGCTGCCGGAGGATGCGGCGGTGCTGCTGGAGCTGCAGCCTGCCAGCAGACCCAGCGCAGCGGCACCGCTGCCAGCGGCAGCAATGTTGCGCAGGAAGCTGCGGCGAGAGATCTTGCTCTTCATTTGGTTACCTCTTTTCTTCTTTTGCACCGGTCTTGTGTAGGCCCGGCGCTCTTGTTACAAGTTTAACAGGTTTCGGCAAAGATTTGAAATACCAATAATTCGCCCACTTATAACTTAGACGCATAAGGTGGTTGAGTTTGCACAAGAAATTTGTTATACTCTTGGCAAGGTTTCACAATTTTTGATGCAGGCAGGAGAAAAAGCGTATGACATTGCAGCAGATCATGTACTTTCAGCGGGTAGCCCGCTCCGGCAGCTTTACCAAGGCGGCGCGGGCCTGCTTTGTGTCCCAGACAGCCATCAGCCGCCAGATCAGCGCCCTGGAAGAGGAACTTCACGTCACCCTGCTGGAGCGCGACACAGCCCATGTCAAGCTGACGCTGGCCGGGGAGTATTTCTTCCAGCAGGTCAACGAGCTCACGGCCCGGCTGGAAGAGGTCGTGACCCGAACCCAGACCATCGCCCAGGAGCAGCAGACCCACCTGACCCTGGGCATCCCCACCATCCTGGAGCAGCACGCCATCTCCCAATTGCTCCGTCAGTACCACAGCCTGCACCCGGAAGTGCAGCTTGCCACCGTGACCGGCTCCCGGCAGCAGCTGGTCAGCCAGCTGGTGGACCGGAAGATCGACCTGCTGGTCGCCATGGATTTTGACCTGCCCGATCTGGAGGGGCTGGACAGCATCATCCTGCAGCAGGTGCACGCCACCTGGCTGCTGCCGACCGGCCACCCCCTTGCCGGAGCGGAAAAGATCGCGCCGCAGCAGCTGCAGGGCGAAACGCTGATCCTGACTCAAGAGGACCCCCAGGGCAACACCGAGGAGCTGCTGCGCCAGTACTACAATCAGCTGGGTCTGAAAGGAAACCCGGTCCTTCACACCCGGACGCTGGAGGAGCTGTTCCTGCTGGCCAGCGCCGGGGTGGGCATCGGCCTGCTGCCCTCTTCCGCGCCCAAATACCTGCGCCCGGACCTGTGCAGCGTGCCCATCGACGGCCCGCAGTGGAGCTTCAGCTTCCTGCTCATCTCCCGCCGGGAGCGCAGCCGCGCCAGCGTGCGCGCCATGTTTGAACTGGCAGAACATTTATAAGGTAAAACTTCCCCGGTCCGCCTGCAGCGTGGACCGGGGGATCCTTTTGCCGTAAAACACAACAAAAAAGCGTTCTGAGAAATCTCAGAACGCTTAGTGGTTGCGGGGGCCGGATTTGAACCAACGACCTTCGGGTTATGAGCCCGACGAGCTACCAGACTGCTCCACCCCGCGATATTTACTTTTCGCTCATCAGCTGTTCGCTGACTGCTCAAGTATAATACCACAGGGCGGGAACAATGTCAACCCCTTTTTCCAAAAATTTTGAATTTTGTGCAGGAGGGGCTTGCCGCCCTTACTTTTTCCGCTTTTTGCGCCAGACAGCAAAGCCTGCGGCGGCGGCCGCGACCACCAGCACCACCGGCCAGGCACCGGCCAGCCAGACGGCCAGCTGCTGCAGGCCGTTTACAAAATTGGACCAGCCCTGTGCAAAGGCTGCACCGACGCTGCCCAGGAAGCTCTCATCGGTGGGGGTGTAGTTCTGCACCTCGCTCAGGTTGACGTACACGGTGCACTGCTGCACCTGATTGCTGTACCAGTCCAGCTGGCTCTGCCAGCTCTCGATCTGGGACTGCACGTCGGTCAGGCTGGTCTCGATCTGCAGCAGGTCGGACAGATTGTCGGCCTGGGCCTGCAGCTCCTGCAGACGGGTGCGCTGGGCTTCCAGATTGGCCAGCCGCGTTTCCACGTCCATGTACTGGGTGGTCACATCGTCGGCCTGCTGGCTCTTGTAGGTCACATTGCCCGCCTGCGCCACAGCATCCAGAAAGCTCTGGTAATTTTCTTCCGGCACACGGAAGGTCAGGTTGACGCTGCGGCTGGACCCGACGTCTGAATATTCACTGCTGGATTCCAGATACCCGCCTGCGTCATTCAGGGCAGCATCCAGTGCCGCGCGGGCCGTGTCGTAGTCCTTGCTTTCCAGGGTCAGGTTGGCGGTGTAGATGATTTTGGGGCTGGTGCTGGCCTGCCGGTCCTCGGCGGCAGCAGCGTCGTTCTCAGAAAGAACGGCTGCCTGGTCCAGGTCATAGGTGACAGCCTCCGGGGTAGCGTCCAGCATGGCCTGCTGGGCGGTAAAGCCACCTGCGGTGGAAGCTGCGGAACTATTGGCCGAATACAGAGCCATGTTGCTGCTCTTTGCACCGATGTCCAGCATTCCGGTGCCCAGCACGTTGTAGCCCACCACGCACACGGCCAGACAGGCGGCCAGCGCGCCCACCGGCTTTGCAGGGAAATGGATGAGCTTTGCCTTTTTGGGCGGTTCCTGCGGGCGCACGACAGCCGTGTTGTCTGCCTGCGCCGGCATCATCGGGCGGTTCTTTTCCTCTTCGGGCAGGGTGTCGGCCATGGCCAGCAGCTTTGCCTTCAGATGTTCCGGGGCGTGGAGGTCATCCGCCTCCATCTTGTACTCATACCACCTCATCTTCGATCTCCTCCTTCAGCATCGTCTGTAACTGCGCCCTTGCCCGCCGCAGCCAGCTCAGCACCGTGTTGGTGGGCACCTTCAGCATCCGGCCGATCTCCGCCGTGGTGTACCCTTCATAATAGTGTAAGTAAATGGCGTTGCGGTAATTCTCCGGCAGGGCCTTCACTGCATCCAGCACACTGCCGTCCTCCATCTGTTCCGGTGCGGGCAGGTTCTCGTCCAGTTCGGTATCCTTCTGGTGCGCCGCACGGGTCAGGTCCCGGCAGCGGTTGATGGCCACCCGTAGCAGCCACGCCTTGAGATGCTCCTCACTCTCAAAGCAGCCCTCGTAATGCAGGAGCTTTTCAAATACATCCTGCTCCACATCCTCGGCATCGGCCGTGCATCGGCAATTGTGCACGGCCGCGCGGTAAACGGCGTCGCTGTATCGCTGCACCGCCAGCGCGAACACTTCGTTTTTGGTCAGCTGTCCCATTGTTCAAACTCTCCTTTGACGCCCTCAACGGGCACGGTGGAAATACTTTCCACGGGGACATTTCACTCAAGAAACGGTTGAGCAGTCCCGATTATTGCGTATCATTCACAAACGTGCAACAAAACTTTTTTCACCCCGCCGCAGCGGCGTATCAATTTTAGTATACCATGAACCCCTGCAAAACAAAAGAGGGCGCCGCCGCGTCTGCGGCAGTTCCCTCGCTGCTTCATTCTTTTTTCCGGCCGGTCAGCGGCGGTAGACCCGCTGCAGCAGCGCCACCTGCTCTGCCAGAAAGGTCTCGGCCCTGGGGTGGGTCAGCCAGCACTTGCCCGCCGGGCTGCCCACCAGCCGCCGCCCCAGGGCTGCCGGGTCAGCGTCGATGGCCTCCACATCCTGCACGGTCAGCTGCAAAGTGAGTGCCGCCGGAACATCCGGCAGCGGCGGCAGCGGATCCCCCCACACAAAGGGCGGCAGCAATTGCAGCGCCGTCACGCTGCGGGTGCATTCTTCGGTGAGCAGCAGCGCCGCCGGGGCACCGTCGGCTGCCACCTGCAGGCTGCTGTACAGCACCTGCATCTGCACCGCCGCCTGCAGGCGGACAAAGCCCTCCCCTGCCTGCGGCGCAAGACGCAGATACTCCCGCGCTTCTTCCGGGTAGATCCGGCGCGCCGGGGCCTGCAGGCTGGCATACAGGGCAGGCAGCGCAAAGCAGCCTGCCTTGTCCAAAGCCTGCTGCACCAGCAGATAGAATTCGGTCAGCGGATGTGCCGGGTCCGGCTGTGCCATACCGAAATCCGGCCGTGAAACGTGTCCTCCGCCCATACAGTCTCCCTTCCGTTCTCTCCCCTCTCCAGTCAATTGTAAACCCTGCGCAAACTTTTCTGTTGACCATTTGTCCGTTCACAGGCTATACTCTTGCACAGAACTGCCTTGCAAATTTTTACAGAGGGGAATTTTACTATGAAAAATCAAAAAATCACCACTTACCAGATGGCCGTTACTGCGGTGATGGCCGCCGTGCTGTGCGTGCTCGGCCCGCTGACCGTGCCCATCGGAGCCATTCCCATCTCGCTGGCAAACTTTGTCATCTGCCTGACCGCCTGGCTGCTGGGCCCCAAATTCGGCACCCTGAGCGTGGCAGTGTATCTGTGCATCGGCCTGATCGGAGTGCCGGTCTTCTCCGGCTACGGCGCAGGCCTGGCTAAGCTCGCCGGCCCCACCGGCGGTTATCTGGTGGGCTACCTGCTGCTGGCGCTCATCGGCGGCCTGTTCATCGAGAAGAGCAACGGCAACCCGGTGGTCTCCGGCATCGGTCTGGTGCTGGGCGACGCGGCCTGCTATGTGCTGGGCACGGCATGGTTCGTGTTCCAGATGCAGTGTGAGCTGGGCTACGCACTCTCGGTGTGCGTCTATCCCTTCATTGCGCTGGACCTCGCCAAGATCGTGGTCTCCTGCGTCGTGGGCGCATTGCTGCGCAAGCGTCTGGTGCAGGCAGGCGTCCTGAAGATGGCCTGATGGTCAAAGGAAACGAGAAAACATCGGCGTTCTCCGGAGAATAACGAAGCACGAGAGGAAGACCGGCCTTCTGCAAGCAGCAGAGGGCCGGTCTTCCTGCTTTTTTCTGCTTTTGTTTGACAAGTGCGGCCAATGGTTGTAAGATTGAATTATTTGGTACTTATTATCGCAGTTTGCGTTTTTAATGCACAAGCAACATCCGCAAACTGCATATCGCAAAGAT
>ERZ773228.4347-NODE-4347-length-10767-cov-4.059093_pt1 | contig 10767 bp, 8 predicted proteins | sample MGYA00580524_ERZ773228 | MGnify/ENA primary metagenome ERZ773228 (study PRJEB29015, sample SAMEA2737768) | human gut metagenome | biome: human gut; feature: human-associated habitat; material: faeces | place: China | collected 2012 ...
GCATTGTCGGTGACAGCGTCACCACCGGAACGGTTGTCACTTTCCTTGTAACGCTGGCTGTTGCGGTATTCGGCAGCGTGCTGTTCCGCGGCTTCTTCTCGACTATCCCGATTCTGATCGCCATTATCTGCGGCTACATCGCGGGTGTGCTCACCGGTGTTATCGAGACCCAGACCATTGTAGATGCGCTGCACACCAGCTTTATCTCCATCCCGAACTTCCAGACCCCAAAGTTTGACATCAACGCCATCCTTATCATTCTTCCGGTCATTCTGGTTATCGCAAACGAGCATATCGGCCATCAGCTCGTCACCGGCAAGGTCATCGGCCGCGATCTGCTTAAGGATCCCGGTCTGCACCGTTCGCTGTTCGCGGATAACTTCTCGACCATGATCTCCGGCTTTATCGGCTCGGTGCCGACCACCACCTATGGCGAAAACATCGGCGTTATGGCGATCACCAAGGTGTACTCCGTGCGCGTGATCGGCGGCGCGGCTGTGCTGAGTATCATCTGTTCGTTTGTCGGCCCGCTGGCGGCGCTTATCCAGACCATTCCGGGTCCGGTCATCGGCGGTATCTCGTTCCTGCTGTACGGCATGATCGGCACCTCCGGTCTGCGTATTCTGGTTGATAACCATGTGGATTACAGCAAGAACCGCAACATGATCCTGACCTCGGTTATCTTTGTTACCGGCCTGTCCGGCGTGACGCTGGCGCTGGGCGATGTGTCGCTGTCCGGCATGACCCTCGCCGCTATCGTCGGCATGATCATGAGCCTTGTGTTCTATGCGTTCGATAAGTTCCATCTGTCGAATGATGCGTAAGTGAATATGGAAAAAGCGTCTGCGTGAGCAGACGCTTTTTTATTATGAAAATCATGAAACAGGTGCGGAATTGGACGAATCAGCTTGTGCAATCGCTTCCAGATGGAGCAGGGTTTGATTTAACATATTCAGCTGCGCCGGTCCGATCGACGTCAGAGCGAATGGAAGCGATGGAATAGCGGAGAAACGCTTCTGAATTTTGATATCGGTATTGCAGCCTGCATATGAAATGCTGAATTTAGTCTCGGTTTCAAAGATATTTCCTAATATACTGGAGGTCTGAAGGCTTTTCCACATTTCAGATACCGCGGTATGATTAGAAAAGTCTAATTCTATATATGGGTGATAGGGATTCTTGCTTTGAATAACGATTGCTAATTTGTCATAGACCGTTTGCCCGGCGGCATGCTGTTCGGCGGCGTCTTGAGAAATGCCGCCTTTCGTTTTCATTTGCGTATAGGCGTGCTTTGAAGTAATAAGCTGTGCCTGGAGAATATCGGAGTAGGGAAGAGAAAAACACTCAAATGCTTCTAACGGATGGGCATTTGTGCATTGAAGGGCATGTAATTCCGGCAAATCCTTTGTTTTATAATAGAATAATTGCTGATTGGCACTGTCCAGAATAATACCTTGCGAACCGGAAAAATTGATACGGCATCGATCAATAACAGCATGGGAGGAGCATGTAATTTCTATGCTCCAGTCACATTTGCTGCACTGTGTCTGCAAATACTGGTTTAAGGCGGTATAAGCTGCTTCCAACCATTTCGGTAAGTCTTGATTAAACAGATGCACAACATCCTGTCGTGCCTCGTCATGAAGCCACTTGTTGGATAGTATGGAACGAAGGGCAGCATAGATTCCCCAGAGTATAAGAGTTATGATCAGACATACCAAGAGCATTCGTAAGATTACCATGTACAGTCCTCCTGTTATCTTCTTTAGTATAGCTGGAAGAAATATGTATGTCAATTATGAATATCATAATGATATCGTAATATCATCGTGATTGGCATATCCTATAATAAGGTGATTGCATGCTGATTATAGGGGAACGAATTAAAATGCTGCGGGAGAGTCACAACCTCTCACAGGCCGCGCTGGCAAAGCGGCTGGGCATCACACGGTCAAGCGTAAATGCGTGGGAATTGGGCCTGAATGTACCGAGTACGCAGTATATTATCGAATTATCCGAGATTTTCAAGGTATCGACGGACTATCTGCTGTGTGTTGCAAAAACGCAGACGCTGGATTTAACAGGTCTGGACGAGGAGGATATCGGCGTTCTGTATGCGCTGGCGACCCATCTGCGCAGAAAGAACCGCGAAATGAAATTATAAAAATAATTTGAAAAGTGTCTGCTCATGCAGATGCTTTTTATTATCTCATTGTTGAAAACCGGAAATCCGTACTATATAATTGTAAATATTCTGACAGATAACGGAGAAAACACAATGCAGAACGAAAAAACATCCGTTTTGGTGCTCGCACAGTGCGATTGGACCATACGTGAGACGTTAAATACCCGATTCGGTACGCGGTGCGCGTTCACGTTCGCGGAGAACGGCGAACACCCGACCGCAGAGCAGCTTCGCGCGGCTGCGGTTATTTTCGGCGAGCCGAGTGAAGCCCAGCTGGCGCAGACCGAAAACCTGCGTCTGCTGCAGCTGACCTGGGCGGGCGCGGACAAGTACACGCGCATGGAAAACCTGCCGCAGAGCGTGGTGCTGGCGAATGCATCCGGTGCGTTCGGCACGATCATCGCGGAGTACGCGATTGGCAGTCTGGTGGCGCTGTACCGCTCGTTTGGACGATACTGGAGCAATAAACAGGCGCATATCTGGCAAAAATACGACCATGCGGAGACGATTTCCGGCAAGACCGCGCTTGTACTCGGCATGGGCGACATCGGCGCGAATGTGGCCCGCCGATTGAAAGTCTTTGGCGCAGCTGTGCTCGGCGTGAAGCGCACAGCGGTTTCGGCTGTACCGGCAGACTTCGAGGAGGCGCATACACTCGATGCGTTAGACGCTCTGCTCCCGCGGGCGGACATCGTCATCGGCTGTCTGCCGAACACGCGCGAGACTGCGGGTCTGCTGACTGCGGAGCGTCTGCACGCGATGAAAGCAGGCGCGGTGCTGGTCAATGTCGGACGCGGCAGTCTGGCAGGGACGGACGATCTGGTGTCGGCTTTGCAGGACGGCCACCTTGGCGGCGCCGCACTCGATGTGTTCGAGACCGAACCGCTTCCGGCGGACTGTCCGCTGTGGGACATGGAGAACGTGCTGCTCACGCCGCATATCGCAGGCCCGAGCTTCGGCGGCAGTGCGGACGTGCAGAACACGATCTGGCATATCTGCATGGACAATCTGGAGCGGTATTTGACCGGAAACCCGCTGAAAAATGTCGTAAACCGGTCGGAGGGATACTGATACGCGTTTCCCGCAGGTATAGCAACAAAGAGAAAACGAGCCGAAAGCCATGCTGTCGGCTCGTTTTTTGGTGCTCAGCAGTTTTTGAAAAACCAGATGATAAAGTTGATAACCTCTATGCCGAGGAAAATCAGGGCAACCACGCAGATGACAGCCGTTGCCGCCATAAACTGGATGGACGGTTCGCCCAGGCTTTCAATAATCACGCAGGTCAGCGCAATAAACAAGCTGATCATGCACGCCGTATGCAGCGGATGCTGCAGGATCCACTTGCTGATCTGACCAGATTCGTCGGATTTCGGTGCAGGCTCGGTTGTTTTCTGCTCTACGGAGACAGGCCGGCGGCCGCCGGACGCATTCGGTGCATTGCGCGCCGCTTCCTGCATGCCCTGCCGGTAGTGCACATAGCCGTCAAGTCCCTTGCCGTAGAAGCCGTAATCGTCGTTTTTCATATGCCATGCCTCCCTTTCATGCTTTGAGTATCGCATATCGGGTGTCCGATAAAACGGACTCAGAAGCGGTTGAACACAAATTTTCCAAATTACTGCGTTTACCATAGCATAACCGGGCGCAAAACACAAGCGGTGAAGATATGTACAAATACTGTCGGTTCCAATTGTGCAAAAGCAATGAAAAAGTTATAAATACACAAAACCGACACCAAATCGACAAAATTTTGTGATAAATATCATTGCAAAAAATGTAAAACAGTGATATGATGTAGGCAAATAAAGTGGCACAAGGGTACCCTTGTGTCTGAGGTACTCGCCCTCAGACACAAAACCTTCCTAAGTACAAATTTCGCAAAGGAAAGGCGAAACGGCACCGCTTTTGCCGGAAAAATAATTTTGAGGAGGATAAACATGAAAAGAAGATTGTTATCGGCTTTTCTCGCTGTGATGATGGTGCTGACTATGGCACCGGTGGCATTTGCGGCGGATACGGAAACCACAACTGAATATGTTGCTCAAGTTGATGGTAATAAGTATGAAACGCTAGCGGATGCTATTGAAGCAGCAAATGATGGCGATACTATCACGTTGCTAAAAGGCGGAAATGGAAATGGTTTCAAAGTTCCTGAAGGCAAATTTACTGAGCAGGGATTGACAATTGACTTTAATCAATTTACTTATATGATTGGTGGTCAACTGGTTGGCAGTGCAGGTACGGGAACAAATGGTTGCCAGCTGCTGAAGAATAACAAAATTACTTTCAAAAATGGATCGTTTGTTGGCGCTACTGAAGGCTCCAAACCAGCTGATGATACACCGGATTGGCATGGCGCACCGGCTATTATGATTCAGAATTACTGTGATTTGACACTGGAAAATATGATTGTAACCGGTGGCGATGAAACGGTTTATACGTTCTCTAATAATTGCGGTAATACAGTTATTAAGGATTCGACAATCAATGCAGGTAAGGCAAAGGGCTATGGCTCGGGGCCGTTTGCATTTGATGTTTGTCGTTATTCCACATATCCATCGGTTAGCGTAACCGTTCAGGGCAGTTCTGTTATCAATGGTGATGTAGAAATTAGTGGTACGATTGGTGAAGGACAGAGCCGTCAACTCAATATTGAAGATGGTACATTTAATGGTAGATTTATTGTAAGCAATACACCTGCTAATATCTCCATCACTGGCGGTAAGTTCTCCTCTGATGTTTCTGCATATGTTGCAGAGGGTTACGTTCAGAACGAGAACGGCACTGTTGAGCAACTGGGTGAAACCAATGCAGTAGCTAAGATTGACGATACCTATTATAAGACGCTGGCAGACGCTGTTGCGGCGGCTAAGGCTGATGAGGCAACTACAATTACGTTGCTGAAAGATGTAGAATTACCGAGTTATATCTATATCAAAGATAAGAAGAATATCACACTTGATTTGAATGGCAAAAATATTACGCGTACCGGCAATGGTGTTTTCTATGTAGGCAATGCGAAACTCCGTGTAACTGGTACAGGTACGATCTTTGAAAATCAAAGAGACGGATTCGCGCCGATTATCGCAAAAGGATCTCCTGATGACGTTGCTGATTATACGACGATCACTATTGACGAGAATGTTACCTTGAAGGGTGACTATGCTGGTATTTTTGTTGACACCGATACGGCAGGCAAGAATAGTTATCACAACTATGGTCTTGTTATCAATATGAAGGGATCGATTGATCTTACAGCGATTGATGGCGGCGTATCTGCTTATGGTGTTTATGTTCAGGGTCTAAACAAAATTACGTCCGGTAATGTCATGCAGATCAATCTGGATGGTGTCACGATTAACACAGGTGACGAAGCTATCTATGCTGCTGGTTATGCGAAGTGGAATGTAAAAAACTGCACATTTAATGCAGAGAATGCAGCTATTGAAGTCCGTGCAGGCGACATGACGATTGATGGTGGTGTCTATACAGCAATGGCTTCCGAGTTCAAGTGCGAAGCGAACGGCAATGGTTCTACCACGCAGGGTGCAGCACTTGCTATTATGCAGCACACCACTAAATTGCCTATCAGCGTCTATGTAAAAAATGGTGTTTTTCATTCCGCAGCAGCAGTTGCAGAGAAAAATATTCAGAAAAATGATCCTAAACCTAATGTCGATTTGCAGATTGCCGATGGTCAGTTTAATGGTGTTGTAGTAGCTGACGATGTTTTGAACTTCATCTCCGGCGGCTACTTCACCACCGACCCGACCGACTACGTTGCAAGCGGCTACGTTGCCGGAACCAGTGATGTATCCGGTTACAGCTACAAGGTAGTTGCAAAGACCGACACCGGCAATGTTGAGGTCAAGCCTGCGGTTGCCAAGCCGGAAGTTAAGGTAGACAAGATTCCGCAGGCAGATAAGGAAAAGGTTGCCGCAGCAGCTAAGACAGTTTCCGCACCGACCCTTGGCGCGGCTGCGGGTGATATCGTCAAGGATATCGACGAAGCCAAGGCAACCGATCTGGTTAACAGTGCAACCGAGGTAACCGGCGACAAGAAGCTGTACGTTCAGTCCTCCTTGAAGGTTGAGCCGACCGCGTATGATGCGGCAAACAAAACGTTGGCGCTGGAGATCACTCCGCAGTACCGCGTGGTAGCGTCCACCGCAACCACGGCAAACGAGATTAAACTGGACGGCGATAACAAGAATGCACAGGTCGTTCAGAAGTATACGGACATGACTATCAACACGCCGACCGAGGTAACGATGGAACTGCCGACTGGCTTTGCAGTTGCTGACGGCGATAAGCTGAGCATTCAGCACACCAAGAATGGCACGGTTGAGTATTACACCGGCACGGTAACGAAGAAAGATGATAAGTTCTATCTGACCTTCACCACCAACGGCTTCAGCCCGTTCGTTATTTCCGTTCCGGCGGCGTCTATCGGTGAAAATGTATACCCGACTCTGCAGGCGGCTGTTGAGAACGTAAAGAAAAACGAAACCATTAAGCTGGCAAAGGACGTTGACGAAGCAATCGTAGTAACCGTTGCAAAGTCTATCAACTTTAAGGTCGATACCAATAGCAAGAAGTTTGACGCAGCTAAGAATATCGTTGCAGGCAGCAATACCACGGTTAAGGTAACTGGTGAATCCAGTCCGTACACCTACGAGTTCTCCTACACCAAGCCCTCCTCCTCCGGCGGCAGCTCCTCCGGCAAGACGACCTACAAGGTAACCACCTCGGCGGTCAACAACGGCGGCGTAAACGCTTCTCCGTCCAACGCGGAAAAGGGCGCGGTCATCACCATTACCCTGTCCCCGGACAAGGGCTACAAGCTGGACAAGCTGACCGTTACCGACGGCTCCGGCAAGACGGTCTCCACCGTTAAGAAGAGCGACACGGTTTACACCTTCGCCATGCCTGCTTCCGCCGTTACCGTTGGCGTAAGCTATGTTAAGGCTACCGAAACCCCGTCCGAGACCAAGTTTAACGACGTTTCCGCGAACGACTGGTTCGCTTCCGCGGTTGATTATGTAACCGGCAAGGGCATGATGAACGGCACCGCCGACAACACCTTCTCCCCGAAGGCGAACACCACCCGCGGCATGGTCGTTACCGTGCTGTACCGCCTGGAGAACCAGCCGAGCACCTCGGCGGCTTCCTTCACGGATGTGGCTTCCGGCGCGTACTACGCAAATGCGGTTGCCTGGGCGAATGCTAACGGCATCGTTTCCGGCTACGGCAGCGGCAAGTTCGGCCCGAATGACAAGGTTACCCGCGAGCAGCTTGCGGCTATCCTGTACCGCTACGCGCAGTACAAGAAGTACGACGTTTCCGGCGCGAACAGCCTCGACGGCTACACGGACGTGCAGAGCGTAAGCAGCTATGCTGTTCCGGCGCTCCAGTGGGCGAATGCGGCTGGCGTTGTTACCGGCAAGTCCGGCAGCAAGCTGGACCCGAAGGGCAATGCTACCCGCGCTGAGGTAGCGGCAATGCTCATGCGCTTCTGCGAGAACGTAAAGTAAGCAAAACCTTTCTAAACCGCACAGCTTCGGCTGTGCGGTTTTCTTTTGCTTGCCAAAGACGCTTTTCTACGGTAAAATGGAAAACAGAGGAGAAGGGGAAAGAGAAAGAAGGAAATCCTATGCCAATCGGAGTAATTGTCAACTGTATCTCGGTGCTGGCCGGCGGCGTGATCGGTTCCGCACTGGGGCACGTCCTGCCGAACAGCCTGAAAGAGCATCTGCCGACGCTGTTCGGCATGTGTTCGATCGCTATCGGTATCAATTCCATTATCAAAGCGGTCAGCATGACAGCGGTCGTGCTGGCGATTCTGGTGGGGTTTACCATCGGGCACCTGCTGCACCTTGAGGATTGGGCAAGTCGGTTTTTTCATCGGCTGGTCAAAACCATGCACCTCGGCGGGGATAATATTGATATGGAGTTTTACATCACGGCGGTCGCGCTGTTCTGCTGCTCGGGCTTCGGCTGGTACAGCACGCTGACTGAGGGCATCGCAGGCGATCCGAATCTGCTGTTTGCAAAGTCTGTGCTGGACTTCTTCACTGCGATGATCTTCGCGTCTACGCTCGGCAAGGCCATCTGCGCTATCCCGCTGCCGCAGTGCGTGATTCTCCTGTGCGTGTTTACCGCAGGACGGCTACTGTCCGGTGCGCTCACGCCGGAAATGTTCGCGGATTTGTCCGCGTGCGGCGGCGTGCTGACTATGTCGGCCGGTTTTCGTGTCTCCAAGATTAAATCCGTGCCGCTGGTCGATCTCATGCCCGCGCTGATACTCGTTATGCCGTTCAGCGCACTCTGGACCATGTTGATGGGGTAAATTTGAAGCGGACTCTTTTACGGGTCTGCTTTTCTTTTACTTGACAATAGTCCTAAATCATACTATAATGGCGTGATACGATTTAGGACTATTGAGGTGCATTATGGATTTTCGCAGACAAATGAACGACTTTTTTGCGCAGATCTACCGGCAGAATGAGCTGTATGACATCTGGGCAAAACAGAATAGGATGAAACCGAGCACGGTAGCCGTGCTGTATCTGCTCGACCAGTTTGAAACCTGCACACAGGGTTGGATATCGAAAATATATCTGCTGCCCAAGCAGACAATTCACACGGTGGTGCAGGAGCTGGAGCAGGCTGGTTATCTGGAAAAGGTGAGCGTCTTCGGCCGCAAGGAAAAGCCGCTGCGTCTGACCGAATCCGGCAAGCGCTACACAGCGGATAAGCTATGCGGTCTGTATCGCGCAGAGGAACGCGCCGCCGCTGCCATGGGCGCGGAGCAGTTCGCCGCTATGGTGGAAATGACCCGAAAATTTACCGATTCTTTTGAAAAGGAGATTCGCAATGGAGCAGAATAACGCACTTGCGCGCGAATTCAACGCTGCATCGCTGCTCCGATTCGCACTGCCGAACATTGCAATGATGATGCTGCTCTCGATGTACACCATCGTGGACGGCATGTTTATTTCGCGGTTTGCCGGCACAACCGCGCTTTCCGCAATCAATATGTCGTATCCGCTCAACTGCCTGCAGATGGCTACCGGCATTATGCTCGGCACGGGCGGCAGCGCTATTATCGCCCGCCGGCAGGGAGAGGGACGCACAGACGAGGCGCGCCGCAACTTCACCATGCTGATTGCGGTTGCGCTGGGCATCGGCCTGATTTTCGCCGTGTTTGGCAATCTGTTTCTGAACCCCATCCTGCGTCCGCTTGGCACGAGTGAGCTGCAGTGGGCAGACTGCCGTATTTACACACGCATTCAGCTGGTGTTTGCACCCATGCTGTTTCTGCAGACTGCCTTCCAGACATTGTTCGTCACCGCAGGCAAGCCGGGCTTGGGTCTGCTGACCTCGGTGGGCGGCGGCATTACAAACGTGGTGCTTGACTGGCTGTTCATGGGCCCGATGAACATGGGCGTTGCCGGTGCGGCGATTGCCACCTGCCTCGGCTACTGCGTGCCGTCCATCGTTGGTCTGGTGTATTTCACCAAAAACCGCACCGGAAGTTTGTACTTTGTGCCCTTCAAATTTGACGGCGCAACACTGGCCGCCGCGTGCGGCAACGGCTCATCTGAGATGGTCAGCAACATTGCGAACGCCATCACCACGTTCGTGTTCAATACGCTGTTCATGCGCTACCGCGGCGAGGACGGTGTAGCCGCCATCACGATTGCAATGTACTTCCAGTTCGTGTTTACGGCGGTGTATTTCGGCTTCTCAATGGGCGTTGCACCGGTTATCAGCTACAAATTCGGCGAGAAAAATATCCCGCAGTTGAGGCATATCTTCCGCATCTGCATGACGTTCGTGCTGGCGTGCTCGCTCGGCACATATGTGCTCTCGTGGCTGACGCTCGAGCCGGCGCTGACCCTGTTTACGCCGCGCGGCAGCAGTGTGTACGAGATTGCCATGCACGGCTTTCCGATTTATGCGGTCAGCTTCCTGCTCATGGGCACGAGTATTTTCGCGTCCTCGCTGTTTACCGCGCTCTCGGATGGTCTCGTGTCTGCGATCATCTCGTTTTCGCGCACGCTTGTGTTTCTCGTGGCGATGCTGCTGCTCCTGCCGCTGATTTTGCAGGAAACCGGCATCTGGCTGGCTGTTCCGGTAGCAGAGGCGCTCGGCGTGATGGTTTCGGTGTTTTTTCTCGTCAAGGGCCGGAAAAAGTATCAGTATTAAGGGAAAGAGTGCTGTTGAGGGAACAGCACTCTTTTGTTATATATAGATGAGATATAACGAATTGTATATAGGATGAAGGTGGAGAGTAAAGGAAAAGCGAAAGGGCCTGCTGCCTGTAGTTCACAGGCAGCAAGCCCTTTCGGTCGCTTGAACAATTTTTGTCTGACTTTTAGAGGTCACTTTAAAAACTGTCTTGCTGTTGTATTTGAGGGAATGAAAAGCATTTGGAGCTGCTTTTCTAATTTGAAATATGGAAAGAGAAGAAAGAAATGCTAAGAAGAGTTACTCGCCGACCTTGACGAACACGCCGCCAGCCTGACAGGACTCGGTAGCAGCCTTAGCCATGAGAACCGGACGCAGGCCGTCGATAGCGC
>ERZ773228.4352-NODE-4352-length-10755-cov-3.458879_pt1 | contig 10755 bp, 10 predicted proteins | sample MGYA00580524_ERZ773228 | MGnify/ENA primary metagenome ERZ773228 (study PRJEB29015, sample SAMEA2737768) | human gut metagenome | biome: human gut; feature: human-associated habitat; material: faeces | place: China | collected 2012 ...
TTGACTCCAATCAGCCAATTGGTAAGAAAGTTTCCGTATCATATCTTTCTCCTTTTCTGTATTGTAACATATGCAATTTCCATTGGTTCAAAAATTCCTGAACGATGCAATTTTTATCCCAAGTGCTTCAATTAGTTACTTTTTTTCTAATTTTTCATACATTTCTCTTGCTTCATCTTTTTTATTTTCTTTTATTAATGCTCTTAGTTCATTATAATATGTATCAAGACGTTTTCCGTTTATGTAAACATAATTTTCAATCTTCTTTTTTTCTGAGTCAGGCATTATTTCAAAAACCAATTCAGCAGCAGCGTTTGCACCCTCTCTATTGCCTTCTGCCATCATTTTTTCGCTTTCACTTATAAGAAAAGCTCTGTCTTTTTCGTAATTGCCTGTAAGTTTAACTTTCAATATTTCTTTAGCGGTTAAAAGTGCCATTTTAATCCTCTTTTCCGTAATCCTTCATGTTCCGGAAGTCTTACATATAACATTATAATAATTGCTAAAAACCTCTTTTAGCAAGGTCTTTTTTAAATTTAGCATCAATTTTGTCCTGCTTTTTGCGTCGCTTGATTTCAGCTTTTGTAAGCGGTCTTTCAGGTCCTTTCTCTTTATTTTCTTTAGGAAGAGTTCTTGGCGGATTTTTCGGCGGAGCTTTATATTCCTCAAATATAGGAACTACTGTGTCCTGCATGGTTTGCTCTTTCTTTTTTACATTTCCGCCCATTTGTGAAAGAGCGTCTTCAATTGAATCTATAACGGGCATTTCAATACCCTGCATGTCAAAAATGTTAGTCTTTTGTTTTTCCCTTGATTTTGCCATAGCAGAAGCTACTGAATCAGGAATTTGCTTATTATTATCTTCAACGGTAGAAAGATGAATTTGCTCAGGGTGTAATTCTGTTATATTACTACGCATTGGAGTGCCATTCTGCATAGCCTCTACTGCTTGTTCAATAGTTTGCGGAATCTGAATTTCCTCAGTTTGCGGCATTTGAACATTGCCGGAAGTATGTGCTGTTCTTGTAAAATCAGCATTTTGCAGGTTTTCGGTTGGCTGGACAGGTTCAATACTCTGCATTGGAGCAGTATTCTGAACAGGTGGGACTGTATTTTGAACAGTTTGCTGAACAGGTTCAATGCTCTGCATTGGAGCAGTATTCTGAACAGGTGGGACTGTATTTTGAACAGTCTGCTGGACAGGTTCAATACTTTGCATTGGAGCAATATTCTGAACAGGTGGGACTGTATTTTGAACAGTCTGCTGGGCAGGCTCAATACTTTGCATTGGAGCAATATTCTGAACAGGTGTTATCTGCTGCATTGGCTGAATTGGAGCGAAAATAGGCTGACCATTCTGGTCATATCCGACAATAGGCTGTTGGACATATGCATAAAGCGGCTGACCGTTAGGGTCATATCCAACTAACTGCGGAATTGCTGCAAATTGCTGCTGTGGCATAACAGGCTGTACAGGAATATTTGGTATGTTCTGAGCTGTATTAACGGTGTTTTCATTATTAAATGTATTAGGAATTTTAATTTCTTCCATTGGTGAAGTGTTTACTTCATCAGGAAATACAGGTGCAGTATACCTATGAATATCAGCAGCTTGTGTTTGATGTTCTGTTTCCTCAAATGGAGAAGTGTAATGATATTGATTTGAATTTGTTTTTGGAATTTCATTTATGACAGTCTCAGAATCTTCATAAGTTTCTGAGATATTATCAATTTCAGAAATTGTTGGTCCTTCAATGACTTCTTCTGGAATTTCTTCTGCAACCTCCGGTTCTGCGATTTCACTGTCAACAGAATCAAAACCGCTGAATGTCGAATTGATTTCATCATGAGCAGGCTCATCATACTGTGAATTTAATTCATTATTTTCTGAAATTTCTGATGCAGAAAGATTATCAGCTGACTGAATTTCATCATTAACATTGGAAACAGTTGAAGTATTTTTGGTTTCCGTATAGTCATTTCCGCTGAAAAAGTCGCTTGCAAATGCTTCCCATTGGTTTTTGATTTCAGCCAAGTCATCTTCAATAGTGTCTGAAATTTCTTTAACCGATATATCGGAAACAGGCTTTCCGTTTATATGTGTCAATTCATCAATATCCACAACTTCATCATCATTATAATGCGTAGTTTCTTTCGGAGTTTCACCAATCACTTCAATATCATTATCAATGTAATTTGAATTTGGAACTGTATTAATGCTTGCTGTATTTGTGTTAGGATTTGGAATTGCAAATTGAGCAAGAGTATCATTCATATCAACACTTGTATTATTTTGTGGTGCAGGATTCTGAATATTTGATTCTACCTTAAAATTGTTCATTTGCGGAACAGGTATAGCAAATTGTGCCAAAGCCTCATCTATATTTGAAGCAATTGGTTTTGATGTTTCCGGTGGAGTATCATTTACAGCTTTATTCGGAGAAGGTATAGCAAATTGTGATAACACATCATCAGTTTTTCCACTGTTGCTTGGTGTATGTACAGGCTGTTGTGCATTTGGTGAAGGAATTGCAAATTGTGACATAATATCGTCATGTTGAGCTGAATTATTATTTGATGTAGGTGATATTGGTGTATTTACAGAGTTTACTGTATTTATGGGTGCAGATACTGAAGCTGCTGTGCTTTTCTGATATGTTTGTGCAGGACTTGAATAATTTAAACTGTTTTCCGAGCTTCCTGTGATTTTTGCAGATGTACCGCCGAGAGGAACAATATTTTCATCAATAATTCCTCTTTTTTCAAGCATTTTCTCCTCTCTGAGAATCCTTGCTCTTTCCTTTTTATCAGCCTTGATCATTTTTTTAGCAAGAACTTCTCTGCATTTTTCACAGTTCATATCTATAAGGTCAGTCATTACCCCGTTTGGAATGTATCGGCCAATATTTTCAGGTTTGGTAAGGTTAATTCCACAGCCGGTTTTTTTATTATTTTCAGTACCATGGATTTCATTACCGTTAACAGATTTTATCAGTGTAATTTCCATCTGAATCCTCCCAATCATAATTAAAATTAACCAAACAATATCGAACAATAAGTATTCGTAAAATCATTACACAGATGTAGAGAAAAGCAGCTGAAACGAATGTAATAAAACACCAAAAAATGCTAGCGTGTGGAATGATTTTATATAAGATACTTCTATTATACATTATGCTGAAAGAAAAATCAACACTTTATTAAAAATTAATGCCGTAATTTATACGTTTTTTAATTTTTTATCAAAATACAACAAAATGTTAATTGTATTTTTGTATGATTAATAATGCATATTATAGTCATCACTGCACAAAACACGTCAAAAAGACTTTGTGCGGTGATGCTTGCAATTCAAACTTATGCAAAAATTAACTTTATAAAAAGTTACAAGACCTCAAAATCTAAAAATTTCACTTATAAAAAAGAGAAAACTGATAATTTACTATTGCATTATTTGTAATTTTGTTGTATTATTAGTAGTGTATTATTTATGTTAGGAGGAGTTTAATGAAACTCGTTTCAATAGTAGTTCCCTGCTACAACGAGGAAGAGGTTCTTCCTTTATTTTATGATGAGATTACAAGAGTCACTAATGAAATGAAAGCTGCTCATAATGAACTGGAATTTGAATTTCTCTTCGTCGATGACGGCTCTAAAGATAAAACACTTGAGGGATTTCATGCTCTTGCAGATAAAGACTCCAGAGTAAGATTTATTTCTTTTTCAAGAAATTTTGGAAAGGAAGCCGGAATGTATGCCGGACTTGAAAATGCAAAAGGCGATTATGTTGTTGTAATGGACGCAGATTTGCAGCATCCGCCTTCATTCCTTCCGAAAATGTATGAATATGTGATGAACGGTGAGTATGACTGTGCAACTACAAGACGTGTAAGCCGTAAGGGAGAATCAAAGGTACGTTCATGGTTTGCGAGAAAGTTTTACAGTATAATGAATAAAATTTCTCAAACGGAAATTGTGGACGGAGCACAGGATTTCAGATTTATGACAAGACAGATGGTTGATTCCATTCTGAAAATGACAGAATATAACCGCTTTTCAAAGGGTATATTCAGCTGGGTCGGATTCAGGGTAAAATATATAGAATATGAGAATGTTGAACGTGCAGCAGGCACAACCGCATGGTCGTTTTGGGGACTTTTCAAATATTCTCTTGAGGGAATCATGGCATTTTCCACTGTTCCGTTGGCAATGGCTTCACTTCTTGGAATAATAAGCTGTATTATTGCATTTATTATGGCAATTGTTGTAGTTGTAAAAACACTTGTTTTTGGAGAGAGCGTTGCGGGATTTCCGACAATTATATGTGCGATTTTCCTTGTGGGAGGACTTCAGCTGTTCTGTACAGGCATACTGGGACATTACTTGGCTAAAACATACCTTGAAACAAAATCAAGACCGATTTACATAACAAGAGAAACTGAAGAAATATACCGAAACAATAAGAATAAAGAGAAATAATTTCAGGAGGTGCGGAAATCAGTGAATAAGCATATTAAGCTGTTGGTTTCTGTACTTTTCATTGCTATAATTATTCTTGCAATAGGAATTACAAGCTTTAATTTTGATACATCTCAAAAAACCGGAATTATTGCAGAACCTGATGAAATTGTCAGCTTTACTGATACCGATTATTCAGGGAACAGAATATTTAAAAATGATGACGGTTTATTTGGCGTTGCAGACAGAAATGAACGCATTATTATAGAGCCTCATTGGAAAAAGCTGAGTTTTGCAGGTAATAACATCTGCATTGCATCAGGCTTTGTGAATGGAAAGCTCCTTACAGGCTGCCTTGACTTTGAGGAAAATATTGTAGTTCCTTTTGTTTTCGATAAAATAGAAAACAAAAATATAAATGATACTGTATACTACATTGCTTCTGTAAAAGAAAGTGAATGTTACATTATTTATAATGAAAATTTTATTCCATGTTTTAATCGTACATGGCAGTCGGTTGACATAGAACAAAATAAACTTATTTTATCTTATAATGACAACACATATGTTTATGCTGTAAACAGCAATGGTATGATTTTAAAAAATGTCTCCGTCAAGGGACAGGCTTTGGATACAGATTATACTATTAATTTGTCAAGCAGAGTTATGCTTTCTAAACTGAATTTTTCAATGCTTGAAAAAGTATCAGATAATCTTGGTGCTTATATATCATATGCATTTACAGATGACTTTTCATTTATTCTGGATAATGCTGATAATTCATCTCAGCCTGCATATAAGCTTTTTAAACCGGATTCGCCTGTCTACATAAGTGCATTACCTGAGAAAATAAGCAATATAAATGTGTATAATTTAAAGGAAGCTGACGGTTCACAATATCTTTATGCTTCTGCTGTTATAAACGCTAAAGTGAAGTATGATGAAAACGGAGCTGTGAAAACTGCGTCCAGAGATTATAACTTTAAAGTAAAGTTCAAGTATACTAATTCCACGATAGGTATGATTTCAGGCGATATTGAAAGCATGACATTTATTCCGGATATTCCTCCGGAAGCAGTTACTAAACCTGCTGATAACGAGAACTCATAAAAGCCGCAAATATGAGTTTGATTTATGATAAATATATTTATTACTGCGGCAGAACGGAGATTTTTTATGTCTAAAAAAGTAGCTATTATTATGGGCAGCGACAGTGATTTTCCTGTTGTAAAGTCAGCTCTTGCTGAACTTAAATCATATGATATTCCTTTTGAATGTCGTGTAATGAGTGCTCACAGAACACCTGTTGAAGCAGCTGATTTTGCTGATAAAGCAAAGGCTGAGGGCTTTGGTGTTATCATTTGTGCAGCAGGCATGGCGGCCCATCTTGCAGGAGTAATTGCAGGCCACACAACACTTCCTGTTATAGGAATACCAATGAAATCATCAGTTCTTGACGGCATGGATGCACTTTTTTCTACTGTTATGATGCCGCCGGGAGTTCCTGTTGCTGCAGTTGGGATAAACGGAGCTAAAAATGCTGCAATTCTTGCTGTTCAGATACTTGCTGTTTCAGATGAAGCACTTGCTGAAAAGCTTGCTGAGTCTAAAAAGGCTATGGCTGAAGGTGTAAAAGCCAAGGATGCTGCATTGCAGGAAGAAATCAGCAAAGAATTTAAATAAACTTACATAGTGTTGTACAATTATTGTGCAGAGTTTTCTTATTGCAAAATCCCCCGCATTACAGGGGTTGATAATACTATTTACATATATAATTCAGGAGGTAAAACAATGGAAAATATTGTTAAAAAGGAACAGCTTTATGAGGGAAAGGCTAAAAAGGTTTACGCTACTAATGATCCTAATCTTGTTATTGTTGATTACAAAGATGATGCTACTGCTTTTAACGGCGAAAAGAAAGGTACAATTTCAGGCAAAGGCGTTATAAACAACAAAATGACAAATTATATGTTTGGTCTTCTTGAAAAAGCAGGCGTTCCTACACATCTTGTAGAGGAAATCAGCGATCGTGAAACTATCGTAAAAAAAGTAGAGATTGTTCCGCTTGAAGTTATTGTAAGAAATGTGGCAGCAGGCAGTTTTTCTAAAAAACTCGGTATTGCTGAAGGTACTCCTCTTAAAACTCCTACTCTTGAATTCAGCTATAAAAATGACGATCTCGGCGATCCTTTCATTAATGATTACTATGCTCTCGGACTTGGTCTTGCTACTAAAGAAGAAATCGACACAATTTCAAAATATGCTTTCATGGTAAATGATTTTATGGTTGATTTCTTCAAGAAGCTTAACATAGACCTTATTGACTTCAAGATTGAATTTGGTAAGACAGCTGACGGAACTATTATTCTTGCTGATGAAATTTCTCCTGATACATGTCGTTTCTGGGACAGCACAACACACGAAAAGCTCGACAAGGACCGTTTCCGCAGAGATATGGGCGGCGTGGAAGAAGCATATCAGGAAATTATGAAGCGTCTTTTAGGAGAATAATTTTATGGGTGGATTTTTTGGAGCAGCCTCTAAAAATGACTGCATAGCTGATGTTTTTTTCGGTACTGACTATCATTCACACCTTGGCACAAGACGAGGCGGCATGACATCTTATTCTGATGATAAGGGATTTCAGAGAAGTATACATAGTATTGAAAATTCACCGTTCAGAACAAAGTTTGAACACGATATTGAAACAATGTCAGGCGGACTCTGCATCGGCTGTATAAGCGATACTGACCCTCAGCCGATTATGGTTCGTTCAAAGCTTGGTCTTTATGCTGTATGCACAATCGGAATCATTAACAATGCAAGACAGCTTGAAAATGAACTTCTTGACAGCGGATGTGCCAGCTTTGAAACAATGAGCAGCGGAAAAATAAACTCCAGTGATTTGGTCGGAGCTTTAATTGCTCAGAAAAGTTCTTTTAAGGACGGCATTAAATATGCTCAGGATAAAATTGACGGTACTGTTTCACTTCTTATTCTGACTGATAACTGCATTATTGCAGCTCGTGATAAATCAGGAAAGCTGCCTATTATCATAGGCAAGCGTGATGACGGATATTGTCTTTCATTTGAGTCATTTGCTTTCCAGAAGCTTGGATATGAAACCTGTTATGAACTTGGTTCAGGTGAAATTGTCAAGGTTACATCTGACGGATATGAAGTTCTTGAAGGCAAAAATGATAAAATGAAGATTTGTTCATTCTTATGGACATATTATGGCTATCCAAACTCAGTTTATGAGGGAGTTACCGTTGAAACAATGAGAACACGCAACGGTGAAATAATGGCGGAGCTTGATATGAAAAACGGAAAGTTGCCTGACGTTGACTACGTTTGCGGCATACCTGATTCAGGAGTTCCTCATGCAATCGGTTATGCAAATAAAAGCGGTATTCCTTTTGCAAGACCTTTCATTAAATATACTCCGACATGGCCGAGAAGCTTTATGCCGCAAAATCAGTCTATAAGAAATCAGGTTGCGAAAATGAAGCTTATTCCTGTCCATGAGCTTATCGAGGGCAAAAAGCTCCTCTTTGTAGATGACAGTATTGTAAGAGGAACTCAGCTTAGAGAAACAGTTGAATTTCTTTATGCAAACGGTGCAAAGGAAGTTCATATGCGTTCAGCTTGTCCTCCGATAATGTACGGCTGTAAATATCTTAATTTCTCAAGAAGCACCTCCGAGCTTGAGCTTATTGCCCGTAAAATTATTGATGAATTTGAAGGGGCTGAGGGCGTTAAATATATTTCCGAATACAGTGACACAAATACCGAAAGAGGTCAGAAACTCAGAAATGAAATATGCAGGCGTCTTAAACTTACATCATTGGAGTTCCAGTCACTTGAGGGTACAGTTAAGGCTATCGGTTTGCCTTCATGCAATTTGTGCAGCTACTGCTGGGACGGAAATGAATAAATTATATTGATTAGAAATCACCGTACAAAGACTTTTGACGGTTTTTGTACGGTGTTATCCTGCAATTATAAATACGGCATACCGCTGCCGAAAAGCGGTAACTGTATGCAGTATGCATACAGACTGGAGATGAAAAATATGAAAAGCTATTCTGAAAGCTATAAAAAAGCAGGCGTTGATGTAACTGCCGGATATAAAGCTGTTGAGCTTATGAAGTCACATATCGCCAAGACAATGACAAGCGGTGCTTTATCAGGAATTGGCGGCTTTGGCGGACTTTTTGAGCTTGATATGACAGGAATCAAAAAGCCTGTTCTCGTTTTGGGTACAGACGGTGTTGGTACAAAGCTTAAAATTGCATTTCTTATGAACAAGCATAATACAGTTGGCATTGACTGTGTTGCAATGTGTGTAAACGACATAATCTGCTGTGGAGCAAAGCCGCAGTTTTTCCTTGACTATATTGCAGTAGGAAAGAACTATCCTGAAAAAATTGCTGAAATTGTTTCAGGTGTTGCTGAGGGCTGTGTACAGTCAGGCTGTGCATTAATAGGCGGAGAAACTGCTGAAATGCCGGGTTTCTACCCTGTAGATGAATATGACCTCGCAGGATTTTCAGTAGGTGTGGTTGATAAGGATAAGATTTTGCAGCCTGATACACAAAAAGCAGGTGATGTGCTTATTGCTTTGAAGTCAAGCGGTGTTCATTCAAATGGTTTCTCACTTGTAAGAAACGTATTTACTGTAAATGAACAGAACCTTGCAAGACATTTTTCAGATTTGGGTACAACACTTGGCGACTGCCTGCTTACACCAACAAAGATTTATGTTAAAGCTGTTATGAGTCTGCTTGATGAAGTAAAGGTAAAGTCTATTTCACATATTACAGGCGGCGGATTTTATGAAAACATTCCACGTTCACTTCCTAAAAATCTTGCAGCAAAAATCGAAAGAAATGCAGTTCAGGTTCTTCCTATTTTTGACCTTATTGCAAGAACAGGCAATATTCCTGAACGTGATATGTTCAACACATTCAACATGGGTGTAGGCATGATTGTTTCCGTTGATAAGAATGATGCTGATAAGGCACTTCAAATTCTTAATGCATCAGGTGAGGAAGCATATATTCTCGGTGAGCTTGTTGAATCTGAAGAAGGCGTTATTATCTGCTAAGGCCTTTATTTGCAGAATATGGAGGAATACAATGAAAAATATAATTGTACTGGTTTCAGGTGGAGGAACTAATCTTCAGGCACTCATTGATGCTGAAAAGTCAGGAGCTATTCAAGGCGGAAAAATTACCTGTGTAATTTCATCAAATCCGAATGCTTATGCTCTTGAACGTGCAAAGAACAATGGTATTGCAACAAGAATTATTCCAAGAAAAGAATATTCAGATGCAACATCATACAGTCAGGCAATTTTGAATGCACTCAATGAGGAAAAAGCAGACCTTATAGTGCTTGCAGGCTTTATGACTATTTTGGACGAGTGCGTTACAAAAGCATATGCTTACAAAATAATAAATGTCCATCCTGCATTAATTCCGTCATTTTGCGGAGAGGGCTATTATGGACTTAAAGTTCATGAGGCAGCATTGGCATACGGTGTAAAATACAGCGGTGCAACTGTCCATTTTGTAAATGAGGAGGCAGATGCAGGAGCAATTATCCTGCAAAAGCCTGTTGAGGTTTTGAGAGATGATACACCTGAAATTCTGCAAAGGCGTATAATGGAACAGGCAGAGTGGAAAATACTTCCTCAGGCAGTTTCGCTTTTCTGTCAGGATAAAATTGAAATCTCAGATGGAAAGGCATATATAAAATGAGCGAAAGTGTAACAAAGCAGAACCAACCTGTTAAGAAGCTGTTTATATGTTTTTTGATATATGCCATACTAGGCTGGTGCTATGAGGTTATACTTGAAACTTTTATATATAAATGGGGATTTTCAAACAGGGGTGTGCTGTTTGGACCGTATTGTCCAGTATATGGAGTGGGAGCTTTAACTTTTATTTTGTGCCTTGGAAAGCTTATGAGCAAAAAGGATATAAAATGGCTTAATATAATAAAGCCTGTTCTTATTTTTCTTGGCTGTATGGTTATTGCTACAGCAATAGAGCTTGCTGCAAGCTATATTCTTGAATTGCTTACAGGCTCATGGCCATGGCAGACGTATGCTGAATACAAATATAACTTCCAAGCCAGAATTGCTCTTTCAACTTCTTTGAGATTCGGACTTGGCGGCACAATTTTCTTATATGTAATCCAGCCGTTTCTGGACTGGATTCTCTCAAAAGCAAGCAAAAAGGCAGTTAATATTATCTCCGCAATTTTGCTGATAGTTATAGCGGCGGACTG
>ERZ773228.4356-NODE-4356-length-10752-cov-2.779190_pt1 | contig 10752 bp, 9 predicted proteins | sample MGYA00580524_ERZ773228 | MGnify/ENA primary metagenome ERZ773228 (study PRJEB29015, sample SAMEA2737768) | human gut metagenome | biome: human gut; feature: human-associated habitat; material: faeces | place: China | collected 2012 ...
AAGTCCTTTTGCATCTATGATAACCTCATCCTTAACTGAACTTTCTGCCTCTTTTATTGAAGCAAGGTCATCAAAGTTCTTACCCATCATTTTTGCGACAAGTTCTACTCTAGGTAGTTCCGCTACCGGATACTCACCTACAAGCTCACCGTTTCTCAAAACAGTTATCATATCACATACCGCATATACCTGTTCAAGGAAATGTGTAACAAATACAATTCCTACACCCTCTTTTTTCAACCTAAGCATCATCTTAAACAACTTTTCTACTTCACTGTCATCAAGTGAAGAAGTCGGTTCATCTAATATAAGAACCTTAGAATCCATATCTACTGCTCTCGCAATTGCGACCATCTGCTGCAGTGCAACCGAATAATTTTCAAGAGTTACAGTAACGTCTATGTCTATATTGAGATCATCGACTATCTTTTGTGCCATCTTGTTCATCTTTTTCCACTGGATAAGTCCAAGAGCATTTCTTGGTTCTCTTCCTATGAAAAGATTTTCGGCAACCGTAAGATTCGGACAAAGATTTACCTCCTGATAAACTGTTGCTATTCCTTTCTGCTGTGCCTCCTGTGTCGAATGATTTATGACAGGTCCTTCAATCCCATCAACTCTTATCTCACCGGCTTCAAAATCGTATACACCGGTAAGCACTTTTATAAGTGTTGATTTTCCGGCACCATTTTCACCCATAAGAGCATGTATCTCACCTTTTCTAAGTGTAAAGTCAACACCACTTAATGCTTTTACTCCCGGAAAAGTTTTGTTGATACCACGCATGGTTAAAACTTCATTTTCCTTCATCTGCACCGTCTCCTTTCATGTTTTCTTAAAAACATATGAAAAATCTAATTTTTCGAAAAACACCTTAAAGCTTTCATATATTTTTAACAAAATAAGAGAATCCGGTACAGCATTCAACAGCGTCACCGTTCACTCCCTCTCGGGCAACCCGCCAACAAAATGCTGTACCTTCAAAAATGCTATTCGGATTCTCTGATATTATTATTGCTTAAATTTTCTAAACTTTTTTCATTCATTGACATACTTTTTATTAGTATGCACGCTCCTTAAGAACACTGTCATCTACAACCGTCATTGTGATTTCTTTGTCTTCATCAGTCTTGAATGTTGTAACTGTATCATCACAAGCGAAGCAAGACTCATCAACATATATCTTCTTGCTTTCAGGCTGGCTGCCATCTTTGAGTTTCTTGATAATGTCCTCAACATATGGTGCTGCAAGAGGGTTACACTCAAAGTCTGCATTGATAGCTCCGTCCTTAACATCTGTAAGACCTGCATTTGTTGCATCAAATGAGATAATGATAATGTCTCCGTCTTTACCATATGTCTTACCTGCTGCCTTTAATGCATCAATTGCACCAAATGCCTCATTATCATTCTGGCATACAACTACGTCAATATCTTTGTATGATTTAAGATATGACTCCATAATCTTCTGACCACCGTCCTGAGTGAAATCACCGTCCTGCTCATCGAGAAGATTCCATCCGTTTGACTCAACATACTGATTGAATCCTTTTGTACGTCCAATCTGAGCTGATGAACCGTTTGTTCCTGCGATAGTTACAATATTAACTTTCTTTGTAATCTTCTTTGCGTCAAGATATGCTTTAAGCCATGCACCTGCCGCCTGACCTTCTGCTGTGAAGTCTGAACCAACCCAGGCAGTGTAAAGGCTGTCATCAGCTGCTATTTCACGGTCAATAACAAGTACCGGAATACCTGCATCCTGAACTTTGTGAAGCTTCTCAGCCAGTTCCTTATGATTGATCTTCTCCCCGTTCATGGTAATATCACCACTGAGTACCAGTGCTGTTGGTTTTTCAGCGATCACCTGATCCATAAAAGCATCTAACAGCTGGGGAAGATATTTTACCACTTTTCCGTCGCAGCGCTCTACAAAAAGCTGAAAAGCTGCTCCGTCATCCTCTGAATCTGCGCTCTGATAATGAACATCCGTTGCCTGGATGATCCTTGGAGGCGTATAATGCTCTTCTTCCGGGACCTCCGGCCAAACCTGAGGCAATGTCTTACTCCAGCCTTTATAGCCTGTTTCCCGTCGGATATGGGTATTTTTCTCCGTCTCATTCCATAATTCATCTGTATCTTCTGACAGATCTGATCCTTCAGCCCCGTCCATTTTTCCATTTTCACGGTCTGTATCATCTGCAGACCCGTCAATTACAATATTGGTCTCTGCCGCAGCCTTAGAGGTGTACTCCGTACTGTCTCCGGCAGTTGTTATTTTCTTAAAAACGTGCAATACCCCGAAGCATACCAGAAATACAAGGGCATACATCAGGGCACTGACGATCCAGGTTTTTCGTTTCATAATTTATATGATCCCCAGCTCTTTCATAGCATAGGCGATCCCGTCATCCTCTACTGTTTTTGTTACAAAAGATATATATGGTTCCAACACCGGACTGTGATCTCCCATGGCGATACAGTTGACTGCATACTGGAACATGGACAGATCATTGCTGCTGTCACCAAATACATAAGCATCCTCTTTTGAAATGCCATAGTGTTTTAACACAAGATCAATGGCAGTTGCCTTGGAATGACCTCTTGGGATACACTCATAAAAGCCCTTTTCCCTGTCAATGACCTCAATATCCGGCATTCTTCCAAACAGCTCTTTGCAGCGGCTCTTTTCATCAGAACCAATGTAAAACTTGTCAAAATCAAAACTGTCATCTTCCCAGTAGCATGGCATTGGACAGCCGGAGAGCTTAACAAACTGTTTTACACGCTCTACCTGCGGCAGACAGGATGGTGCTTCATGCATATAGCAGCCGCCCAGACCTTCCAGTACACCGTCCAGACCGCAGTCATCAATGTCTTTTTTGATCTGCAGTCCTCTTTCATGTGGGATCACATGGTGATATAAGACCTCATCTTTTACTCTCACATAAGTACCGCAGCCGCAGAGAAATCCATCTGCATCTACCTGGGAACGGATCTCATGTAAATGCGGATACACACGGCCTGTATTGATCAGGACCAGATGTCCTTTTTCTCTTGCCTGTTTCAGTGCCTCTTTCGCACTGTCAGGAACCCTCCGCGTCTTTTCAGACAGGAGGGTTCCGTCAATATCAAAAAATAAAGCTTTTGTTCTGTTATTATTCATCATCTCTGAAAACAATGGTTCCTGTCTCCTCATCCATACTGTCAACAATAGCCAGTGACTCCAGACGGATTCCTTCGGAACGGATCAGATCTCCGCCTACCTGGAAGCCTTTTTCAATAACGATACCAGCACCTACTAATTCAGCACCGGAATCTCTTACTAAAGCTGCCAGACCTTCTAACGCCTTTCCGTTTGCCAGGAAATCATCGATAAGAAGCACTTTGTCGCCCTTTCCAAGGAATTCCTTGGATACGATAATGTCATATACTCTGCCGTGGGTAAAGGACTCTACTTTAGAAGTATAGACTTCACCAGCAATGTTCTTGGTCTGTGTCTTCTTAGCGAATACAACAGGAACATCAAAATACTGGGCTACAATACATGCAATTCCGATTCCGGAAGCCTCGATGGTAAGGATCTTGTTTACTTCCACATCCGCAAATCTGCGCTTGAATTCCTTTCCGATCTCACCAAACAGTTTAATATCCATCTGGTGATTTAAAAAACTGTCTACTTTCAGCACATTCCCCGCTTTGATCTTGCCGTCCTTACGGATCCTATCTTTTAAGAGTTGCATGTATAATATCCTCCTTATCCATTTGTTTTGAATATAATATTTTAGTTTGCTTTTGTTTCTTCTGCTGTAGTTTCAGCTTCTGTTGTTTCTTCTGGGGAAGACTCCTGGTCTGCTGAAGTTTCAGTAACAGTTACTTCACGCTCAGACAGTTTTGCAGGATTTTCTGCTTCATTGTCTGCATTGGAAGCTAAAAATCTTAATACCTTATCCTGAAGGACCTGCTCATTTACAGTATCTTCTCCATAAAGGCTTACCAGTGTATCTTTGCTGGTTCCATTTGCCTGTGCAAATGCTTCTTTATCTTCATCTGTCAGGTTATCAAGACCTTCTTTTGCTGCAATGTCTTTTACAACGATCTCTTTCTTAGCTGCTTCTTTTACAGAAGAGTAGATGTATTCCTTAAATCCGGCTTCATCCATACCATTGGCCTGAGCCATCTGGGAAAGAGTCATTCCGTACATCTTAGCCTGGTTGGTATACTGCTTTAACATCTGATTGTAACGCACAGATAAACCGTTTCTGGAGAACTTGAAATCGGAGTTATCGATAATGTCCTGAAGAACATCCTGCTCCATTTCCTGCTCTGCTGTCTTCTGCTTCTGGGCTAACAGGTCAGCACGGATGCCTTCCTTATACTCATCTACAGTCTGGTAATCAGAAGTTCTCTGTACAAATGCATCATCTAATACTGCATCCTGCTTTTCTTTTACAGCATTTACAGTTACTTCAAATACAACTGCCTGTCCTGCTAAAGACTCTTCTCTGTAATTTTCCGGGAAAGTTAAATCCAAGGTCTTTGTCTCACCCTTCTTTGCTCCGACCAGACCGTCTTCAAAACCGTCGATCATAGATCCTGAACCAAGAGTCAGATCCTGTCCTTCTGCGGTACCGCCGTCAAAAGCTTCTCCGTCTTTTGTTCCCTTGTAGTCGATGTTGACGATATCGCCGTCCTGCGCAGCTCTGTCCACTTCTACTTCATTTGGATTTTGCTTCAGATTGGTCTGGATCTTCTGGTCTACTTCATCATCTGTTACTTCCGGAGCTGCTACATTGATCTTTACTCCTCTGTACTCAGAAACAGTTGCAGAACCAAGGTTTACATTTGTGGTGTCTGTGCTGCCTGCGCATCCGGTCATCAGAACAGCTGCAGTCAGACCGCATAAACATAATAATTTCAGTTTTCTCATTGTTGCATGTCCTTTTCTTTTCTTTCTTTTCGCTTATTTGTTCTGTCAGGAACTTTTTGTCCGTCCCTGGAAAACAAAAACAGACTTTCTTTAAGCGTTGTACATAGTTATACCATACACCGTCGGGAAAAAAAAGCCCTTACAATAAGTTTTATGACGCATAAAATGCCTTAAATGCTTTATATGTATGGTAAACGTCTAATTTAGAAGCAAGTTCAAAAGGAGCATGCATGGAAAGGATCGGCACACCTAAGTCCACTGTATCCACATCCATATGAGCTACAAACTTGGCAATGGTGCCGCCGCCGCCTGCATCTACTGCGCCAAGCTCGCCTGCCTGCCAGTAAACACCTGCATCTTCCATAATGCCGATAACTTTCGCCATGGTCTCTGCACTGGCATCATTGGAGCCGCCTTTTCCTCTGGCGCCTGTGTATTTAGTGAGAACACAGCCTTTGTTGATGTAGCTGGAATTGCGCGCTTCATATACATCCGGGAAAGTCGGGTCATAAGCTGCATTTACATCAGAAGATAAACATAAGGAAGCTCTTAATACGTCACGTACCGCAACCTTCTCCATAGAAGCAAGATCTTCTATATAATGAAGGACATAATCGGAATTCAGACCTGTATTTCCGTCAGAACCTGTCTCTTCTTTATCTGTAAGAATGGTCACTGTGGTGTGTTCCGGCTTTTTCGTATCAATCTCAGCAGTCAGCGCTGTGTATGCACAAACACGGTCATCCTGGCCATAAGCGCCTACCAGACTGCGGTCTAAACCGATATCTCTTGCTTTTACAGCCGGTACCAGTTCAAATTCTGCGCGGAAGAAATCTTTTTCTTTCATACCGTACTGTTCATGAAGCAGTGCCAGGATAGAAAGTTTTACAGCGTCCTTGATGTCTTCTCCTTCATATGGAAGAGAACCTAAAACAACGTTTAATTCTTCTCCCTTTAAGCCTTCCCGCAGCGGGCGCTCATTCTGCTTTGCAGCCAGATGTGGCAGCAGGTCTGTAATGCAGAATACAGGGTCATCTTCTTTTTCACCGATGCAGATTTCCGTCAGTTCCCCGTTTTTCTTTGCAACAACGCCGTGAATAGCTAACGGAATAGTTCCCCACTGGTATTTGCGGATACCGCCGTAGTAATGAGTCTTAAAGTAGGCTATATCTTCTTTTTCATATAATGGATTTGGCTTTAAGTCCAGTCTTGGGGAGTCAATATGAGCTCCATTGATATGCAGACCTTCGGATAATGGCTTTTTGCCAAAGGTAGTTGCAATAATGGCTTTTCTGCGGTTTACATAATATACCTTATCTCCTGGTTCATAGGAAGCAGTTCGGTCAAATGGCTTGTAACCGGCCTTTTTTAACATGTGTACAGCTTCTTTTACGCACTCGCGCTCTGTTTTTCCTGCGTTAAGGAACTGTTTGTAGCCTTCACAGTATTTGAAAGCTTTTTCCTTGTGGTCTGGTGCGTCTTTTCCAATATGGGGAGCAGACCAGGTAAGCTGCTCCTGTAATTCCTGTGCTTTTGTTTTCTTGGACATGGGATCTTCCTCCGTAAATTAAGTAATACTCAGCCGCCTGAGGGCGGAGAGAAACATTAGTATATACTTCCCGCTAAAGCGGGAAAACCGGGACCAACTCCCGTTGAAAACTATAACTCAAAAGTTCGGACTCTGGGCTTCGGTTTATCCCCCGACTGCGCCCCCATCTTTTTATGCCTTGCATCCATAAGAATGGCAGAAACCTGGGCATCCCCCAGTCCTGCTGTAGCCTGGATCATCTGCTCTAACATCTGGCTGTCCGTCTCTTTTGCCTCTGCCAGCCAGGAAAGGATCTCTCTTTCTCCCCGCTCTGTCAGGCCTTTTGCTGCTTCATCCGGATGTTTTTTGATGTATTTCCAGTATTCTTCTTTCCATTCCTCTGTCAGACCTTTGGGCCAGTAGAGGCGGTAAAGGGCCATGCGGCATACAAGGGCCGGGCTTTCTAAGATCTCTGCTGTTGGCAGCAGTTTGTCATATTCCCAGAACTGAAAATCAGTTCCGTTAAAACAATACCGGTACATATGACCGCAGCCATGCATTTCCCTCATAATGATACGGGCAGGAGTATTTTCTATGGACTCCTCAAAAAACTCCGGAAAGATCAGCTTTGCCAGAAGTTTCCCTTCTTTATCCCGGTAATCTACAACCAGCATCTGCCGCAGTTCTGAAAGTATTTCTTTAAAACTGGATTTTTCCTCTGGAAAGATACGGATATCCAGTTTATTTATCTGGGTACAGCCTGTAAATACTCCGGCCCCCCAGTCTCTCACTGTACTGCAGCAGGAAAGATTCTTTAAATGGAAACAGTTATAAAAGGCATAGGCCCCTACTTTTTCCAGATGTTTCGGCAGCGTAAGTTCCTCCAGGGCTTCACCGCACATTTCCGGCTCTCCTTCGTATTCTGCCGGCGGCTGTTCTCTTCTTCGCACAGTCTGGGAGAATGTATATGTATCCAGTTCTGTTACCGGAAGTCCTTCTATGGTGTCCGGTATCACCAGTTTGTTATCTAATGTGTAGCAGCGCCCCACACAGATCCCTTTTGTTGTCTTTCTATATAATACATTCATGTAATCAGTTTAATCAGTTTCCCTTATTTTTTCAACCCCATTTCCAATAAGGTCTAATTAAAAAAGCTGCTTCCTGTTCATGCATTGCATGACCAGAAAGGATAAAAGCACCAAAGCTAAGGGCCAGTCCCTCTGTCGTGCCCAGTCCCAGAAGGGATGTATAAGTGATCGGCAGCAGGAAACCTGCCACACCTGTAAGTCCTACAAATGCTCCTACTACCAGATTGGCCATTGTTACGATCAGACAGAATGTGATACCTGTGATCATGCTTCTAATTCCTCCATGTATTTCATCGCTTCATAAAGGATCTTTTCCTCATCCAGTGTAAGAACTTCCCGATCCTTCATCAGCAGTCTGCCATCTACCGCCATATCGCAGACGTCAGACGCAGTAACACATTCTAACAGAGTATTCACCAGATTACCAGTAGGATATAAATGAGACTGCATGGTATTGATGGTAATAAAGTCCGCTTTTTTGCCTTCTGCGATCACACCGCCCTCCTCTTTCATCAGGCGGTATCCCTCTTTTGTAGCCATGGAAATGATCTGAGCTGCAGACATGATAGCCGGATTGCTCTGGGCAACGCCGTGTTTTACGTTCATCACAGAACGGAAGATCTTCATTTCATTCCAAAGACTTAAACCACCGTGAGCAGCACCGTCTGTTCCAAGTCCTACGCAGATTCCATCTTCTAAAAGTGCCGGTGTCTCCGGAACTCCTTTTCCACAGTTGCTGAACGGACAGTGGCATACTTTTACGTCACGCTCACGCAGCAGTGCTCTTTCGTGAGCCGATACCATGATACTGTGGGCACCGATAAAGCGGTCGCTTAAAACATGGAAAGAGTCCAGATATTCATAAGGACGTTTTTGGAACCGCTGAAGGAAGAAATTCACTTCTCCCGGATATTCATTCATATGGGCCTGTAAAAGAGCCTGGCGGTCATCTGCATGCTCTGTGATCAGCCGGATGGTCTTCTTTATAAGATCAATCTGACCAGACAGCAGTTGCAGGATGAAACAAGCATCAACGTAAAAACATTAAACCGTACCATCAGCCAGTTAAAAGAAGAGGGATTTATTTCCCTGGAAAAGGGCAAGATCTGCTATTATAAAGAAAATTATAAAAAGGCTGCAGGAGGCGCGGCGCAGATAATATTCTCTGCTACCGCCCCTCCTGCAGCATTTTTTCAAATTCATGTGCTGGGACCGGATGGGAAAACCAGTATCCCTGTACTTCATCACACATGGTATTTCTAAGGATGGACGCCTGTTCCGGCGTCTCAACTCCCTCACATACAATATGATAACCAAGACCTTTTAACAGGTTGATGATCTCACGAAGGAAGTAAATCCCCTTATGAGTAGTCTCACAGTTGCTGATAAAGGCCCGGTCCACTTTTACTGTGTTGACCGGAATATCAATGACTGTATTCAATATGGAATAACCGGCTCCAAAATCATCTAAGGCTGTCCTAAAACCGACAGTCTGTAACTTTGCAAACAGCTGCTTTACATGGTCATAATCAGAAACTGTAGCTGTCTCTGTTAATTCCAGTTCTATAAGAGCCGGGTCCACACCGTATTTTTCCAGGATGGTTGTATAACGGTGAACGGTATCACTGTTCTGGGCATGAAGGGCAGACGCATTGATGGAGATCAGACGCTGCGGGATCCCCTGTTCCTTCCAGTTTGCCAGAAGCTTTACCGTTTCCTCAAACATGTAAAAATCCAGGTCAATGATACGGCCGTTTTTCTCATAAACAGGGATAAAACTGTCCGGCGGCAGGATCGTACCATCTTCCCTCTGCCAGCGGACTAAAGACTCCGCACCTACGATCTTTCCTGTTGTCAGGGAGAAACGTGGCTGGAGATAGATCTTAAATTCTTTATTTTTTATTGCTTTATCTAAGCCAATGGCAATTTCATTTTCCATATTCTGGAGATCCGCCATGGTCTTATCATATACACATACAGTCTCAGGGGAATTATCCTGGATCTGGCGTCTGGCATAGTTGGCCGCATCAATAGCAAACGAAGCTCCGTCGCAGTCTTTTTCTACTTTGTATACACCGGTGCGCAGGCGCAGCTTTGCTTCCGGATATTTTCTCTGCTGCCGCTCAATAAATCCATTATTGATACGCTTAATGGCTTCTATGGAACCGTTATTCCATTTTTCCTCAAAGAAGAGAATGAACTGATCTGCGACCACCCTGGTAAAATGGGCAGTATTGCGCTTTTTTAAAGTATCAATAATATAACCGGTAAATTCCCGCAGCAGCTGGTCTCCTGCTGCATAACCGTATTTCCGGTTAAAATATTTAAAGTTTTCAAGATCTGTGTAAACTAAGAGACAGCTTTTTCCTTTTCCGGAAGCGATCACACTGTCAACCTCTTCCCTGAAACGGTTAAAAGAAAGCAGACCTGTAACCTGGTCATATTTAGGATAACCGGCACAACCATTACAGGTTGCCTCTTCTTCCCGGTACTGTCCCAGTTCCCGTTCCAGGCGCTCTTCCTGATGCCACTCCCCGGTTACATCAGTGACCATGCCAAAGAGGATACAAGATCTACCTTCTTCTTCATCTTCTTCAATGGATACAGTCTCCAGGCGCTTTCTGGAAACATAGCCGTCATCATCTACTTCACGGATATCAATGGGCCCCTTAATACGCCCACTGTAAAATTCAATGGCTTTCCAGCGGTCATCCGGGTAGATCCTGGTCTTATCCCTGAGATAATCACAATACTTCGGTATTTCCACTTCTACTTCCAGCTCTTTATTGTAACGGATCAGAGTATCTGGTTTTATATGGTATTCAAATATAATGACACCGCTTTTCTCCAAAATAGCGGAAAGATGCTTCAACATTCTTTTGCCGGCATTCTCTTCCCTGCGCCCTGGCATCTTCTGTACCTCCTCTTTTCTTAAGTACTTTTATCATTATTCCTACTTTACCATACTTATACTTTCTATTCAAGTTGAATACCCTTAATGCTTCCTTGGCATTTTTGCCAAATTTTTCCAATAATTTTCTAAAATATTTTTTTAGAGAAATTCCTTCACCATGATCTCTGCTTCATCTAATTCAGCAATAGCCGGCAGTATCTCTTCCGGTTCCCAGTCCTCTGCCAGGATAAAAAGTCCTTTATAGATACTTTCCATAATACTCTGGAAATGTTTGTCTTTCCCTTTTCCGTTT
>ERZ773228.4360-NODE-4360-length-10747-cov-2.724747_pt1 | contig 10747 bp, 11 predicted proteins | sample MGYA00580524_ERZ773228 | MGnify/ENA primary metagenome ERZ773228 (study PRJEB29015, sample SAMEA2737768) | human gut metagenome | biome: human gut; feature: human-associated habitat; material: faeces | place: China | collected 2012 ...
ACAGTATTTCAGCGGCATTTTCTACGCCTAGTTTTCTTATTTTTCGGACGGTCTCCTTGAATATAATTTAAAATTTTATTTTCAATCTTGACAAAAACTGATATTTGTTTTATTATAATAATTGTAATTTGTAATACTGCTGATTAAAAAACCGGAGAATTTGTAAATGGGAATTAAAAACACGTTAACTATATTTTTAGGTAAAATAATTGTAAAGACACTGCGTCTTATAGGAAAAAATGCAGGTAATCTTCCTGGATTGATATTATGCGGAATAAATAAAAACGCACTTAGTGCTTTTAAAGTAGAATGTCCGATTATAGCTATAACCGGAACAAATGGAAAAACTTCTGTAACCAATTACCTGAGTTATATTTTTAAAAATTACAGCGGAAATATAATAACCAACAGTCAAGGAAATAATCTCGATACAGGTATTTGCTCGCTTTTACTTGATAAATGTGACATACGAGGCAGAATCAAGGCTGATTTTCTTGTTCTTGAAACTGATGAATCTCATGTTCCTGTAGTTTATTCAAAGCTCAAGCTGCAGACCCTTGTGCTTTTAAATCTTTTCAGAGATCAGCTCGACAGAAATGGCGAGGTTGAAACTCTTATTTTAAAAATAAAAGGGTTTCTTGATACATTTGAAGGAAATGTCGTTTTAAATGCTGATGACCCCAATATTGCAAGACTTGGAAAAGCTAATCCAAATAATAAAAATATATTTTATTTCAGCGTTGAAAGATATTCCGGAGCAACAAATGAGCCTTATGAAGTTGGTGAAGGAAAATTCTGCCCTTTCTGTGGCACTAAACTGACATATGATTACTATCAGTACTCTCACATAGGAAGATTTCATTGTGATAAATGTGGATTTGGTAATATAAAGCCTTTTGTGGAAGTAAAAAATGTAAATCAAAGTGTGCCTAGTTTTGAGGTTAACGGCGAAACATATCGTACTCGTCATAACAGTATATATTATATGTATAATATGGCAGCAGTATATACAACAGCGAGTCTTTATAACATAGACAAAAAAATACTGCATGATGCATTTGAAAATTTTGAAGTAAATAATGGCAGACTTGAGAAATTTAATATTAATGAAAGCTCTCTTATACTTAATCTTGCCAAAAATCCTGTCGGGGCAAACATGACTTTAAGGGTTATGAATGAACTCAACTGCTCCAAAGAACTTTTATTTGTTCTGAATGACAATATTGCAGACGGAAATGATGTTTCATGGATTTGGGATATTAATCTTTCTGTATTCAAGGACGTTGACAGAGTTGTAACAAGCGGTACAAGAGCATATGATATTGCTATAAGAATAAAATGTTCAGGATATGATGCTGATAAAATTATTGTAAAGCCTGGGCTTGATGATGCTGTTGCTGAGCTTTTCACAACAAAAGGTGCTAAATTCGCTATAGCCAACTATACTGCTGTACAGCCAACAAGAACTGCAATAAAAAAATATATGGACTCTGTAGAAATGAAAGGATCTTCAAATGGTAACGCTTAAACTTCTGCATATGTATTCAAATATGCTTGATTTATATGGTGATAACGGAAATGTTGAAATTCTGAAATACCGCTGTAGGCTTCGTGGAATTGAACTTGAAGTGGCTCAACATTTTATTGGTGACAAAGATACTGATTTTGAAAATCAGGATATTATTTATTTTGGAGGCGGTGCTGATGTTGAACAGCAGCTTCTTGTAAATGATCTGCTTTCATACAGGGAAAATATTAAATCAGCATATAAAAACGGTGTTTTTTTGTTTATGATTTGCGGCGGTTATCAGCTTATGGGACAATACTATAAGGATTCAAATGATAAAAAAATTGAAGGATTGGGTCTTTTTGATTACTATACCATAGCGTCTACAAATAAACGCTGCCGCTGTATAGGAAATGTTATTCTTGAATCTAATTTGAATGGTGAGAATTATCGTGTTATAGGTTTTGAAAATCATGGCGGTCAGACCAAAGGCGTAAAAACTCCTTTTGGAAAAGTACTCTATGGAAATGGAAATGAGTTTAAAAGCGAAGCTGACGGCTATATGGAGAAAAACGTGATTGCAACTTATCTTCATGGACCTTTGCTTTCAAAGAATCCAAAAGTTGCAGATTATATTATCTCTTATACCATGTCAAGAAAAACAGGTTCTGTTTTTGTTCCTCAGCCTGTTAATGATAAATTTGAAGAAGAATGCCGTAAACAGCTTTTTGAACGAATTTTATAATAATACTCTATCTTCACAACCACCTATACACATCTTCAAATTATAAAAATCTCCTCAAAAGTACATTGCTCTTGAGGAGATTTATTATTCTGCTATAATATTATCAAATTTTCCGTTTATTGATTTTACAAATTCAATTGGAGAAAGCTTTATTTGTGTGCCTATTCTTCCGCCGCTTATATAAAAATTTTCAAGTTCTTTTGCTGTACTATGTACTACAGTAAGAAACTGCTTTTTCATTCCGATAGGAGTACATCCGCCCCTTACATACCCTGTAACCTTTGTAATATCTTTTACAGGTATTAAGGAAACTGATTTTTCATTTACACTCTTTGCAGCTTTTTTCAAATCTAGTTCAAGATTTACAGGAATAAGAAAACAATAATAATCGCCGCTTTTCCCTTGTGCAACAAGAGTTTTAAATGTTTCTGCATTTGATTGCCCTAATTTTTCAGCAACATCCACACCATCAATAAAATTTTTGCATTCATATATATTTATTTCGTATTTGATTTTACAATTATCCAGAAATCTGATTGCATTTGTTTTAATTTCTTTAGCCATAAGAACATCCCTTTTATGTATCAGCAGTCCCCTGCTGTTCATTATCGTTCATTATTTTCATATACATTATAGCTTACTGTCACATTGTTGTCAAGAGCAGAATATAAATAGAAATAAGTACACTACCGCTGAAGCAACTTATGTAACCCGACATAAGTCGGGATTTTTTTAACCGCAGCAGCCTGTACGCTTTACAAAAGAATTGCAGTCTGTACATTCCGGTACTGTAGGATTAGCTTCATGTGTGCCGACTGAAATACAGTTAAGGCTGCAATAATCCTCAGTTACCATGTTGTACTTGCACTGTGATACTGAACATTTAATACTTGAATTTTTAGTTTTGTTTTCCATTTTTTTAACTCCTTTAAATTCAAATTGCTGCTCCATCGGAACATGTTTATATTATTGCATTATTTTAATTGTTTATACATACTTTTCAAATTGCTATAAATAAACAAATTTATTACAAATTATAAACAATTAATTAAAAAATGTTTTATTATTTGACTTTATAGGAAAACTATGCTATTATAAAAGCAGTAGCTAAAAACAAAAGCTTATATATTGGGATTTTAAGGAGGAAAATGTTAATGTCGGAATTATATGAAAATAATCAAAGTAATTATGATGTTGTTTCAGGTGTTGAAACAGTAACAAAAAGAAAGAAAGGTCCGATTATTGCTGCTGTTACAGCCGGTGTTCTTGCTGTTGGTGCAGGCGGTACTTTAATTGCCTATAATACTTCTGATTTTGTAAAAAATAAAATAAAGCTTGCTACTCTGTCACCTGAAAAATATTATGCATGGGTTAATGAAGAAAATTCTAAGGAAGCTACAAAGAAATTTGCGGATTCCTATAAAGAGCTTGCCGATTTGATGAGCGGTAATTCAAAAGACGATACTTCTTCTGATTTTAAAATAAGTTATAGTGCAACAGATGATGTAAAATCAGAACTTCTTACAACAATATTTGGTACAGGTTATGAAGAATATGAAGATAATGATACCAAAGAGTTTATTGATGTTATAAATAATATTAATAAAATTACGCTTGGAAGCAACTCTGCTTCTAAAGGAACTAACGGTAGCGGTTCTGTTTTTGCAGCCGTAAATGATGAAACCCTTATTTCACTTGAATATGCCTTGGATTTTGAAGGGCTTTCATGTTTCTTCAGAATTCCGCAGCTTACCGAAAAATATCTTGGCATAAATTTTAATGAAATTCTTGAAGAAGAAATTTCTGATGACGAAACCTATGAAAAGTTCAACAATTATTTGAAGGATCCTGAGTCGCTTATTTCAGCTTCAGAACTTGAAGAACTTTTAAATAAGTATTCAAATATATGGTATACTACAATTGATGATGTTGAGCTTGAAAAAAAAGAAGATGTTGATATTGGCGATATCACTGTAAAATACACAACATTAACTGTTGACCTCGACTCTGATTTGGTCTATGATCTTTCAAAAAATTATTTAAAGGAAATTTCAAAAGATAAGACCATAAAGAAAATTGTAATTGATAAGTTGGAAATATGTACAGAAGAAGAGTTTGACAATGCAATTAATGATGCTCTTGATGAACTCAAGGAATCAAAAGAAAATGCAGATGATGATTCAATAACCGGAAAAATCGTTACATACGTTGACCCTAAGGGTCATATCAGAGGATGTTCATTTAATACGGATTCAGATGAAGAAAACTTCAGCTATGAATATATTATTGGAAAAGAAGATGATAATATTTGCGGAATAGCTTCAATTTCTTCTGATGGTGATAATATTTTCAATGGTGAATTTAGTGCAGTTGAAAGCAAAAATGAAACATACAGCGGTGAATTTGAAGTTTCTTTCAATACCGGTTCTTATGACGATGAGGATGAAAGTGTAACTTTATCTGTTGAGTTTGATAAATTCAAGGTGGTAAATAAGGAAAAAGCATATTTTGATGGAGAATTTACATTTGTTATTCCTGAAGTTGAACCGTTCTCTCTGACACTTTCTTCGGATGGAAAATCTCAGAAAATTAATTTCGACCTTAATATCAATGATGTAAATTATGGCGAAATTGAAATTGAATATTCTTCTGATAAATCAGGTGATGTAAGTATACCAAGCACTGATGATGCTTATATGATTGATAATGAATCAGACTTTAATATTGAAGATTATGTAACTCAGGATGAATTTACTAATTTTGTTGATTCGATATTCACGAAGCTTGGTTTTAGTAAGGATATTTCTGAAACTATTGCTGAAATGATTTCAGATGAATTGTTTAATACTTCTGACGATTATTATTATGATGATGATTATGACTGGGAAGACTATGACTGGGACGAAGAGGATTACGAAGATTGGTATGACGAAGATTACGATTTTGATGATGAAATAAATTGGAATTAAATAAGATGAAGAGCAGCTGAAATGCTGCTCTTTCTTTATTTCAAAGTTCTTCTAAAATAAGCCCTCACTAAAAGCAATAGCTTATTTTAGAAACGCAATTATTCCATATTAAAACAAAATATCCTTAAAGCAAAGCTGAGGTGCGTTTTTATCAAAATCCCAACTAATATTTTACATTATTTTTTATGAGGAAAATTATTTTTGGTAACGTCTTTACTTATTGAGTGAAATATAATTTTAATAGAAAATATATTTCCATTTATATCAGCCTCTATACTCCCCTTCATATGTCTGACAAGCTCATATGCAATTGACAGTCCAAGACCTGATGAAGAAACTGTCCTTGATTCATCTGCTTTATAAAATCTGTCAAAAATTTTGTCGATTTCTATTTTTTCAGGGATATCTATCTTATTGCTTATTATAAGATTAACATTCATTTCACTTTCAAGACTGATTGATATTTCATCATTGCCATGTACAAGAACATTTTTTATTATATTTTGAATTACACGTCTTACAGCCAAGTCATTTCCGTTAATAATACAGCTTTTTTCTGTTATATTTATATTTGGATTTATCCCCTTGGCAAGCCAATCTTCATAATAAGATAAAATTGTTTCTTTTAATATTGCGGTCAAATTTACTGATGAAAGTTCAAGCTCGTATGCATCATTTTTTAGTTTGGTAAATGTAAAAAGATCATCAAGCATTTCTGTTAAACTGGTTATGCGTTCCTTAATAATATTAATATATCTTTCCCTCTCCTCGTTGCTTTGACTATCATAAAGGAGTTGAAAATAGCCGTCCAATGAAGTAAGCGGCGTTCTTATGTCATGTGCTATATTTGTATATGTATAGGCAATATTGCGTTCTTTTTCCAAATAAAGCTTTTGAAGTTTCTTTTTTTCTTTTATCAGCATATTAATTTCATTACGCAGTTTACCTGTAATACCTGACTGCATTTCTGTTGATATTATGGAAATACTGTCATTTTTTCTTATAAACGCCAATTGGCGGCAGATGAGTTTCATCTGTCGCCTGTACTGAAATATTTTTAATGTCAATATAAAAACAACTGCACATAATATTAAAACAATACAATACATAATTATGCGATATCCTTTTTCTTAAAAATTATACAGCTTAAAATTGCAGAAATAATGGAATATCCAAGGAAAAGCAAAACAAAAAAACTGATGTTATCAGTATCTTCAAGCCATGGCAAATTATATATATTTTCTGAAAGCATATATTTCTGAGTTGAAAAATCAATACCAATTCTATGCAAAATGTTGTCAACTCCTGAAAATATGATTGAAAAAACAGATGTAGAAATTAATATAGGTAATATTACAACTGGAACAGTGCTTTTAAATAAAGTAGATATAAGGACTATTACTATGCAGAATGCTATGTTGCCCCAAAATGCCAAAGCATAATACCTGAAAAAATCGGCATCAAAACCAAGTTCTAAATTAGTTTTAAATATCTTATCAGAAACAATTAAAAGCAAAATGGTTATTGCTGAAAAAAGTATGTTATAAATAATAATACAAATAATTTTTGAAAAGATTCTTGAGCAGCGATGTTTAAGCTGTCCACCGTAGTTTTTTATAAATTGGCTTGATTTATCTGCTATTAAAAATAATGCACTAAAAATTCCTGTAAACAAAGTAATAAAAGGTGTACTTGTTGTCATTATTAAATCTGCTATTGACAAATAAAGCGGATCTGACTCCATAGTTGATGAATATACCATTAAAACACATTCTATTGAAAATAAGCATATAATCACATAAAAGCTTGCCATGCTGAACATACGATACAAGTCCATTTTTATTAAATTAAGCATTTACAGCACCTCCTGTAAGATTAATGTAGTAGTCTTCCAATTCTTCGCCACAAATTGAACTCTCTATAAGAGCAACTCCGGATTCGACAAGATGTTTATTTATATTTGCACTTTCTTCTATTCTTTCCATAATGCAAATGTGATGAGAATCAACTACCTGATATTTTGTAATACCTATTTTATCCAAAGCTGTGAGAGCGTGTTTAGTATCATCAACATTGATTTCTATACGTTCCTTACATTCGGACATCATTTCTTCTGCTGACATTTCCTTTATAAGTTTTCCATTGTTTATAATTCCGTAGTGTGTTGCAATTTTTGAAAGCTCATCAAGAATATGGCTTGAAATAAGTATAGTCATGTTATTTTCTTTTGCAAGACGCTGAATAATCTCCCTGACTTCAACGATACCCTGAGGGTCAAGACCATTAATAGGTTCATCAAGCACAAGCAAATCAGGTTCACCTACAAGAGCCATAGCAATTCCAAGACGCTGTTTCATACCAAGTGAAAACTTTTTTGACCTTTTATGTCCAGTATTTGAAAGTCCTACAAGTTCAAGCAGCTCCTCAACATATTTTTTAGAGTAAACTCCGCTGCCGATGCATCTTGCCTTTAAATTCTGAAAAGCTGACATATCAGGATACAGTCCCGGAGCTTCAATAAGACAGCCTACTCTGTTTCTCACTTTACTAATTTCAGAATATGGATAACCAAAAAGTGAAAATTCTCCTTCAGACGGAGCTGAAAGTCCGCTTATTATTTTCATAAACGTAGTTTTTCCCGCTCCGTTTCTGCCAATAAAGCCATAGATCGAACCCTTTTTTATGTGCATATTTATACCATCTACAGCTTTATGCTTACCGAAAGTCTTAGTCAGGTTTCTTGTGGTAAGTAAATATTCGCTCATATAATTACATCTCCTTCTGTTTCTTGCAATACTGAATAATTTTTGTGCGGTGTTGCCTTAACTGTATTTAATTATAATTTCCAATTGCTAATAAACCGCAAAATAAAAGTAAAGAATTAGTAAAGTTTATAACCAATTCCCCAGATTGTTTCTATAAATTCAATATCCGAAACAGCTTTTAATTTTTTCCTTATGTTGCTTATATGCACATCCAGCGTCTTTGTTTCTCCCATGTACTGTTCATCCCATGCGTATTCAAAGATTTCCTCTTTGGTAAACACACGTTTAGGATTGCGTACAAGCAATTCAAGGATAGAGTACTCCTGCTTTGTAACTTTTGGAAGTTTTTCACCTAAAACAGTAACACTAAAGTCCTGTTTATTTAATACTATATCCTTATGCTGCAAAACTTCCGAATCATTTGTATATTTTTCACTGTGACGCAGCTGAACTGTAATTCTTGCTATTACTTCTTTGATTTCAAAAGGCTTGGTAATATAGTCATCAGCACCATTTACCAATACGTCAATTTTATCGTCAAGACTATCCTTTGCAGTTATTACAATAACAGGTATGTCACTGCGTTCCCGTATGTATTGCAGAACGTTCTCCCCTTTTATTCCAGGCAGCATAAGGTCAAGAAGAATAAGATCGTACTTATTAATCTGAAACAGGAGCCTTGCTTCAGTACCCGAAAATGCTTGGTCGCAAGTGTAATTATATTTATTCAGTGCCTCCTTAAGTAGATTATTTATATCATTATTATCTTCAATTACAAGAATATGTGCCATATTAATCCTCCAATTAATATACCCTACAGAAATTTCATATAAAATTGTAACATAAAAAAAGTAAAAAAACAATAAATTTTCAAGATTATAGTATGTTTTTGTAATGTTATATATACCGCTAACACTGCCCACTTTGCACGGACTTTTTGCCCACTCCTTCCGCTACCGCCCAATATACGTGACCTAGTATGCGTAACAAATTATACATAAACTCTTGCATTGGAGATGAATTCAGAATTTCGAGCGTAGTCTGCACCCTCAGATTCGACAAAGCTTCCGTCACTGCCGTTTGCATAAAGGAAGAGAATGCAGTGAGTTGTGCCTCCCTCCATATACATCAGATTTCTGTTCTCCATGATTTCAGTTGCGTCCTCAATGGGATGATCTTTCATCTGCTCGAATCTTTTTCCGTAGAGGGTAATGACTTTCTTCACCTCAATCTGCATGGGTTCGTAACTGTAAGCCTTGTGATTCAGCGGAGCATTGAATGTGATTTTCTTCATAGGCATCAACTCTCTTTTTTAATAGTATGGGGAAAATAAAAAAATGCCATTACTTTATTTACAACTGTAAAGGATTAAATGCTGAACAGATTGCAAAATACAAAAGAAATCATTGGAGTATCTTAAAAAGTGAAACAAGCTTTAAAGGCAGTATTACCGACAAACAATTTAAATGTCTGCTTGATAATTCTTATCTTGACTTAATTGTTACAAATTGGACTCGTTCATAATTTGTTTACTCATTCAAAAACCCTGGGACAGAAAATACTAACCCTTGTCAAATATATTCAAAGATGATATAATTGATTTTGGAATGAGCTGATGAATTATGAATAATGAGTCATTACATATAATGCCAAATGCATAGTATGGCTGGCGTGTCATGAAATTAACGACTAAATTTATTATAATAGGAGTGCAAAATGAATAAGGATTTAATATTTGCAGTAGATGAAATACCTGAAACAATACATAAACATCTACATCTAATTTATTTCATTGTAAAAATGATGTTTATTGGAGCTTGTGTTTTTATGGTGATACAATATACTGCCCTGTTAATGATCGGAAACGAATTTAACTCGATTAACGATAGCAGCGGTTTTGTATCTCATATATATTGTGGAACTTTTTTTGTGAAATTGAATGTTGAAAATTATTTCATATCAGAAAGTGCAGCACAGGAGTATATTCAGGGTGCAGATAAATCATTTTCTGAAATTATTATTGTAGGCATGAGTATTGTTATACTGTTATGTATTTTTTTTGCATTGCGTAACTGTGACAGAAAAGTTATATTTAGGCGAAAGACATTGCGACTTTTCTTAACTTCGGGAATACTTTGCGTTATAGTCAATTTATGGGTTGAGTATGAAAAATACACGGATATGCGTCTTTGCAAAGATTTATTTATTGGTATTTTAGCTAATGAGCGATACTATTGCCAGCTTTATAATGTTTTGGCGATACCTGTTATGATTTTATGCTGTGGATTATTATTAAGACACCACAAACAAAAATTGTATAATCAAAGCACAAAGGGAAATTCTATCGCTTTTAAGATTATAGCAGTAAGCGTTCTTGTTATTTCGTTCAATTTTATCTTTTATCGATTTGGAATCAGGATGTATGAACTTATTTTGATTCTTTCGGGGGAAAATATTCCAGTTAGCCTTGTGATTGAGTGGAGCATTAAATGCAATTTTCTCCATTGACATCAACTCTCTTTCATTTTTATAGTATAGGGAAATAAAAAATGCCGAATCAATCGAGGTGTCTAACCTCAATCAATTCGGCATAACGAACAAGAAACTGCTTCAAACTTTGTGAAAATTTTTGATGCAAAAAAGCAGAATACAAGATTATTCACCTCACATTCTGCTAATTCCTTTGACAATATTCAATTTATTAGCGTTCGAATCCACTTTCAAGAGAAAAATGCTTAAAAATATCTACGGTTTTACCTTA
>ERZ773228.4390-NODE-4390-length-10694-cov-3.681361_pt1 | contig 10694 bp, 9 predicted proteins | sample MGYA00580524_ERZ773228 | MGnify/ENA primary metagenome ERZ773228 (study PRJEB29015, sample SAMEA2737768) | human gut metagenome | biome: human gut; feature: human-associated habitat; material: faeces | place: China | collected 2012 ...
CTGGATACAAAAGAATTTGATAAGGTCGCACAAACGATCGAAAAATATTCCGACAGATCTGTTGCAGAGCAGATCATAAATGATTATCTGGCGAACGAGGGTGGGAAAAAGATAAAAGAGTATATCCGGGCAATCTTGCCGGTATCCGGTAGAACATGGAACGGAAAGAAAACAGCAGCCTCACAGACGGATCCATTCCGGATACAGGGGGAAAATCTTGCGGTAAAGGTATACACAAAAGGCAACTATCATTACCTGTACTTTCCAGACGATGGATCGAATACAAGACGTCACCGGGGGGATCAGCAGTTCATGTTCCGTGGTGCTGAAAAAGCCGGGGATGAGATTGTGAACGGGGTAATTGACAAATTAGTAAAACGATTGGAGGAAACATAAAATGGCTGGAATCAGAGAAACAGACTTCACAGAAGTCGAAATTAAAAAGCTTGGAATCCGGATCGGAGCTGCAACAAAGGCAGACGTTCTGGATTGCGTGGGAAAATTAGAAGAAGAAATGGAATGTAAAACCAGAACGAAGTCCTGTGGTTCAAAAACCTTAAAGACCAGGACAAAAGGAACGGGTAACGGAACACTGAAAATTTCTGCATATGCTCCACAGGATATGCTGGCAGACTTGTACGGAATGAGCCGCACAGAGTTAAAAGACGGAGTAATCGCCTACGGATCAAATTCACTGCACGCAGTAGCGTGCGTAACAGCGGAGATTCTGGACGAAGACGACAATGAAAAATTCAAGGCCTATCCAAATTGTACAATCCAGACGGCGTTATCGAGATCAGTGGATAATGACTCAGAAGATATCGCTATGCTGGAACTGGAGATCGCAGTCATGCCGGATGAACACGGAGAAGGCCTATATGAAGCGGTTGTGGACGACCTGAAAGACGATACCGTAAAACAGAAGTGGATGGAAGAGTTCTCGAGAGAACTTGTTACTACGGCAGTAGTGTAAAAAGGGGGAAAACTCATGGAAGTAAAAGTAAAACAGAAATTCAGAGACAAATACACAGGCGACATCCGGTTCACGGGTGAAATTGTGGAGATGTCGGAAGAAAGATACAAAGAAATCAATGCCAAAAAGAACGGACTGGTGGAAAAGGTAGAAGAGAAGACGGAAGAGGTGCAGACATCGGAAGCGACCAAACCAGAAGCTGGAGCAGTAGAGGTAGAAGCAGAAGCTACAGAGCATCCGGAAACATCAGAAAAGACAGAAACACCAGAAGAAGCTCCGAACGAGCTTACCAGATTTACACTCGAAAAGATGAAGGTAGACGAACTGAGAAAGAAAGCAGAAGAAATGGGAGTTGATTCCATGGGCAAAAAAGAAGAATTGATCAAACGTATTCTTGGCGAGGAGGAAAATGTAGATGAAGAATCCTAAGATTAATTATGAGGAATATGAACTTACAAATGGGGAGTGTGTGGCAATGTCCACCGCTCCTATTCTTATGTTGACATTAAGAAAAAGCGATAAAAAATCGTATGAGACATTAAGTAGGGTTTTAGTAAAAGGTGTAAATGATAAAGACGCACTTGAAGTAGCGGAATTTTTGTATGCTGCCTACAAAAATGCAAATCAGGACGAAGATTGCATGTCGTTTACAGAGTTTTTCGAAAATATGGACCAGGACTGGAGAAAGAACATGGAAGTGATTAATGAGATGTATTCGCCGTCAAAAAAGCAGGATTCCGGGACGGATTCCGAAGAGTAACACGTAAGAAAGCAAAAGGTTATTTAAGACTTCCACGGTTCGAAATTGAAACCGTGGAAGATATGTACGTCTATTACGTGATTATGAATGGAATCAGCGAGGATTTGTTTTGGTATTCGGAATATAATTCCCTGCTTACGATCCTGGAAGATAAATATGCATATGAAGCGTGGAAGGCATATGCAGAAGAACAGATGTTGGAGAGAGGGTGATTGATTAAGCAACAGAGAAGCAAGCGTGAAGTTCCGGGCGGATACGAAAGAACTGACGAGCGGTTTAAAACAGGCAGAATCGTCACTGAAAGCGTTACGTGCGGAACTAAAACTGAACGAAACACAAATGAAAGGCACCGGAGAGTCAACGGACACTCTGGAAAAGAGAGAGAAACTCTTACAGAAAGAGCTGGAAGCAAGCAGCCAGAAAGTAGAATTGTTGACAGGGAAAATGGAGTCGGCAAAAGCCATATTCGGGGAAAACTCGATTGAAGCGAATAACTGGAGTGCAAAACTTGCGGACGCAAAAAGAGCACAGGAGGCTATCTCACAAGAACTCTCACAGACATCTGCAAAACTGGAAGAACAGAGAAACGCAGAGACACAGCTGTCTGCGGAGCAGCTGAAAGCAGCAGAAGAAGCAAAGAAACAAGCGGAAGCAGAAGAACAGCTAAGAACAGCTGTTGGACAGGCAGATAGTAAGATTCGGGAACTGGATCAAGAACTACAGCTGAACGAAACAAAACTGGATGGAGCAAAGAATAAAACAGACCTCTTGAAAGAACGCCAGAAACTTCTTGGACAGGAATCAAAAGCAGCTGCAGACAAGACGAAGATCTTGCGGGATGCACTGGATGAATGCGCCAGGGAAGTTGGAGAGGATTCCGAAAAGTACGCAGAATTAAAAACGGAACTGATGGAATCCAAGATCAAACAGGAAGAGATCCGGAATGAGATCAAGAAGACTTCAGAGGAATTAAGAAATCAAAAGACAGCCATTCAGTCATTTGGCGAGGGACTTGGAAAATTCGGCGAAGGGACAGAAAAAGTTGGCCAGAACCTGAAAGTAGCCAGCACGGCGGCGGCCGGAGCATTGGCCGGAGCCGGGACGGCAGCAGTGCAGTTTGAATCCGCTTTCGCAGGTGTCAAAAAGACATCGGACGAAGTATTTGACGCAAATGGAAAGTGTGTATACAGTTACCAGCAGTTAGAAGACGGGATCCGCTCAATGGCAAAAGAGATTCCGGCATCTACAACGGAGATTTCTGAGGTTGCAGAAGCTGCCGGACAGTTAGGCATTAAGACTCAGGACGTCTTAGGATTTACCCGCGTTATGATCGACATGGGTAATTCTACCAACCTGTCGGCAGAAGATGCAGCAACATCTATTGCGAAATTTGCAAATATTACCGGCTTGGCGGCAGACACCTCTATGAGTGCGGATGAAAAATATAAGAAGATGGGAAGCACCATTGTAGATCTGGGTAACAACTACGCCACAACTGAGGCAGACATCATGAATATGGCAACTAATCTTGCATCCGCAGGTACGCAGGTAGGAATGTCAGAATCTGACATTCTTGCACTGGCTACGGCGTTAAGTTCAGTTGGAATGGAAGCACAGGCGGGCGGTACGGCATTCAGCAAAGCATTAATTGAAATGCAGCTCGCTGTAGAAACTAACAGTGATTCGTTAAAGGACTGGGCGGACGTAGCTGGAATGAGCACCAGCGAATTCTCCAAGAGATTCAAGGAAGACGCTACAGGCGCACTGGAAGCATTCATCGAAGGTCTTTCAAAATGCGGAGGAGAAAGCAACTCCGCTATCAAAGTCTTAAATGATATGGGCATCACAGAAACGAGAATGCGTGATGCATTACTAAGATCTGCGAATGCAAGTGATGTATTTACGTCCGCGATCGACACCGGAAAGAACGCCTGGGAAGAAAATACGGCATTAACCAATGAGGCAAATAAACGATATGAAACGACCGCATCAAAGCTGTCGATCATGAAGAACAATCTGTATGATGCCGGAATCACACTTGGGAATATCTTTCTCCCGATGATTGCGGAAGGGACACAGAAAATCACGGGATTAGCACAGAAAATTGATGATCTGGACGGCGGACAGCAGAGAATGATACTCGGCATTATGGGAATTGTTGCGGTATTGTCTCCATTACTGATCGGCATCGGGAAGGTGTCTATCGGGATATCTTCGGTTATTGGACTTGGATCAAAAATAAGCGGGCTTTTTGCCGGAACTGCAGTAGCGGCAGCAGAAGCTGGAACAGCCGCAGAAGGAGCTGGAGTTGCGATGGCAGGGGCTGGAGGAGTGGCTCTAGGACCAATTCTATTAGTAACAGCTGCAATAGCCGGAGTGGTGGCTGGAATGGTTCTCTTATGGAATAAAAGCGAATCATTCAGAGACTTCATAACAGGAATTATTGACACTGTAAAAAGTTCTATCACAGGGTTCCTAGACGGAATCAATATTGACGAAAAACTAAGCGGAATAAAAAGTGCAATATCCGGACTGAGCGATAAGCTGTCTGGGCTTGAAAATCTATTTAAGGCGATCGGCGCAATTTTGGCAGCAGTTTTGGTACCGGCGATCGGACTGCTGGCAGCAGGTTTCGGCGCTGTCTTAAGCATGATTGAACCGTTAATTGGAGCGGTCGGAGGAATTATAGATATACTGTCCGGATTGGGCGATATGATAGTTGGAGTGTTCGCTGGTGATATAGATCTGGCAAAAGCGGGCCTGAAATTGTTTGGGACAGGCATTGTAGAAGTATTTAGTGGATTATGGGGAGAAATAACAGGTGCACTGGATGGATTTGCTTCAGGACTTGTAGGTTTCTTCGGAACTTTAATACATATTTGTGGCATAGATACGTTTATAAGCGGTGTCATAGAAAAAATTACGGGTATTGCAGAAAAAATTTCGAATACATTACAAATAATCACCGGCATTGTGGGCGATGGAATTGCATCGATATTGGAAAAAGTATCGGGAATATTCCAAACAATCGGTAATATTATAACGGTTGGCGTTATGTTGATTGGAGAAATAATATCGGCAGCATTCCAGATTATCACATTACCATTCCAATTCATATGGGTGAACTGCAAAGATACAGTTATACAGGCATGGAATGAAATAAGTATGAGAATCAGTGGTGTTATAGATACGATCGCCACTATAGTGTTAAACGGATTTACACTTGTGAAAACATATATCATATCTCCGATCAGTGGCGCATTTGCGATGGTTGTAAGCGTATTCGAAGGAATTAAGAGTGGAATCACCACAAGAATAGATGGTGTGAAAACATCGGCAAAGGCAGGATTCGAAACTGTAAAAAGCAATATTACGGGACCGATTAACAGTGCAAAAAGCATGGCGATAAGTATATTCGAAGGAATTAAGAGTGGAATCACCACTAGAATTAACGGCGCACGAAACGCGGTAAAAAATGCGATATCAATTATTAAGAGTGCTTTTCATTTTTCTTGGAAACTTCCAGACTTAAAGCTGCCGCACATAAATATCGAAGGAAAATTTTCTTTGACACCTCCATCAGTACCACATTTCAGTATCGCCTGGCGCGCAAAAGGAGCGATATTCGACCAACCTACCATATTCCCTACCCGTCTCGGATGGCAGGGAGTAGGCGAAGCAGGGCCAGAAGCAGTCACACCGATCACAGTACTCCAGACGTATGTAGCAGATGCTGTTGAGAGAGGACTGGAACGATTACAGAGAACAGAAAGAGATCCAATAGACTATGATAGACTTGCCATGGCTATGGCAAAAGTACATACTACTGTGGAATACAATGGCAGAGAATTTGGACGAGTGATAAGAGAGGTTACTGAATGATATATTATGAAAATAATAATGGAACCAGGATGGATTTGGATAACTGGCCAGTGGTAATCGAGGATATTACGGAATTATACGGGAAAGAGTGGAAATATTCCGCAACGGAAAATGTAAATGCAAATAGAAAAAAGTTGGATAAATTCTATAGGACTGGAATGAGCAAAAAAATAACATTGCAAGTATACGCGGATACAAAAGAAGAATATTGCGATGTAATGGACCAGCTGAACGAAATAACAGATATAGACATCATTGAAAAAAAGCCTGGAAAACTATGGGTGGGAGATTATTATCTGGAATGTTATATAACAGAATTAAATCCGAAAGAGTACGATGAGATATTCTATACAGTAGATGTGGACGCTACAGTAGAAGCGTTCACGTCTTACTGGATCGGCAAAAAAACATATACATTTCACAGCTATGGAATCACGTCTAGTGATAATAAACGGTATCCGGGAAAATATCCGTATCGATACGCGAACGGAATGACGGGCAACTACCTTATTAATCCGAATTATACATCATCAAATTTTCAAATGATTATTTACGGACCAGTTGTCAATCCTCAAGTTACGATAGGAAGCAACACATATCTGGTCAATATTACATTGGAAACAGGAGAATATCTCCGAATTGACAGCCGTTCCAGAACTATCGCAAAAGTACTGAAGAATGGCGAAGAGATGAACGCATACCACTGCAGGAGCAAAGGAAGAGAATTCTTCCAAAAGATTCAGCCGGGGCGACAGATGGTATCCTGGACGGGAAAATTCGAATTTGACATTACTGTAATCGAAGAAAGGAGTATACCGAAATGGACAGCCACACCTTAGAAGACACAATATCAAAAATTCGTTTCATAACGACAAAACCGACCGGAGAAGAATGCGGAGAACTGTGCGATAGTGCGGAGGCAGATATGGACATTGGAAACACAAATGATTTCGAGGTCACGATAGCGGTGTCAGATTATGACACTGAACGCATGGGATACAGATGCCGGATATTCGCTCCGGGAACAGAGTATGGGGGAATTGTTGGAGACATCGAATCTATATCCGGTACACGAAAAGTTGCACTGCGTGGAAGAACATGGAGAGGAATGCTGGAGTACAAGATAGTTGAGCCACCGGCCGGACAAGACCATCTGACATTGTCAGGAGAATTAAATACAGTAATCAGAAGATTGATAGGAGATCGCTTTGGCGGTCTCTTTGTCGTTCCGGAAGCAGATACAGGGATAACAGTGAATAACTGGCGGGTCGACCGCTACGTGACGCTCTATGATGCCCTACAGAAGCTGGTAGACAATTATGGATGCAGGTTACAGATCCGTTACGTACAGCCAGAGGGACTGGAATATGGTTATGTAACAGTACGGGCAGCACAGATTAAAGATTATTCAAAGGATCTGGAGTACAGCCAGGAAGATGGCATACATGTAACTGTAAGAGATAACCGTAATGGCGTAAACCATCTGGTATGTGCTGGACGAGGCGAGAACCAGGACAGAATCGTCTTACACCTGTACGTACAGAAAGACGGAACGATCGGAAAAACGCAATATTATAAAGGCCTAGAAGAAATAGAGGCGGTATATGATTATTCCGGTGCGGACAAAGAAAAACTCGAAGAGGATGGAAGAAAAAAACTGAAAGAACTGCAGAACTACAAGAAATGCACCATGACAGTTGACGATATAGATCTGGAGCTTGGCGATATAGTATCCGGCTACGATGCTATAACGAATACACAGGTTATCAAACCAGTCATACAAAAGATCCTGAAGATCCAGGACGGAAAGGCAACTATTGACTACAGCGTGAAAGGAGAAGATGAGTAAATGGCGGGAATGAAAGGAATAACGGTTAACACAGCACCGGAAGCCGAGCCGCATATATATGCTGAAGATGATGCAGCTGTATATCAGGCAATATTTGGCGGTGACGGCGTGTCTACAATTGGACAAGCCTGCAAAGCTACTATACTTAGCAATAATAAAGTAAGAGTGGCGGACGGAGTAATCTGCGTGGGTGGACATATGGCAAGAATCCCGTATGGAGAATATGAAGATTGCGAGATTATGAATGGACAGTCGGAAAAAAATAGAAACGACATTATTGTAGCGAAATTCGAAACCACTGGTACTGGTGGAATTGATACCATGACTTGTGAAGTGATTCAGGGAACGGCCGGAGAGACTGCTACAGATCCAGAGCTTGCACAAGACGATATATATACCGGCGGAAAGACAAGGGAACTCCCACTGTACAGGGTAAAGATAGAGGGACTGAGCATAGTAGCGGTAGAGCAGATGTTCAGACCAAAACCAACGGCGGAAGAACTAAAGCTATTGATTGAGTCCATTGACAAGAAACTGACTAATAAAACACCAATTTACGGAACCACACCAATCATCGAAACCAGGGCAAATTCTTACAAAGATACTTCTGTGAAATTCGGCAAAACATTTTCGAAAGCACCGTTCGTACTATTAACGTTATCTGGTGGCTCACAAAACACCAAAACTTTTGCAGTGCAGGTTAAAGATGTATCTACGACTGGAATGACAATACGAACTGTTAATGGGTATAGTTCAAGCGTATCAATGTTTATTAATTGGTGTGCATTTCCAAAGGGGGCATAGATGAGAATATTACAGTTTAAGGTGACTGGCCAGAACCTAAGCAAAGACGGAGATTTCTCTGGTATTGTGGCCGGAACAAAGGGATACCTGCATACAGAATATAATTTCGATTCAGAATGGGACGGTTGCAAGAAAGCAGCCGTCTTTTCCAGATACGACAAGGAATATCCTGTCCCGATTGTGAATGGCAAATGTGCCGTACCGGACGAAATCACGGGATATAAATGTTAGAAAGTATATCTGGTAGGAGGAAAAGCAGGATATCGTATCACAACGAATGAAGTGGAGGTGTATCAATCATGACCGTAGAAGAAGCATTAGCAGCATCGGTGGTCGAACCGGTCAACGACATTTTTGAAATCAACCCGGAAACCCGTGTGATTACAGTCCCGGCATCCGAAAAGCTGTTCGGTGTAGCAAATGACGGAAACACTGAAAGAAAACATTTCCGGTGTCCGAAAGTCGTAGGGAATAACATAGATCTGTCTACCATGCATTTGTACATTAACTATCAAAATGCCAACGGAGATAAATATCCGTACTTGGTAGAGGACGTACAGACGGACGGTGACTATATAACGTTTTCATGGCTGATCGGTCCAGATGTAGTAGCGTACAAAGGGCAGGTTAAGTTCATTGTGTGCGCCAAAAAGGGAGATGGAACAATTTCGGAATGGAATACCACCCTTGCAGAAGGTACCGTACTGGAAGGTCTGGAAGCCGAAGACGAGGTGGTGGAACGGAATCCGGATATCATTACGCAGTTGTTGAATCGTATGCGCGAGGCTGAAAAGATTGCAACAAAGGAAGCAATGCAGGAGTATGTAAACACATATCTTACAGAGCATCCAGTTGAGATTGATGAGACACTCACCAATCCGTATAAAAACAAGACAATTGTAGCATTTGGCGACAGTATATTAGCAGGATGGGGATGGAAAGAGGGAACAGGAATCATCCAGCCATTAAAAGAAAAGTATACGGATGCTGTGTGGATCAACAAGGCAGAGTCTGGTGCTAATATGGCAGTAACATCCAATCCGTCACATACGCCAATCGTAACGCAGATTAAAAATTACACTGGTGCAGCGGATGCAATTATCCTCGACGGTGGAGTTAATGACAAGAATAATGGTATCTCGATCGGCTCTATCACGGCTGGCTATGATGCAACCTATGATACCAGTACATTCTGTGGAGCATTGGAAAGCTCATTACAATACATCATGGACAGGTATCCATTAGCTGTGAAGTTATATCTTATTCCGCATAGTTTTGGTAAGGATAATTCGTATCTGGATTCCATCTACGAAAAGGCGATTGAAATCTGCAAGAAGTGGAATATGCCATACTTAGATATGCGTGTCTATTCTCAGATTGCCATGACAGCAAGCAACAAAGAAGCGTATACATATAATCCGAACTCCAAAAAAGGTGACGGTGTGCACCCGAACGAAACATGGTATCGTACATTCTACTGTCCGGTAATCGACCATGCATTGCAGAATCAAGGTATCGGCTCTATTACAGCGTCCGAAGCACCAAAGATTGTAGCGGTCACAGGTGTTAAACTCAACCAGATGACACTGGCACTGGATGCCGGAGATTCCGCACAGCTTACAGCTACGGTGTTACCTGGCGATGCAACCAATAAGAATGTTACTTGGAGTGCAAATAACTCCAATGTATCTGTATCTGGTGGCAAGGTTACAGCCAAGACAGCCGGATCAGCGATCGTAACTGTAACTACCGCAGATGGTGGATATACGGCACAGTGCAATGTAACAGTTAACGAGAGCACAGCAACAGACCACACGGAACTTACAAGTCTGAGTCTGGATGGTAATTGCTATTTCGACACAGAGATTTTGCCGGATCAGAATACGAACACAGAGGCTAAATTATATGTCAAATCTGGAACGACATATATTTGTGGCGCAAGGGATGATAAATATAAGTATGGTTACTCGGTGACAGACAATTTCTACGTTGTTCGAGGATCAGTTTCAAGCGCAGTGAAAAATACGGCATTTTGGGAAGATGCATGGACTATTAAGCAGAATGGAGCAACTGCTACATTTGGAAACAATTCTGTAACTCTGGATAATGCTGGTAATTTTACATTGACAAGTCCATATTACATTGGATGTATGAGCAAAAATGGTGAAGCTGCCGGAGCTGGTCTGAAGGGAAAAATCTATTATGCGAAAATCTATTCCGGAAGCAACCTTGTGGCAGATATGATTCCGGTTAAAAAGTCTGACGGTACATTATGCTTATACGATAAGGTGCGCAAGAAATACATCTATAATGCCGGAACAGGAACATTAAAGGAGGGATAATGCAAGGAAAGCACATGGAAATCAGAGCAAGACCGTAAGGTCTTATTTTTATACGCAAAATTAAAGAATCGAGGTACATAGAGT
>ERZ773228.4403-NODE-4403-length-10676-cov-13.453441_pt1 | contig 10676 bp, 9 predicted proteins | sample MGYA00580524_ERZ773228 | MGnify/ENA primary metagenome ERZ773228 (study PRJEB29015, sample SAMEA2737768) | human gut metagenome | biome: human gut; feature: human-associated habitat; material: faeces | place: China | collected 2012 ...
TTATAACTATAAGCAAAAGGACGAATGAAAAAACTCTCGTTTTTTCACACGCCCTATGATTTTCAAAAAACAAATAAAAAATGATTATAGTAGACGGAAAAAACACATTTTAAGAAAAAATCAAGAAATATGAAAAGCATTTTCCACTATATCCCTAAACAAAGCCGTACTTGCCTTACTCGGGCATACGGCTTTTCGCTTTATATCTATGCTACCTATTAAAAGGCCTTATTTTGATACTCGTTTTTAATAGCGGAAATGTTCTAAGCAATTCATTATTGAATATTTTCGATGTGTAACCATAGTTCTAACTTCTGTGGTTTAAATATTTAAATAGCAATTTTTTGTTGATTTAAATTAAAATGTACAAATTATTGGACAGTTAAAGTGCTATATCTTCAGTAATGAAAAATCAGCAGGGAAAACCCTGCTGAAGGAGAACAATATTCTCCATATTATATTTTCAATCCGCGTAGTAAAATACGACAATCTTTATTATAAATAATAACGTATGAATGTCAATTGGTAAAAATATTATTCTATAATATGGATAATATATTGACAAACAGGGTATGAAAGAATAATATGAAGATAGGAGGAAAGAAAAATGTATCTGGCACACAAGGAAAATGAAAAAAAGCAGGAATTAACAGTACATTTACTGGAAGCGGGACAGTATGCACAGAGTGAAGGAGAAAAGATAGGAATAGGAACATTAGCTACACTTTGTCTGCAATTGCATGATGCAGGAAAGTTTAGTACTGAATTTCAGGCATATATCAAGCAAGAAGATGATCTACCCAAAAGGGGAGCAGTAAATCATAGCTCTGCAGGAGCTGAATTATTAATGCAGGAATTTAAGAACAGTCCCTATCATTCAGTTCAAGATATGAGGCTTTTGATAGAGCTTATTTCATATACGATTACGGCACATCATGGAATTTATGACTGCATAGATGAAGATGGCGAAGACAAGTTTGAAGTCAGATTGAATGTGGTTGAAAAAGAAAAACTGGATGAAATTGCAAGACTGTGGTTTGAAGAAATGCATTTTACAAAAGATATGTTATGCAGTCAGATGAGAAAGGCATATGGTGAATTCATAACCGCTTTTTTGAAACCATTAAAACAAATCTGTCAGAATGGACAGACAGAAGGCACAGAGAGATTTTTTTATATGAGCTGTATGGAACGATTGCTTTTGTCTTTGCAAATAGATTCAGACTGGACAGATACAGCAAGAGCAATGGGTGACAGTATGCTTGATGATAATATGGAAACTGCAAACGTATATCAGAAGGCTTTGAAAAATTATCAGCAATATATGGATAAGCTGGAAAAAGAAGCACAGGAGAATCTCAGAACAGAGAAACAAAAACAAATCTTCGAACTGCGAAAAAAGATTAGAGAAGAATGTATGAATTTCTCAGAGACATCATATGGAATATATCGGTTATCACTTCCGACAGGTGCGGGAAAGACGTTAGCATCTTTGGGATATGCACTGAAAGTGGCAGCAGAGAGAAAAACACCGGAAGTTTCCCATATATTTTACATATCGCCATTCATATCCATCACAGAACAAAGCACTGAAGTGATAAAGAAAGCAGTCAGAAACGAAGAATGGGTGATGGAACATCACTCAAATGTCAGCAATTCTGATGAACAGGAGAAGCAGATAGATACTGCATGGAAGGAACCGATTATCTGTACAACTATGATTCAATTTTTGTATACGTTGTTTTCACAGAAAAATAAAAGCATCCGCCGTTTTCATCAATTGAAAAATTCTGTGATTATCGTAGATGAAGCACAGGCACTGCCGGTGCAGACAATACACACATTTAATCTTATGATGAATTTTCTATGTTATGTATGTCATGCGACTATTATTTTGTGTACAGCCACCCAACCGCAATTGGCATCTGGCAATATAAAAAGAAAGATTTTATATACAGCGCCTAAGGATATGGTCACAGGAGTGTGTGATATTTTTCAGCGTTTTCAGCGTACAAACATCTCTTTTGAAATAAATGAGCCAGACACATTTGAATCACTGGGAGAGAAGATATTCAATGATTTCCAAAAGGAACGGACAATACTTTTAATTTTGAATAAGAAAGAGACAGTTGGAGCATTTTTTGATTATATAAAAGCAGAATTGAAAGATGTGAAGATTTTTTATCTGACAACAAACTTATGTCCGGAACATCGGAGTGATCAATTGGAAAGCATAAAAAATTATCTGAAAAATAGTACAGAAAAAGTTTTGATTATAAGTACAAATCTGATAGAAGCGGGAGTGGATCTGTCAGTCAATCATGTCTATCGTTCACTTGCAGGATTGGACAATATCGCACAGGCGGCAGGTCGTTGCAACCGAAACGGGGAAATGGAGCAGGGGAGGGTTACTGTAATTCAATTAGTTGGGGATGAATTTGAGGTGATTCGAACAGCTCAGAAGAAAACGGAAGAAGTCTGTGAAAAATATAATCAGTCCAATAGTACGGAGAGTATTATTTTCCCAGAGTGGATGGATTGGTATTATGAAATTTATTATAAGGAAGTCAGCAATAAAATGGATTATGATATAGGAAAAGGCGAAACAATATATAAATTATTGAGCAGTGGATTTCCGGGAGAACGGAAACATTTCATCAGACAGGCATTTGAAACAGCAGGAGAAAACTACAGACCGATTCAGGAAGAGGGAAAAACAGTGATAGTTCCATATAAAGAGGGAATGGATATCCTTGAAAAACTGGAAACAGCGCAGAATATGTCTGATAAAAAAAGATTATTAAGAAAGATACAGCGTTATACGGTGTCTGTTTATGAAAATAAATTAAAAGAATGCTTACAAAATGGAGTGATAGAAGAAAGCAGGTTTTTACCAGACGTATATGTAGCTAAAAATTATGATATGGAAAAAGGACTGCTCAATGAACTTGTATTACAATATTATTGAAAAAGGGGGAAAGAAGAATGGAAAGAGAAAATGCAATAGAATATAAAGTCTATGGGAAATATGCACTTTTCACCGATCCATTAACGAAAACAGGAGGCGAAAAACTGTCATATCAGGTGCCAACGTATCAAGCATTGAAAGGAATCACAGAAAGTATTTACTGGAAACCTACGTTTACGTGGGTGATTGATGAGTGCAGAGTGATGCATCCAATACGGACAGAGTCAAAGGGAATGCGCCCGATAAAATATCAGGGAGGAAACGATCTGGCATCTTACACATATTTAAAAGATGTAGAATACCGGGTGAAAGCACATTTTGTATGGAATGAAAACAGACCGGATCTTGTAAATGACCGGAATGAGAATAAGCATTATCAAATTGCAAAAAGAATGTTAGAAAGAGGAGGCAGGAGAGATATTTTTCTTGGAACAAGAGAATGTCAGGGATATGTAGAACCCTGTACAGTGATGGAAGGAGAAGGATTCTATGACAATGATGGAAATATTTCTTTTGGAATCATGGTACATGGAATTACATATTCGGATGAAGCAGTCAGGGAGAATGAGAAAAAGCATATGACGATCCGGTTATGGAATGCATACATGAAAGACGGAGTGATTAGATTTCCGGAACCGGAAGAATGTCAGATCAGAAAAGTAGTTGCGGAAATGGAAATGAAAACATTTGACGAAAAAAATTTCTGTGGAATAAGGGAATTTGAAAGGGGGAATCTTTTTGGGCTGGATACAAATGCTTGAAAAAACATATGACGCATGCGAAGCGATTGTGGGGAAAAAGGTAAATGAAGATCCAATCTTACTTCCAATCTCGCATTCTACAGCAAATGCGCAGATAGAAGTGACGATTGACCTAAAAGGTAAATTTATGCCGGCTTTGTCCGGAATCATTCCAAAGGATGGGGAAGATAAAATCACGATTATCCCAGTAACCGAGGATTCGGCTTCGCGAAGTAATGGAAGCTGTCCGCATGCATTATGTGACAAACTTTGCTATGTTGCAGGAGATTATTCGTTATACACAAATGAGGACAAGACAGAATACTATAATGATTACATTAATAGTTTGAGAAAATGGACAAGCTCTGAATTTTCCAATAAGTGGCTGCAATGTGTATATCTTTATTTGAAAAAAGCTACACTGATTCAGGATTTAATAAAAGCAAAATTATTGGTATTGGCTGAAGATGGTTTTCTGTCCGAAAATGAAAATAAAATTCAGTCAGTTGCCCAAAAAGATGCGATGGTAAGATTTGCAGTATGGGATAATGGAGAAAAACATGAATTGTGGAAAGAGCCGGAAATGTATCACTCTTTTATCGAGTATTACAAGACTAATTTGCATAATTGTAATATAGATTATGTGACGGGTGAAAAGATACAATGTTCTGAAAAACATCCATCGAAAATCAGAAATTCCGGGGATAAAGCAAAGATTTTTTCGGCAAATGATACCTCTGGTTTTACTTACCGGGGAAGGTTCGCGAATCGTGAGCAGGCTGCCAGTATTGGATATGAAACTTCGCAGAAAGCACATAATGCTTTGCGCTGGTTGTTAGCAAGGCAGGGAAAATATATAGACGGTGAGATGACTGTGGTGTGGAAGCTTCCACAAAATCTAAAAGAAAAAGATTCTAATCTGGCTTTGGATGTAGTTGATTTATTTGGAGATACACAGGAAACATTTTTGGCAGATTTTGATTGGGCAGCAGAATGCAGGGACGAGGATGACATAGAACTCGACAGAAAATTTGCAGAGAAATTGAATCAGGCGATGGCTGGATACCGGGCAAAACTCCAACCGGATGATGAAGTAATCATTTTGTCGGTTGATGCAGCAACAACAGGAAGGTTAGCTGTTACTTACTATCAGGAAGTTCCGGGAAATGAATTTATAGACAGAGTTCTTCACTGGCATCAGAATTGTACCTGGCCACGATGGATAAAATTACATGAAACAAAAAAATGGGTGTTCATAAATAACACAGCGCCATCACCAAATGAGATAGCACTTGCTGCGTATGGAACAGAACAGGAAAAAGGATATCTGACATGTAATGACAAACTGAGAAAAGCTACAATCCGAAGAATTTTACCGTGTATTATCGGACTGAGTCCCAAAATACCGGCTGATATTGTGAAAGCTGCTGTAAACAGGGCTTCAAATCCACAGGCATACAGCTCTTTTGTGTGGCAGAACTGTGTGGCGCCGGTGGCTTGTGCAATGATAAAATATAATGAATTTGATGGGAAGGTGAACAGTATGGAGCTAGAGAAAGATAGAAGCTATCTGTTTGGACAATTACTTGCTATCCTTGAAAAAGTCGAGGAGAGAGCACTATATTTACAGGAAAGTAAAACAGATGACAGACTTACCAATGCAAAGAAAATGTGGAATGTGTATACCAGACGTCCGGCAATCACTTATGAAAGACTCTATAGTCATATAGTGAGAGCATATCTGAAACGGTTAAATCCGGGTGCAAGAGCGAAAATAGAAAACAAAATAATGCAGATCATAAATGTTCTTCGGGAAACAGATGGATTCAACAACAATCCTTTGAATGAAAGATATTTACTTGGTTATTACGAGGAAAGAGAAAAATTAATAAAATCAAAAGGCGAAAAGTCGAATGAAGGAGGAGAAGAGTAATGGGAGTATTTACAAACAAAATTGATTTTGAAGTGGTGATTATGGTGAATCATGGAAATCCGAATGGAGATCCGTTGAATGGAAATCGTCCGAGAGAAGATTTTGACGGATTCGGAGAAATTTCGGATGTATGTCTGAAAAGAAAAATCAGAAATCGTCTGCAGGATTTGGGAGAGAAAATTTTTGTGCAAAGCGAAGACCGCTGTGATGATGGATGCAAGAGTCTTGCAGACAGGACAAAGACAAATGACAAGATGCAGAAAGCATTGAAAACAAAAGATGATGAGGCATATGCCAAAGCAGCATGTGAGTCGTGGATTGATGTGAGAGCATTTGGACAGGTATTTGCTTTTAAAGGAAATTCCGTATCAGTTGGAGTGAGAGGACCTGTAACAATTCAGTCGGCATTCAGTGTAGATCCTATTGACATTGAAAGTATACAGATCACGAAAAGTGTAAATTCAGAAACAAGTCATGATACAATGGGAATGAAGCATCGTGTTAATTTTGCCATGTATACCGTGAAGGGAAGTATTAATCATCAGCTTGCAGAAAAGACAGGATTTTCAGATGAAGATGCGGAAAAGATAAAAGAAGCGCTCAGGACGCTTTTTGAAAATGATGCATCATCTGCAAGACCGGACGGAAGCATGGAAGTGGTAAGGGTTTACTGGTGGAAACATAATTGCCCGATGGGACAATATTCTTCTGCAAAAGTTCATCGCTTACTGAAAATTGAGAAGAAGACAGAATTTCCAAAAAGTATTGATGATTACGAATTTACATTAAATTCTTTACCAGGATTGGAAGTGGAAATAATTGAAGGAATATAAAGAAGACGATTATCTGATGATCTCCGGGATACAGCATTTTGCGTTTTGTAGAAGACAATGGGCATTGATTCATCTGGAACAGCAATGGACTGAAAACTACAAGACAATGGATGGAAACTTTATGCACAGACAGGCGCATAATGGGGCATCCCACGAGAAAAGAAAAGATATCATCATTTCTCGTGGAATGCCGGTTTTCTCACGAATAATGGGTGTGAGTGGGATTTGTGATATTGTGGAATTTCATGCAGATGAGTCTGGTACTTTGATACGTACATTTGGTGGGAAATATACGCCATTACCGATAGAATATAAAAGAGGAAAACCAAAAGATCATGATGCGGATATCCTGCAGGTAGCTGCACAGGCCATGTGTCTGGAAGAAATGTTGGATTGTACAATTACACAGGGCGCATTGTATTATGGAGAGATAAAGCATCGTGTTAATATTCAGATTACAGAGGGTATCAAGCAGAACGTAAAAGATATGTTTGATGAAATGCATCAATATTATGAAAGAGGTTATACACCAAAAGCAAAAAAGAAGAAAGCATGTTATGTGTGTTCTTTAAAAGATTTGTGTCTGCCGGAACTGGAAAAAACGGGAAATGTTGAAACATACATGAATAATATATTGGCAGAAGAATTGGAGGATAACACATGAAAAAATTGTTGAATACTCTCTATATCACATCCGAGAATAAATATTTATCTCTGGATGGAGAAAATGTGGTGATTAAAGAGGAAGGTGCAGAGCTTGGAAGAATGCCACTTCATAATCTTGAAATGATTGTAACGTTTAGCAGAGCAGGAGCCAGTCCGGCGTTGATGGGAAAATGTGCAGATAATAATATTTCAATTGTATTTTTGACGCCGTCCGGCTCATTCCTGGCAAGGGTAGAAGGAAAGACAAAAGGAAATGTGCTTCTGAGGAAGAAACAGTATGAAGTTGCAGCAGACGAGCAGGAAAGCCTAAAGATTGCACGCAATACGATTGTCGGAAAAGTTTATAATGGACGATGGGTAATTGAACGTACCATAAGAGACCATTCACTACAGACAGATGCAGATAAATTAAAAATTGTTTCAGAGAGGCTTCGGGATAAAATACCTGATATCAGAATCAGTAACAACAAAGATCAACTCAGGGGAATAGAGGGTGAACTTGCGTCACAGTATTTTTCTGTTTTTGATGAATTGATTTTACAACAAAAAGAAGATTTCTATTTTCATGAGAGAAACAGAAGACCACCTCTGGACAGGGTAAATGCATTATTATCATTTGTATATACACTATTAACAAGCATGATGGCAGCATCGTTAGAAACAGTTGGACTGGATCCATGTGTCGGATTTTTACATGGAGATAGACCTGGAAGATATTCACTGGCATTGGATATGATGGAAGAACTTCGTCCTGCGCTGGCTGATCGTTTTGTTTTGCGTCTTATTAATAAAAGGATGGTGGGCAAAACAGATTTTATAGAAAAAGAAGATGGAGCAATCTTATTGACAGATGATGCCAGAAAGAGAGTGCTTGACGAATGGCAGAAGCGAAAACAGGAACAGATAATACATCCATATTTAAAAGAAAAGATTCAGTGGGGAATGGTTCCTTATATGCAGGCAATGTTTTTGGCAAGATATTTACGTGGAGACATTGATGCATATCCGCCATTTTTGTGGAAATAGAGGTGATATTTTGCTTGTATTGATTACATATGATGTTAATACAGAAAATGAAGCAGGAAAGAGCAGACTTCGTAAAGTAGCAAAACAATGTGTAAACTATGGAGTACGAGTACAAAATTCTGTTTTTGAATGTATTGTAGATGGTGCCCAGTGTCGCATGCTGAAAGGAAAACTACAGGAAATTATAGACGAAGAAAAAGACAGCATTCGTATTTATTATTTAAACGATAAACAAAAACAGAAAATAGAATGTCTGGGTGTAAAAAAAGGAATATCAGTAGAAAATACGCTGATATTTTAAAGCGGTGCGGATCATAAGCGAACATGAAAAAGCGGATGATTCGCACCGGAAAAATGCAATATTTTTTGTGTTGCATAAAATAATTATTGCGGTTTTGATGGAATTATATAGACACTATGCAATAATTATTGCAGAGATGCATGAGGAATATTGTGCATTTTTGCTGTCGCTCCTCTTGTAGGAGCGTGGATTGAAATATAGAGGAAGCAGTGAGTGAATGGAATGACAGGGATGTCGCTCCTCTTGTAGGAGCGTGGATTGAAATAAGGATGCGGATATGACGGATCGTGCAGTGATGTGGTCGCTCCTCTTGTAGGAGCGTGGATTGAAATAGGAGATGGAAGCATCCATGATGCAGGTGATCAAGGTCGCTCCTCTTGTAGGAGCGTGGATTGAAATAGGGTAGAAAGACTCAGTATGAGAGGATTGCAACTGTCGCTCCTCTTGTAGGAGCGTGGATTGAAATTATTAGAAATAAGAAGTTTGAAATGACTGTTGCTGTCGCTCCTCTTGTAGGAGCGTGGATTGAAATCCATGGGAAAAAATGATGATGCTCCGGATGGACTGGTCGCTCCTCTTGTAGGAGCGTGGATTGAAATAGAAAGGATCGAGAAAATAAATGGCTGATTTTGTGTCGCTCCTCTTGTAGGAGCGTGGATTGAAATAATGTGTAATTTCCACTTCCAAGCCACTGCGGAAGTCGCTCCTCTTGTAGGAGCGTGGATTGTATTTCTAATAGGACAGGTAGGACTTTTTCTTATGTTGTTAATTAACATACTTTGACGTTAAAAAATATCTGTCAAATAAAGCTATTTATATGATATCATAGATATTATAAAGAAATCTTATTTGATGCTTTTACATAGTTTTCAATCAAATGACGTAATTTGTCAGAGACGGTACACATTTACAATTTGGAAGGATGAGTAAGTATTATTCGATAGTTGAGAATAATAGGGCAGTAGCTTGGCGAAAAGATAATAATTATCATTGTTTATAGGAGAATGCCATATATGAAAAAAGTGGGAAGTTATGCATTGCTGGCATTATTGCTAATCAGTATGCTATCAGGATGCAGCCAACAAAATACAGCGAATCAAACTGAAAGTGAGGTATCAGAAGCACAAATGCAGGAGAATAGCGAAAATATAGAAACAGAAAAAATGCAGGATACAGAAAAGATCCAGAATACAGAGAAAATCCAGGATACAGAAAAAAATGAAAACACAGAGAAGTTATCTCCTTTTGAAATGCATGGCGCATTGCATGTAGAAAATGGAAAGTTGACCGATCAGCATGGCGATGTAGTGCAGCTTTATGGAATGTCTACGCATGGAATTGCATGGTTTCCGCAATATGTGAATTCGGATGCTTTTCGTACACTTCGGGATGATTGGAATACAAATTGCATACGTTTGGCAATGTATACGGCGGAAAATGGAGGATATTGTTCTGGCGGAGATAAAGAGCAATTAAAACAGCTTGTTAAGGATGGAGTTTCCTATGCAACAGATTTAGGAATGTATGTGATTGTGGACTGGCACATTTTAAGTGATGGTGATCCAAATCAGAATAAAGATGAGGCAATCGCTTTCTTTAAAGAGATGGCAGAGACTTTTACTAATAATGACAATGTGCTTTATGAGATTTGTAATGAGCCAAATGGTGGTACTTCATGGGAAAGTATCAAAGCGTATGCAGAGGAAGTAATGCCAGTCATTAGAGAAAAAAGACCGGATGCGGTAATTCTGGTAGGAACTCCGACATGGAGTCAGGAGATTGATAAAGCGGCAGAGTCGCCATTAGAAGATAAAAATGTTATGTATACTTTACATTTTTATGCAGGAACACATAAGGATGATTTGCGCAATCGGCTGGAAAGCTATGCACAAAATGGTCTGCCAATTTTTGTGAGTGAGTTTGGAATGTGTGATGCTTCAGGAAATGGTGCGAATGACTTTGAATCTACTACGAAATGGTTGGATTTATTAAACAAGTATCAGATAAGCTTTATGTGTTGGAATTTGGCAAATAAAGATGAGAGCAGCAGTGTGTTTAGAGCAAATAGCACAAAAATTTCTGATTGGACAGAAGAAGATTTAAGTGAAGCAGGACAATGGATAAAAGCTTACTTCAAAAATAGAAGTTATCAATAAAATTTCATAAAAACACAATACAAAAAGGAGTCCCCATGCAATCATACAACGAC
>ERZ773228.4404-NODE-4404-length-10672-cov-4.350664_pt1 | contig 10672 bp, 10 predicted proteins | sample MGYA00580524_ERZ773228 | MGnify/ENA primary metagenome ERZ773228 (study PRJEB29015, sample SAMEA2737768) | human gut metagenome | biome: human gut; feature: human-associated habitat; material: faeces | place: China | collected 2012 ...
CTGAGCGAAAGAATGTATTGCATAGGTGTAACCTTCATAATATCTTTGAAACAATGAATAAACCAATTTTTACTCATCAGATGTTCTTCAGCATACTGCTCAATAATGATATTTTTATTATAATTCTCATTAAAATAATGTGCTGCTCTCTCTATTTCATTCATAACATCACTTCCCGACTGCTGTTCTTCTTTAATGTAGCGGTTTATCACTAATAAAACATGCCTTAACAATATTCTGAGCAATTCCTCATGATTCACTCTATGAAGTTGTAGTTCTTGTATCATCTGATTATACAACCATTGATAATCAGGCGAAGTGCCGGTGAAAAACACATTCTTATCATTAGGAAGCTCATAATGTGCAAGATACTCTTCGACCTGAGAACCTGTAAAATGCACCCAATACACTTCCGTCTTATCAGCTGCATAATAATAATACACTTGCGGTTCTCCTGGTCTGTATAAAATCATATTCCCTTTTGTTACTATGGTTTCCTCATCATTAAAATAGAAATGACCTTTGCCTTCTGCAATATATAATAGTTGATAATCATTCCTCCCTTCAGGATGTTCTGTAGCTATTATCGGTCCTGTGTGTACACGGTAGTAGCCACAATTATTAATCTGCAAAGGTACAGACAAATTCTCCAGATTTGGATTTTCGTTTACTGAATAGGCAACATTTACATACATATAAAAGCCTCCTTTCAACCAATTTATTTGCTTTTAATTATATTATAAACTAATCTTCTCTATTTTTCAATATATCGAAAGTGATTTTGTGCATATTTTGTTGTATTTAATTTATTGTAAAACAAGAACAAATTCGCTATAATTTAATTAAGAAAATTAGTTAACGTTCACTAATAAAAAAATTTTAAAAAAAGGAGCGATATTATGGAAAAGAAATATTTAAAATGGTATCAAAAAATAGGTTATGGTTCAGGTGACATTGCAGGTAACGTTGTATATGCACTTCTTACAGCTTTTGTAATGTTCTATCTGACCGACACGGTTGGTTTGAGCATGGGTATCATAGGAACATTGATTGCACTTTCCAAAGTTTTTGATGGTGTTACAGACTTCTTCTTCGGACGTATGATAGATAAAACCCACACAAAAATGGGCAAAGCTCGTCCTTGGATGTTATGGCCGTATATAGGCTGTTCGGTTGCTCTTGTAGCCTGCTTTGCAATCCCTACAAGCTGGGGACAGACAGCACAGTATGCTTTCTTCTTCATTGCATACACACTACTCAATGCAGTATTCTTTACAGCAAACAACATTGCTTATGCTTCTCTTACAGCCCTTATAACAAAGAATACAAACGAAAGAGTGCAGCTTGGTTCAATCCGTTTCATCTTCGCATTCGGAACAAGTATGTTGATTCAGTACATAACTATTGATGCTGTAAACTGGTTCGGAGGCGGAGCTGAAGGTTGGAGAATTGTTGCAATAATTTATGCTATCGTTGGTCTTATTATAAACACAATTTCTGTATTCTCTGTTAAAGAACTTCCTGAAGCTGACAAAGAAATAGAAAAAGAAAGAAAAGAAGAACACACTCTTACATTCTTTGACTCATTCAAGCTACTTCTGAAGAACAAGTATTATGTCATCATCTGCATTACATACATTATGACACAGCTATATGCATCAGTAATCGGTATGGGTATCTATTACATGAAGTACATACTTGGAAACGAAGGCTTATTCAGTGACTTTGCGTTAGCAATCAACATTCCTATGGTTGCAATGCTTCTTATCCTTCCTGTTATCATTCAGAAAATGGGCGGTATGTATAAGCTTAATGTCATAGGATATATTGTTGCAACTGTTGGCAGACTGGGTGTAATGGTTGCAGGCTATATGGGCAATATTCCGCTTATGCTTGCTTTCACAGCAATAGCTACACTTGGTATCGCTCCACTTCAGGGCGACCTTAATGCACTTATTGCATCTTGCTCAGAACATACAACAATGAAAACAGGTCACCGTCTTGACGGTATGATGTATTCTTGTTCATCACTTGGTATTAAAATCGGTGGTGCTCTTGGTACAGCAATCTGCGGCTGGCTTCTTGACGCTGCAGGCTACATTAAAAATGCTGCTGTTCAGACACCGGCAACTATCGGCATGCTTCAGTTCCTATATTTGTGGGCACCGGCAATTCTTTGTCTGATAGTAACATTCCTTCTTTCACGCTTGAAGGTTGAAAAGGCAAATAAACTTCTTATGGAAGAGAAAAACATCTAAGGAGTGATTGAAATGAAAGAATATGAGAGATTTGACAGAATCGGTACAACGCCGCACAGAAGCTATTACATTCCTTTTGCACAGGAAGATGTTGTAAGAACTAAGCACAGTATTTTAGACCGTACATCAAGCTCACGATTTACTTCTCTTGACGGTGTCTGGCAGATTAAGCAGCTTGACCATGTAGAAGATTTCAATGTAAATGAGAAAGTTGACGAAAGTATTCCAGTTCCTTCATGTGTTCAGATGCATGGATTTGACCAGATTCAGTATCTGAACACAAGATACCCTTTCCCGGTAATGCTTCCGCATCTTCCTTATGAGAACCCTTGCTGGCATTATCGCCGTACATTTAACCTGAAGAAACAAAGCGGTGAAAGATACTATATCAATTTTGAGGGTGTTGACAGTGCATTCTACATATACATCAACGGCGAGTTCAAGGGATACTCACAGATATCTCATTCAACAAGCGAATTTGATATTACTGACCTTGCAGTAAACGGTGAAAACACAATTGATGTACTTGTTCTAAAATGGTGTATATCTACATATCTTGAATGTCAGGATAAATTCCGTTTCTCTGGAATATTCCGAAATGTATATATGCTCACACGTCCTGAAGAACATATTACCGATTATAAAATTGAAACAAGAATATCAGATAAGGACGGCATATTCAAATTCATAAATGAAAGCCCTGTTGATGTGACGATCACTCTTGACGATAAGACCACAGTTGCTCCTGCAGGCAAAGAAGCAGAAATTGTAATTGATGACGTAAAGCTATGGACTGCTGACGAACCAAATCTCTATACTGCCCAGCTTTATGCAAACAACGAAAAAATCATTGAAAGCGTTGGTTTCAGAGAAGTTTCAATTGACGGTAAGGTTTTCAAAATTAACGGCGAAGCTGTAAAACTCAAGGGTGTTAACCGCCACGATTTTCATTGCGAAACCGCGGCTACAGTAAGTCTTGAAGATCTTGCAAAAGACATCCATCTTATGAAGGAGCTTAACGTTAACGCCGTCAGAACATCTCACTATCCAAACAGTCCTGAATTTTATATGCTATGTGATACTTTCGGTATCTATGTTATGGATGAGGCTGACTTGGAGATGCACGGTGCCTGCAGTCGTGACGGCCGTTATGAAATTGACCTATGGAAAGAATACGCAGAAAATGAATTCTTTACTCCTGGCATTACAGACAGACACGCCGCACTTGTTGAACGTGACAAAAACCGTCCGAGTGTTATCATATGGTCACTCGGTAATGAAAGCTCTTTCGGGAAAGCATTTTTCGGCGGTGCAAACTATATCAAACGAAGAGATAATACAAGACCTGTTCATTATGAGGGATTGCAGAATGCTGACTCTAAATATTATTACACTGAACTTGTGGATATGGTCAGCATGATGTATCCGAGTTTTGAAAAAATCCGTGAGGATGTTCTTGAGAATGAGAAAGAAACACGTCCATTTGTACTTTGCGAATACACACACGCTATGGGTAACAGTTGTGGCGATATCGCAGAGTATTGGGATATGATTTATAATAATGAGCAGATGATGGGTGGATTTATCTGGGAATGGGCAGATCATGGTATAAAAACAGATCAGGGTTTCCTTTATGGCGGCGACTTTAAAGAACCTGAACACGATGGTAATTTTTGCGCTGATGGACTTTTAACACCTGACAGAAAGCTTAAGTCTAATGCACTTGAGATGAAAGCTGTATACAGCGGAAAGACTCATTCGGAAGTTTGTAAAATTGATGCACCTGCAAGCACATATAAATTCTCATCAACAATCAATATTGAAGTAAATGAGCATACCGGCGAGATAACCTCTATTAAGGCAGACGGAAATGAAGTTCTTCGAACTCCAATACACTTCAATATAATCCGCTATACGGATAATGACCGTGATTTGGTTGCTCATTGGATTGATCGTTGTCATCTTGAGGCTTGCAAACCGCATATATTCTCCTGCGAAAAGACAGAAAACACTTATAAGTTCACAGGAGTACTTGCAGCGAACTGTTTGATGCCGGCCGTGGAATTCGAATTAAAATATGAAGTATTAGCAAACACACTTATAGCGACTATCTCATACAAAATTGCTGACTACATAGAAAGCCTGCCGCGTTTTGGTATTGAATTTGGCGTTGATAAATCACACGGAAATTTCTCGTATGTTGGATTTGGTCCTACAGAAAGCTATGTTGATAAGCATGTAGCCTGCGAATATGGATACTATGTAAGTTCTGCAGAAGAAAATTATGACAGAGAATATATCCGTCCTCAAGAATCCGGAAGTCATTACGCTTGTAAATATCTTGCGGTAAAAGATTTGTTTAAGGTAACGGCTGACTTGCCATTCTCTTGTTCAGTTAATCCTTTTACTACAGAACAGCTCAGAACCACTTTGCATTCATTCGAACTTGAAGAGAATGATTTCGTAAATGTCTGTATTGACCTTGCTATGCGTGGTGTTGGTTCAAAGTCCTGCGGACCTGATTTGCCGCCGGAATATGAAATTCCAAAAACATATTCAAACACATTTAAATTTGTATTTTAATTGACTTTACGATAATTCTAACTGAACACGAATTGCAGTTATAACCAGGAGGAAAATTATGATGACCAGAGATTACGAACTCATAGACAGTATTGAAATGCTTGAAAAGGCAATTCAACGTATGGATATTGCAGAAAACGGTGCTCCGTACATCTTAGATTGGTCACATGCTACACAAGGCAATGCCTCGGCAGATGTAGCAAGAACATATTTGTTGTTCTCACTTGCAGGTGATGTTTCAGGTGCAAACACATATCTTGACCTGTTTTGCAAAAAGAGTGACACTGCAAAACAATATGTTCAGAAGTGGATGCCGATTGTAGCAGCATCACAATCTGTAAAAGGCAATGAAAAAGAAAAGGAGCTCTTACTTTCTTGGGTAGACGTTGTCGACTACGAATAAGTTTTAGTTAACCCTCTCGAACCACACCGCACAAACTATAAAACAAAAATACGGTCTGTATGAGCCGACCCCCCAAAAGTTAGACCCAAAATCTAACGATTGGGAGGTCGGTTTTTTCATGGCAAAATATAGTTATGAATTTAAGAAAAAAGTTGTACAAGAATATTTGGATGGTAAAGGTGGATATGCATATATTGCAAAGCAAAATGGTATTCCTGCTGAAAGTCTTTTAAGACGATGGGTAAATGCGTATAAGAAATTTGGTGATGAAGGATTACTTCGTTCGAGGAAAAATAAGAATTACTCTTTTCAATTTAAACTTTTTGTGGTAGAATTGTATTTAACAAGCGAGGTCTCTTATCAGGAATTAGCACTTTCGCAAGGTATCAACAATCCTAGTTTATTGGTAAAGTGGGTTAATGATTTCAGAATTTCCGAGAGGGGGGTGCGGACATATTCTTGGACTATTTTATGCTGATAATCCAAGACTATGTCTGTACTCTACCGGGCTCATATAGCCGAGAGATTTTTTTATTCGTTTTGTGTTATACCAATCAATATAGCTGTTAAGCTCATTTATGAAATCATCCATCGTGACACCTATCCATGAACGTCCATAAAACATTTCATTTTTTAATCTACCGAAAAATCCTTCGCAAGCTGCATTATCAGGTGAACAGCCTTTTTTTGACATAGACCGTGTTAGCCCGGCAACTCGCATCTGTTCTATCCATCCGGACCATCGATAATGGCACCCTCTATCCGTATGTACAAGAGGATGTTCATATGGTGCCAATGTGCTAATAGCATCTTCGAGCATTTTGTTGACCAAGATAGAATCTGGAGTTGTTCTGATATTCCATTTTACAACCATACCATCAAAACAATCAATAATCGGAGACAAATATACCTTCCCGGCAGGAATGGCAAATTCGGTTATATCGGTTAACCATTTTGTATTAGGACGTTCTGCGTGAAAATCTCTATTAATTATATTGTCTACCTCCGGTGTGATTTCACCTTTATATGAGCTATATTTTTTTATACGTTTTATTGGTACTGTTAAATTTTCTTCTTTCATAATACGTCGTACAATTTTCTCTGAAACAGTAACACCTATTTTCTTGAGTTCTTCGTAAATACGTCTATATCCATAGCAATTTCTGTTTTTTTGAAAAATCATTTTTATTTGTACACGGATTTTTGCATATTTGTCAGGGCGTTTCATCACAGACTTCTGATAATAGTAACTACTTTTCGCCATACATAGACATTTTAAACGCTGCTGCAGTGGATACTTATCTTCAACGGCATCAATAACCACTACTTTTTCATGATTTTTCAGTTTCATCATATTGATGCCTTGATCTTTTTTTAATAAACCTAAAGCTTCTTTTAGTATATCTACTTCCATTTGTAATTGTTTGATTTGATCCTGCAATTCTGAGATATCCTGTTGCTCGGAAGGTTCTATATTAAAATCTATATTTTCTCTTTTTATTTGTTTCTTAGATGACATAAGACCTGCCACTCCAAATTTCTTATATTTGCGGTACCATGAATATATACTGGCACGACTGTAACCAATATCTCTTGATACATATTCTACACCTTCACCAAGAGAAAAGCAACGTTTAATTACATCTAATTTTAAACTTATATCAGGATTGCGCGGATGATTTGGTTTATTAATATATTTTTGTTTGATTATATATTCTTTATCAAGTGAACCATGATAATCGGTAATGTCTGCTATTTTCTTTCTGTACCACTCATACAAGGTATGCCTTGATGGATAACCAAGAAGTGTTACTACTGCTTGTACTGATCCCAATCGTTCAAATTCCTTCAACGCTCGCTCTTTCTGTTCTTTTGTATACATTTATTTTACTCCTTTAGGAGTCCAAGAATATGTCCGCACCCCCGAGTGTGAGAAAAAGTCTGTAAAAAATAATCCTTCTATGATAGAATATAAATAAATCATAGGAGGAATTTTTTTATGGCAAGACGTAGACGAGAAAGAATGAGTGAAGGAAAGAAGAATATCATTGCCGGATTGATTCAGGAATATGACATCAAAACAGCAGAAGATATTCAAGAGGCATTAAAGGATCTATTAGGCGGTACTATTCAGGAAATGATGGAAGCTGAACTGGATGAACATTTAGGCTATGACGAATATGAACGCAGTGACAATCCGGATTATCGAAATGGAGTAAAACACAAAAAACTTCGTAGTTCTTATGGCGAGATACCTATTGATGTTCCACAAGACCGTGACGGTGATTTTGAACCGCAGATAGTCCCTAAACGAAAGAAGGACATATCAGCAATAGAACAAAAAATCATTGCTATGTCTGCAAAGGGCATGACAACAAAGACAAATTTCTGATATTGTGGAAGATATATATGGTTTTGAGGTAAGCGAAAGTATGGTAACCGCAGTTACAAATAAAATATTACCTCAAATAGAAGAATGGCAACAACGCCCTTTATCAGCTGTGTATCCGATAGTTTTCATTGATGCAATCCACTTTTCGGTTCGTGATGAGCATATAGTGAAAAAGATAGCTGCATACATAATTCTTGGTGTAAATGACGAGGGTAAGAAGGAAGTTTTAAGCATAACCATTGGCGAAAATGAGAGTGCGAAATATTGGCTGGGAGTTTTAAATGAACTCAAAAATCGTGGTGTTAGAGATATATTAATATTATGTGCAGACGGTTTATCAGGGATAAAGGAATCAATAGCAGCAGCCTATCCAAATACGGAGTATCAACGTTGTATTGTCCATCAAGTGCGCAATACGTTGAAATATGTAGCGGAAAAAGACAAAAAAGCATTTGCAAATGATTTAAAGAGCATATATAATGCACCGAATGAAGAAAGTGGATACGAGCGTATGCAGAGTGTCACAAAAAAATGGCAAGAAAAATATCCTAATGCGATGAGAAGATGGGAGGAAAATTGGGATGTTTTATCACCGATGTTCAAATTTTCAGCAGAAGTCAGAAAAGTTATGTATACAACAAATGCAATAGAAAGCCTTAATAGCGTACTTCGTCGATTGAATAGCCAAAGGAGCGTATTTCCGAGCGATACAGCCCTTTTAAAGGCACTGTATTTGGCAACCTTTGAAGCAACAAAGAAGTGGACAATGCCACTTAGAAATTGGGGCAGAGTTTACGGAGAACTGTCAATTATGTATGATGGACGACTTGTTTAGCATATATTTTTACATTTGTATAGTGTAAAAAATACGGTCTTTTACAAGACCGCTCTTGACGCGGAAGAAAATCCGTGCTATATTACAAAAAGGCAGATAAGCTGAATTTTGCTTATCTGCCCAAATAAAACCAAGTATTTTATCATAGAAAAATTAATTTACAGAAATAATCTCACACACTCCATTTATGTGACCGGTTCAAATTCAAAACTTATGTCAAGCGAAATATCAACATATCTTACCGGCAGATATGTTTTAATCCCCGTTTATCCTTTATCATTCAAAGAGTATCTTGACTTTAAATCGAGCAGTACAAAGTCAAAAAAAGAACTCCTTAATGAATATATAAAATTCGGCGGTTTTCCTATTGTCGCACTTGGCAATTATGACGAACAATCTGCATATCAAATTGTCGAAGGAATATATAATTCCGTTATAACTAACGATATTACAAAAAGGCACAATATTGTAAATTTTGATTTGTTTAATCGTGTTGTAAAGTTTATTATTGAAAATGTTGGCAAAACCTTTTCCGCCAATTCAATCGTAAAATTTTTAAAAGGCGAAGGCAGAGCTTTATCGGTAGAAAGTATATATAATTATCTCGAATGGCTTGAAAAGGCTTTTGTAATCTACCGTTGCAGACGTTATAACTTGCAAGGAAAATCAGTATTAAAAACACAGGAAAAATTTTACCTTGCAGACCCATCACTAAAATACTGTATTATGGGCTTTAATCCCAAATCAATAGCCTCTATGCTTGAAAATATCGTATATTTTGAATTAAAAAGACGTAGCTATGAAGTTTATATAGGAAAGCTCGGTACAAAAGAAATAGACTTCGTTGCAATAAAACGTGATGAACGCATTTATGTACAGGTATGCAGAACATTGCCTGAAAATTCAGACCGTGAAATCGGCAACTTGCTTGCAATTAAAGACCAGTACCCAAAATACGTTGTTACCTTAGACGAACTCTCCACCGGCAACGTCAATGGAGTTAAAATTATTCATCTCTTTGATTTTCTATTAAAAGAAGATTTTTAGTATGTGAGCTTTACGAATATCAACATAGTCTTGGATTGACATCAATCACTCCAAGACTATGTCCCCTTTTTTCTGTTACGATAGATTTATTTCAATCCACAACAAATTTTAACGATGAGCTTTTACCATTCAATTTTTTTAACTGTCCTATCTCCCACTCTCCTATAAAACGTACTTTTGCTCATACCCAATTCTCTCATTGCTTGTGCGGCGGTAATGTTTTTATCACGCCAATTTTGCACCACTGCATCAAAATCGGTATATTCCTTTTTCTTTCTGCCTTTATACTTACCTTGTGTCTTTGCAATTTCTATCCCCTCACGTTGTCTTTGCAATATATATTCACGTTCAAGGCTTTCATCATCGGCATATGTTTTTTTAAGCTCAAGCATTCCTCTGTCCGTTTTGCATCAATAGCTTCTTTTTTACTTACGAATTCTACTTCTTTAATATGAAGTTTCTCAACCAACTCCAAAAGGTCCTTGGTATTTCTTGCAAATCTTGAAATTTCACTTACAATAACGGTATCGCCTTTTCGCACATAATCAAGCATTGCATTAAGCTGCGGACGATTTGTATTTTTACCGCTCATTTTATCAATATATATTGCATCTACGCCAAGTTCTTTCATCATCACTTCTTGCCTTAACGTATTCTGCTCACTTGTAGATACTCTTACATATCCTATTTTCACCGGTAATCACTTCTTTCTTTTTTATTTAGTTTCATGTTGATTTTCACTTCAATTTAGAGTATGATATTTGTATGTTAATCATGGAGGTGCCCATTTTGAATAAAAAGACGAATATAACAACTTCTGTTGAAAATACGAATAAAACACAAATAATTACATCAACTGATGATGTTTTGAATATTTCAAAAAAGTTAATTCATCAAAACAAAGTGGTTTATGAAAAACTTGCAAAATAATATTCTATTCCTTAAACACCATATCCCAATAGGGCATACCCTATTGACACATAAAAAAATAGTGCCATTAGAGTTGGTTTTCGGCTTTTGGAACGTCCCAAAAGTTTTACCCACTCTAACGGCACCGTTTTAGTATCAAGTGTAAATCATTTCTTCCAATTCTTCAAGCGTGTATCCGTCATTGTACAATTCCTGTATCACTTCCGGGTCTTCGCCGTACATTG
>ERZ773228.4410-NODE-4410-length-10650-cov-11.646909_pt1 | contig 10650 bp, 8 predicted proteins | sample MGYA00580524_ERZ773228 | MGnify/ENA primary metagenome ERZ773228 (study PRJEB29015, sample SAMEA2737768) | human gut metagenome | biome: human gut; feature: human-associated habitat; material: faeces | place: China | collected 2012 ...
GATAGAGCGGCTTGTCGATGCAGACGACCTTGTCGCAGCGCCAGAACAGGCGGTGTGCGACGAAATCATCCTCATGCAGGCGGCCTTCGGGGTAATGCAGCAGTTTCCAGACCTCGGCGCGGTACATCTTGTTCCACGCGACGGTGTAGACCGTGCCGTAGGGGGTGTAAAACTCGTTCAGCAGGTCCTTGCCGCAGAAAACACCCTCCTGCGTGGGGCGTGTGAAGTAGGCCGGGTCGCAGCTCTTGCCGTCCTCCTGCACGTCCTCGACAGAGCAGAGGGACATATAGGCATCGTGCTCCTCGCAGGCGTCATACAGCGTCTGCAAAAAGCGCGGCAGAACGACATCATCGGAGTCAATAAAGGAATAATAGCGGCCCTTGGCGGCGTCGATGCCGGCGTTGCGCGCGGCGGACAGGCCCTGGTTCTCCTGATGGATGACCCGCACGCGCTCATCACGGGCGGCGTACTTGTCGCAGACCTCTCCGCAGCCGTCGGTGGAGCCGTCGTCAATGAGAAGCACCTCGATGGGCACATTGATCTTCTGGTCCAGAATGCTCTCGATGCACTCGGCCAGGTAGGGCTTCGTGTTGTAGATCGGCACGATTACACTGATCGCGATATGTTCCATAATTTATTTCCCCTTCCTCGTATGCAGGTGTCCCCAGGCAGCCGCCGCGCCGTAGGTCAGCGTGGGGCTGGCGCAGAACGCGGCAGCCCGCAGCTTCTCGCCCAGCGGCAGGTATTTGCTTGCCAGTATGTCGGGCAAAATGGCATCCAAATGCTTTTTGTGCGCCATAAACTTTGGCCTGACCTCGGGCAGGTTGCCCGCCGCATCGGACTGGCACCAGAACTGGTAAAAGATCTTCCAGTACCGCACAACGGCCCAGTCGTAGTACTCCTCGCGCCCGGGACGGGCCGAGAAGTATTGCAGCCACTCCCAGTACATCCGCAGGTCGTCGGTCTTGCGCGGCGGAAAGCCCGCCGTTGTGATCTGCCCGGCGCGGGTGCGGTAATGGTAAAGCACATCGGTGAGGCAGTTGCAGCGCTCACCCTCAAATACACGGTGCAGCACGCTGGCATCGTCACCGAAGAGCATCGTCTCATCGTAATGAATGCCCTTTTCCTTAAACAATCGCGCGTCGAACAGCTTGTTCCAGCTTAAAGGTCCGTAAAAGCTGCCGGTCTGGAACGCCTCGAGCAAAAGCTCCTGCGCATCGCGCACGCCGCCCTGACGGATCGTGACCATGCGGCCTTCGATTTTTTTGCCGTCGGCGTCGATGCAGTCGCCCGCGCAGGCGGCCAGCCGCACGCCATCGACCTGTACGGCGCTGTACAGCGTTGCAAACATGGTCGGTTCTATCAAATCATCGGAATCGACCATGCCGATGTAGTCGCCGCGGGCGTTGTCCAGCCCGGTGTTGCGGGCGTGGGCCGGGCCGCCGTTCGGCTGGTGGAACACCCGGATACGGGCATCCTCCTGTGCCAGCGCGTCGCAGACCGCAGCGGAGCCGTCGTGGCTGCCGTCATCGACAAGCAGCAGCTCAAAGTCGGTGAACGTCTGGGCCAGAATGCTCTCCACAGCCGGGCGCAGGTACGGCCCCGTGTTGTAGACTGTGGAGATTATGCTGATTTTGGGATGGTCGGACATAGGCTTTTCCTTATATAAATGAAGAAATTTCTCGGCCCCCTCTGCGAGGGGGCTCCCGCCGCAGCGGGTGGGGGAGAGAGCCTTGCGGCAATCCGAAGCATTTCGGGCTGTGGCAAGGTTCAACCCCTCCGGCCCTGCGGGCCACCTCTCCTGCTAGGGGAGGCAAGAGGCGGTGTCACAATAAATTTTGCTTCGCCATCGTATACCCTGCCAGCAGCCCCGGCCAATTGCACGCCACGCCAATGCGGTACGGTACGGCCAGAAGCCTGTTCGGGTCATTCCGCAGGCGTTCCCGCAGGGCTTTGCGGGCGGCGGGGTCGGCTAAAATTTCAGCAAACAGCGCGCGGCGCTCTGCATAGGACAGCGTGCCCTTACAGCCGGTCAGCAGACCGTACTGGTTCAGGCAGGCCCGCAGACGGCTCGCGGCCTCATAGGGGGCCGGGTCGATGCCGTTTTGCCGCAGCAAACCGGACAGCGCCGGGCGGGTCACGCGCTCGGCGTCCAGCAAGTCCCCCCGCAGGCGGCGGGACAGACTGCCGGCCTCGGTATCATACTGTTTATAGTATACACCATCCAGACAATAAATGGCAGAGGTATTCTGTAAAAATTGTATGTTAAACAGCACGTCCTCGTTGATGGCAAGCCGCGCATCAAACCGCACCGCCCCGATGGCCGCGCGGCGGAACAGCTTGGGGTAGGGCGCGGCCAGCAGCCCTGTGTCAAACAGCAGGGGGGAGAGCGCACTGCCGAGAGCCTGTAAGTCCGGGCAGAACCCCGCGGGCAGGTAGTCGGTGGGCTTGACCGCACCGCTGCTTTCCCGCGTAAGGCCGAACAAAATCATGTCGGCGTCGGTGGTCAGGGCGTCCAGCGCGGCCCACAGACCGGGTAAAAGCGCATCGTCGGCATCCAAAAACAGCACCCAGTCCCCGTGCGCGGCGTCCAGCCCGGTATTGCGGGCCGCACCCGCGCCGCCGTTTGCACGATGCAGCGCCCTGACGCGCGGATCGGCGGCTGCCAATTCGTCACAGAGCGCGCCCGTGTCGTCGGGGCTGCCGTCGTCGACGAGCAGGACCTCCAAATCGGCGGGCGCACCGGTCAGGGCGCTGTCCACCGCGCGGCGCAGCGTGGCCGCGGCCCTGTAGCAGGGGATGATGACGGAAATGCTCACGGGTGCTCCTCCTGCAAAATGCTTTCGTAGATGTGCAGTAAATCAGCGGCGTTGCGGGCCGCATCATGGGTCTGCAGTGCGCGGGCACGGGCTGCCCGGCCCATGGCCGTACCGCCGTCGGGACTGTGCAGCACCTGCAAAACGGCGCGGGCCAGCGCATCGGCGTCCAGCGCATCGCCGTACAAAAGACCCTCGGTGCCGTTCGCCAGCATCGAAGGAATACCGCCCACGGCGCTGGCGACGCAGGGCAGGCCCAGCAGCATGGCCTCGCCTAAGCTGTTGGGGCTGTTCTCGCAGCCGGACGGCAGCAAAAAGGCGTCTGCCTCCAGATACGCCTGCCGCATGGCCGCGGCATCCAGCGGCCCGGTGTAGCGGATGTGCTCCGTCACGCCCAGCTGTGCGGCCAGCCGCTTGCAGTAGAGCTTGTAGGGGAACATTTGGTCAATGACCGGGCGCAGCAGCGGGCCCTTGTCCAGCGGCGGCCAGCCCGCAATGCGCAGCTCGGCGTCACCGTACTCGGCCAGCACGGTAGGCAGCGCCTTGATGACGGTGTGCAGGTTTTTCAGCGGGTAGTTGCCCTGGGGCAGCAGCAGCACCGGCGCGGCGGCAAAGTCCCGCGCATGCCATAGCGTACCCGTATAAAACAGCGGACGCAGTGTCTCGTTGCAGGGGTAGTAGCGGGCGTGGGGGGCCAGCGCGGCGCAGGCTGCGCGGTCAAACGCCGTGCGGCCCGTCACATAGCGGGCGTCGGCCAGCGCTGCGGCCTCCTTTGCGGCCAGTGCGTCAAAGCTCGTCTGCATATTGTCGAGCAGCTCGCCGGGAATGATTTTATCAATGGCGTGCCACAGCGCACCGGAACGGCAGTATTTTTCGGGCACGCCGTCGCAGAGGTGCGCGGCGCAGTCCCGCATAACGCCCTGTACGCTGAACAGCACGGGCAAGCCTGATGCGCGGGCAGCGGCGGCCATGACGGCGGCGGGGTCAAACTCGGTGCCCCATATATGCACAAGGTCGGGGCGCTCGGCCTGCAAAAGCGGCGCAAAGGCGGCAGTGTCGCGCACGACACGGTAATGCACGCCGTCCGCGGTGCCGTCGGCATCCTCTTTGCCCACGCAGAGCACGGTCAGGTGCAGATCGGGGCAGGCGCGCAGCGCGGCCAGCTGCCCGGTCAGCCAGCTGCCGCTGACATCGCTGGCTCCGGCCAGCCCGCAGGCAGCCGCCGCCTGCGGCAGGGTGGTTCTGACAAGCCAAAGAATGTGCATAGGGACTCCTTTATTTCCGGTTGGCACGCTGACTTTGCCGGATCGAGCTTGTAGGGGCGAACATTGTTCGCCCGCCAACCTGACGCAGCAGCGCTCTTTCGGGATGGTTTCTCACGCGGCAAACGGGCACGGGCGAACACTGTTCGCCCCTACAGAGCAATTTTTTGATGGTCTGTGGCTGTCACGCAGCTGACTGCTCACAACCACTTTAAAAACTCCTCCGCGACCTTCTCCGGGGTGAACTCGGGGTAGAGCCTTGCCGTCTGGGCAAAGGGCAGGGCATGACCCTGTACATTGTGCAGCCAGCTGTGCAGCTTTGCCACGGTGCCCGGCGTGACACCGTCCTTCTGGTACAGAACCAGCGCCAGCGGGTAGCGCGCCAGATAGGGCAGGGTGGGGTCGTTCTCGCTCACAGCCAGATGCAGTACCGGCTTGCCGGTGGCAAAATAGCCAAACAGCTTGCTGGGCATCTGGTTGTCATAGGTGTTGCCCAAGCTGACGAGCACGTCGGCGCGGTTTTCCAGCGCGGCGGCCTCGTCGGGCGGCAGCAGGCCGGGACGCACAAATTTTGCGCCCAGAACACGGGCTGTCTCGTCGGCGTCGGCGGCAAAGCGCTCCCAGCCGCCGCCCGCCATCGTCAGTGTCACAGCGTCGTCGTGCAGTGCGCGGAACAGCGCCAGTGCAAAGCCGGGCTCCCGCATACCGGGGTGCAGGCTGCCGCAGAAAACACACTGTATATCGTCGTGTTCCACCGGCTCCGTCACCCGCGGCAGCAGCGTTGGAAAGCCCAGAACGTGTACCTTTTCCCGCCACGGGGCCAGCGGTGCGCCGTCGGCGTAGTCTGGCAGGGCCTGCGGCGTGACGAAGGTCCCGTCCAGCGCGTCCAGCAGCTGCCCCTCCCGCGCAAAGCCGCCCGGGGCTGTGTAGTCCCGGTTGGAGGCATAGGGGTCCAGCTGCCACAAAAATTTCTTCCCGCGGATGGCGGCAGCTTCCAGCGCAAACGCCGTGCGGTAGGGCGCACAGACGGCACAGACTGCGTCAAAGTGAAATTCCGCGTCCAGCCGCTCGATTTCCCGCCGACTGTCCACGGTGCGGCGGGGCTGCTTCAGCACCAGCTGGCGGAACGCCGCCGCCGCTGCCGCGGGGTGTGCAGCCAGCCGGGCCAGCCGCAGCGGCACCGGCGTGCCGCCCTTTTGGCCGTTTTCCAACGCCTCGTTCATCTGGCGCTCGTCGGCAAAGGCCAGCAGGTGCTGCATGGCCCCCTCCGGCGGGGCGGGCGGGGTGTGCAGGCCGTCCCAGAGGGTCAAAATATGTACGGTATGGTCGCGGCGGAGCAGCTGCTCCGCCAGCCGAAAGCCCATCAGGGCGTTGGCGCTGGCGGGGTTCTCCACTCGGTCCAGTACAAGTAAAATGCGCATTATTGTCGGTCCTTCAAGAAATTTCGGCACGCCCACTGCCAGAGCCGCGGCATGTGCAGCGTCAGCCAGGCCGAAAAACGGATGCTCCGGGGCAGCAGCGGATTGCGCCCCAGCTGCGGGTCGTCGGCCCCCGCGGCAATGCCGATCTTCAGCTCGTTCAGCTGGACGCGGTAGTCTGCTGCGTTGGCACGGCGCAGGATCATGCTGGCCAGATAGACGAGCTTTTCATAGTAAAAGGCGTTCACGCTCTGCTGCATTTCGGCGGGGGCCGTGGCGCGGATCTCCGCAGCGGCGCGGCGCTGGTCGTCGATGCTCTGCGGCGGCAGGGCGCGGTGGCTGGCGCTGTCCGCGTGCTGGCGGTAGTGATAGCCTGCAAAATCGCAGAACGCACACCCCGGAGCGGCTAAAAATGCACGCCAGTTCGCCAATAGATCCTCGTTATAGGCCAGCCCGTTGTCGAGCATCTCCTCGGTCAGCAGGTCGGCGGAGAACAGCTTGTTCCACAGGCCGTAATCCACGGCGTGGTCATGCAGCAGCGCGTCCAGATGGGCGGGGCTTCGCAGGATCTTGCTGTTGCAGGGCGCGGGCGCGTCAGCGGGCACGGTGTCGGTAAAGGTATCGTACCGGCAGCAGGCCAGCGGCAGCCCGCTGTTCGTCACCGCCGCATACAGCGTGTCCAGAAACTCAGGGTGGTACAAATCGTCCGCATCGCAGAACGCAAACCATTTGGCCCCCAGTGCCCGCCCCTCGCGCACACCCGCCGTGCGGGCCGCGCAGACACCGCTGTTGGTCTGGTGCAGCGCCACAAAGCGCTGGTCGCCCGCCGCGATGGCATCGCAGAGCGCGGGGGAGTCGTCGGTGGAGCCGTCTTCCACAAGAATACACCGGAAGCTGTCAAATTTCTGGGCAGCAATCGCGTCGGTGCAGGCGGTCAGGAACGCCGCCGCATTATGTACAGGTACGATGACTGCAATCTCACAGGGCTTCATGGCGTCACCTCGGCATAACGGCGCAGGTAAAAGGCTTGCAGGACCTCGGCGCTCGTGTGGATGTCATATCCGGCCTTAATGGCCTTCTCCCTCGCCTGCGGGTCGCGGCGGAAGGAGGCCGCCGCAATTGTGTTTGCCCACGCGGCGGTGTCGCTCAGCGGCAGAAATTTTACCCTGTCGCTGAACGCCGCGCCGCGGTCCACCGTGTCGGCCACAAAGCAGGGCAGACCCGCGGTCTGCGCCTCCACCAGCACGACGGGCAGACCCTCGAAAAGGCTGGGCAGCAAAAAGGCGTCCATCGCGTCGTAAAAGCTCTGGATGTTGCTGCGCACGCCCGCAAAGATCACACTGTCGCCAAGGCCGAGCTCGGCGGCCAGCGCCTGCATTTTCTCCACGTAGGCGGGGTCGCCGCCGCCCAGCAGCACCAGCCGTGCCTTGGGCAGGCGGGTGCGCACGGCGGCAAAAATTTTGAGCAGTCCCGGGTGGTTCTTCTGGTCGGAGAACCGTCCCACATGGCCGAACAGGATTTCCTGATCGGTCACACCCAGTTCACCGCGCAAAAGCGCACGGCGCTGCGGGTCGCGGGCGGCAAACCGCGCCGTGTCGATGCCGTTGGGCACGACGGTGAACGGATGCTTGCCAAAAAGCATCTGCCCGGCCTTCTCACTGCACGCAAAGCGGTCCGTCAGGCCGATGTTGAAAAAGCTGCTCATAAAATGATCGAGCCGCCCCACAAAATTGCGTTCATACGCAGTATTGTGGCTGTGGCCGCACCGCACGGGGATACCCGCGCGCCGCGCCGCGGGGTTGTAGAACATACCAAACCCGCTGTAATGGCCGTGGATGATGCGCCACTCGGGGTGGGCGGCAAACAGCGTCCGCAATTCACGCAGGTAGCGGGGCAGGTTGTTGTCCTGCCGGACGGTCAGCTTGAAGATGCGCCCGCCCAGCGCACGGATTTCATCGTCAAAAAAACACGGCTTATCGTAATGATAGAGAAAATCGAACTGGACCTTCTCCCGGTCGATCGTGCGGTAGACGTTCATGACAAAGGTCTCCATGCCGCCGGCGTCCATGGCAGGCATGACCTGTAAAACACGGATGGGCGGCATCAGCGTTCAGCCTCCAATGCGGCCATCTTTTGCAGATTCTCGGCAGTTTTGGCCAGAATTTCGTCTTTGTCCGTTGCATCCTCTTTGCTGTCGCAGGAGAGCGCCCGCAGGTCACAGGTGCGGGCACCGTCGAAGCGGTAGTTATCAGCTTTCATGGGCAATGCCTCCCTGAAATTATACTTATTTATAAGTATACCTGTTTTTATGCATTTGTGCAACAGCAGGGCAAGAAAAAAAGCTCCCCTTGCAAAAGGGGAGCGAAATGCCTGGCCACCTCCCTCGCAGAGGGAGGCAAGAGTTATTTCTTCGGCTTCTTTTCCGCTTCGGCGCATTTGCTGTGGCAGCTGGCACAGTTGCCGCCGCAGCCGCCCTGCCAGCCGCCGTTCTGGCAGATGAACAGGATCGCCAGCGCCAGCAGCACAAAAATAATCATAACAACGATAACACTTGCCATATCGTATACTACCTCATACGTATCTGTAGGGGTGCTTTCCGGCGCGGTTCACACCAGGCCGAACACCGTTCCTACACAGTGTACCACAAATGCCACGATCCATGCAATACCGCATTGCATCAAAACGACGCCTGCTGCGGCGCGGGCACCGCCCAGCTCACGCTTGACGGCAGCAATCGCGGCCACGCAGGGCGTGTACAGCAGGGTAAACACCAGAAACACGATGGCCGTGAACGGGGTAAACAGCGTGGTCAGTGCGGCGGTGTCCCCGCCCAGAAGGACCGTCAGCGTAGAGACAACGCTCTCCTTGGCCGTAAAGCCGGTGATCAGCGCGGTGGAAACGCGCCAGTCGCCAAAGCCCAGCGGCCTGAACAGCGGGGCAATAAAACTGCCAATGGCTGCCAGCAGGCTCTTGTCCGCCGAAGCGGCCACGTTCAGACGCATGTCAAAGGTCTGCAGGAACCAGATCAGCACCGTTGCCACAAAGATAATGGTGAAGGCCTTCTGCAAAAAGTCGCGGGCTTTCTCCCAAATCAGCTGGCAGACACTGCGCGCCGAGGGAAAACGGTAGTTGGGCAGCTCCATGACGAAGGGGACAGGCTCGCCCTTGTACTTGGTGAATTTCAGCAGGATCGCGTACAGGATGCCGCACAGGATGCCCGTGATGTACAACCCGATCATCACGACGGCACGCCACTGCCGGGGGAAGAACGCCGTTGTGAACAGGGCGTAGATCGGCAGCTTGGCCGAGCAGCTCATGAACGGGGTGAGCAGGATCGTCATTTTGCGGTCACGGTCACTGGACAACGTGCGGGTGGCCATGATGGCGGGCACCGAGCAGCCGAAGCCGATGAGCATGGGCACAAAGCTGCGGCCCGAAAGTCCGATGCGGCGCAGCAGCTGATCCATGACGAAGGCCACACGCGCCATATAGCCGGTGTCCTCCAGAATCGACAGGAAGAAGAACAGCGTGACGATGGTCGGCAGGAAGCTCAGCACGCTGCCCACGCCAGCAAAGATGCCGTCAATAACAAGGCTGTGCACAACGGGGTTGATGCCGTAGACCGTCAGTGCGTGGTCGGTCAGGTTGGTGAGCGCGTCGATGCCCAGTGTCAGCAGGTCGGACAGGCCTGCGCCGATGACGCCGAACGTCAGCCAGAATACCAGCGCCATAATGCCGATAAAGCAGGGCAGGGCGGTGTATTTGCCGGTCAGGATGCGGTCAATGGCTACACTGCGCTTGTGCTCGCGGCTTTCGCCGGGCCGCACAACGGTTTTGTCGCAGAGACGTTCAATAAAGTTGAACCGAATATCCGCCAGCGCTGCCTCGCGGTCCAGACCCGTCTCACTTTCCAGCTCGGCAATCGTGTGACCGAGCAGCTCGGTCTCGTTCGCATCGAGGTCCAGCGCGGATTCGATCAGCGTATCACCCTCGACCAGCTTTGTTGCGGCAAAACGCAGCGGCAGCCCGGTGCGGGCAGCGTGATCCTCGATCAGATGGCTAACGGCGTGTACACAGCGGTGCACCGCACCGCCCGCGCCGTCCCCGGCGTCGCAGAAGTCAATGCGGCCCGGTGTCTCGCGGTGGCGGGCCACATGCAGGGCGTGCTCGACCAGCTCGTCGATGCCCTCATTCTTGGCGGCGGAAATTGGCACAACCGGCACGCCGAGCAGCTCCTCCAGCTCGTTGACCATGATGGTGCCGCCGTTGGCGCGGACCTCATCCATCATGTTCAGCGCCAGAACCAGCGGAATGTTCAGCTCCATGAGCTGCATCGTTAAGTACAGATTGCGCTCGATGTTGGACGCATCCACAATGTTGATGATGCCGTCCGGGTGCGTGTTGAGCAGAAAATCGCGGGTGACGATCTCCTCGCTGGAATAGGGGGACAGGCTGTAGATGCCCGGCAGGTCGGTGACGGTAGCCTCGGCATGGCCGCGGATGACACCGTCCTTGCGGTCCACCGTCACACCCGGGAAGTTGCCGACGTGCTGGTTGGAGCCGGTCAGCTGGTTAAAAAGCGTCGTCTTGCCGCAGTTCTGGTTGCCTGCCAGCGCGAACCGGAGCGGCTGGCCTTTGGGAATTTCGGCCCCGCTCTTGCGGTCATGATAGCTGGGGGCCTTGCGCAGCTCGCCCACGCCGGGGTGGGGCACCGCGGTGTGGCGCTCCTCACTGCGGGCGGCGCGGTCCGTCTCGTGGACGTTCTCCACTTCGATTTTCGCCGCGTCGTCCAGCCGCAGCGTCAGCTCATAGCCGCGCAGCTCAACCTCGATGGGGTCGCCCATCGGCGCGACCTTGCGCAGGGTGACCTCGGTGCCGGGGGTCAGGCCCATGTCCAGCAGGTGGTGGCGCAGCTCGCCCTGGCCGCCGATGGTACGCAGTACAGCATCCTGCCCGATTTTCAAATCCGCCAGTGTCATATCTACAATCCTCTTTCACTTTGAAAGTTTGACTTGTCTAACTTTTTGCAGCTATAGTGTACCACAACATCGGTGGAGATGCAAGGGCGTATTGCCCGCCCGCGGCGGTTGTGGTATACTTTTTTAGGGCAATACCGCATAATTCTAAGTGCCGATACGGCGAGCGAGGTGCGGC
>ERZ773228.4419-NODE-4419-length-10634-cov-4.020890_pt1 | contig 10634 bp, 10 predicted proteins | sample MGYA00580524_ERZ773228 | MGnify/ENA primary metagenome ERZ773228 (study PRJEB29015, sample SAMEA2737768) | human gut metagenome | biome: human gut; feature: human-associated habitat; material: faeces | place: China | collected 2012 ...
ACAGCCCAGTGGGCTGTTCCACCAAGCGAGCCATTGCTTGAGCACGGGTAGTCCCGCCTCGGTAACGGCCGGACCAGCAGGTTACTCCCCTTCCAGCAAAATATCCAGTGCGCGCAGGTAGCCCTCCTTGCCGAGGCCCTTCACCTGGGCGATGCAGGCCGGCGCGATCACCGAGCGGCGGCGGAACTCCTCGCGCTTGGAAATGTCCGAGATGTGGATCTCCACCACCGGCACGTCGATGCATTCCACCGCATCGTGCAGCGCATAGGAGTAGTGCGTGTGGGCCCCAGGGTTGTACACGATGCCGTCGTAGTTGCCGCGGGCCGCATGCAGCCGATCGACGAGCGCCCCCTCGTGGTTCGATTGGAAGCAATCCACCTCGCAGCCATGCTCGGCCCCGTAGGCACGCACCATCTCCTCGATGGCCTCAAGCGTGTCCGTGCCATAAATAGCCGGATCACGCACCCCCAACATATTCAAGTTAGGCCCATTCATGAGCAGTATCTTCTTCAACAAAGTTCGCCTCTCTCCGATCGGTCGGGGAAGGTGCTCCGCAGACCTCTGCGCGCCCCCTGGAGAACGCGGCCGTTAAGAAACAGCTTCCACTTCAGCAGCAACGATGCCGGGATGGTACCGGCTTATGTGCGTCATCTTCGCTGTTTCTTTTGCCGCGTTCGGAAGGGGATCAAGCGCGCAGCGGGCGGCGAGCACCGATGCCGGAAAGCACCTCGCGGAGCGCCCCGAGAACCTAAAGCGTTTCGCGCCCCTGAGGCGTCATCCCCAGAGAGATCTTCAAGTTCCCGTTCAGGCACCGCAGCTCGTCGATCATCGCCTTTTCAAGCCCCCGCTCGCGCAGACGCAGCTGGTAGGTCAGCTGGAAGAGGCTGCCCATGTTGGTGGTCGTCACCTCGGTCAGCTCCGATTCCGCGGCGTAGCGGTTGAGCACTTCGTCGAAGACGCCGTCGTATTCCAGATCCTCCGGAATGGTGATCCGCAGCGTCTTGCCCGGTTCGCGGGGCTTGCCGAAGGGCGTCAGCACGAACAGCAGGTTCACCACGGCCACCACCACGGTGAATACGCAGGCCAGTCCCAGAAAGCCCATGCCCGTCGCAAGGCCTACGGCCATGGCGAGAAACACGCTGCCGATGTCCTTGGCCGAGCCGGGGATGGAGCGGAACCGCACGAGATTGAACACGCCCATGACCGCAATGCCCGCGCCCAAATTCCCGTTCACCAGCGTGATGACCATCTGCACGATGGGCGGTAGAAGCGCCAGGGTCACCACGAAGTTCTTCGAGTAGCTGTGCCGGAACATGTACACACCAGCGCAGACTGCGCCCAGCACCACCGAGAACGCGCAACACAGCAAGAAGTCCGCCGCCGAAACCGCTCCTACGAGCGATTCCGCCGTTCCGAACACCGACGAGAACGTTGATTCAAGCATGAGTTTCCTTTCTTGTTCATTCTCTGCCTACTCTTGCGAGCAACCTTCCAGACAATGCGCTCCCTCATTTTGGGCAGGAATTCCGACTTGTTAGACTTCTTTGTTCTGAGCTTCGCCGAAAAGAGGGTCTGTGAGTGGGTTTTCGCCCCAGATCGGATCACTTTTCCTCCGTTGAAGGACCTTGAAGCTTAGCCCATGTCTAACAACTCCGTTTTTTCGCCTATTTCCAGGACTCGCATTTCCCGAACGGTTCACGCACCACTACGCATAGCCCTTCGATGATTTCGAGCGCGCGGCTCAGCCGCAGCTAGTTGATAGGCGTTGCCATACTTGGTAAACGAGGCCGGGTAGATGCGCTCGGCCGACAGAACCTCCACCAGCCACGGCGGGTAGGGCCCGGCGCTCTTTATCTCCATGACGGACTCGCTCGACTCGATGATGGGCCGCCATGGCGAACGGAAGCGATGACAGTCGAGATACTCCAAGCAGTCGTCGAAGGTGATGCGCAGCTCGCTATCGAACAGCTCGTCGCCCTCCCGCTCCTGAAACATCTCGGGTCGGTAAGCCCAGGCCGCACGATCGCAGGCGATACCCATGGACGGCACCAGGGGCAACCAACGGTCCATGGCCGCCTCCAACTCGCGGGCGATCTGGCGCGTGGCCGGCGAGAGCGCCGCAGCCGCAAGCGCCGCAGCCGACAGCGGCCAGCGAGCGCAGGCCTGCTCGTAGGGCAAACCGCTCACGAAAGCCAGCGCCGCCGGCAGCGTCAGGGCGAGCCGGCGCTTGTACACAATGCCCTTGAACTTCTTCTTGATCCCGAAAAACACAGGGAGGGCAGCCGCCGCGCCGGGCACCTGCAGCCCCGAAGCCACCCGCGTTTCCACTTCCCCATCGGAAAGCGGCAGGCCGCCTGGCTCACGCACAATCGGCCCGGCACCGAAAGCTCCCATGAGGGCCACCCCAGCCGCATCCCCGTAGGCGCGCAGACGCAGCTTCTCCTTATAGAGCGGCTTTTCCACCGATCGGGCGATCATGGAGCGCTCCGGGGTGTCCAGGTACAAGCTCGTAATGCGAGTGCGCCCGTAGGCGTCCACCGCCATAGGCCCTCCAGCCGCGGCTTCCACGGCGGCGCGCTCGGCCGCGCCGATGCGATACTTCTTCTCCACGCGCTTGAACACGCTACTGTAGGCGGCCACGAATGCTCCTTCCTCGATAGCCCGCGCTATCCTGCTTCTGATTGGCCGGCGATACCCTGTTCCCTATTGGCCCGCGAAGTCCCGATCCCCCACAGGCCGGCCCCAACAATAAGGGGACTTCCTGAAAACTGCCTGAAGCAGCCGATTCCTTTCAGGTTGCCTTCAGGTGGGCCGCTACAATGAACCCCAGCGCTTCCTCAGGCCGCACGGTCCCGGAAGCGCACCGCGAAACGCCGCGATCGAGCCCCCGAGGCGTCGGCGCACAACAGCCCTTGGCGGAGGCCCCTTACGGAAAGGATCACCATGCACGTTCTGGTCGTGGAAGACGACGCCCGCCTCGCCGAGGCGCTGGCCCGCATCCTTCAGGACAACGGCTACACCACCGACGTCGTGCACGATGGGGAGGCCGGCGTGCAGTACGGTGGGACGGGCACCTACGACGTCATCATCCTGGACGTCATGCTGCCCAAGGCCGACGGCTTCACCGTGGCCCAGCGCCTGCGCCGGGCCCACGTGAGCACCCCCATCCTGCTGCTCACTGCCCGCGATGCCATCAGCGACAAGATCTGCGGCTACGACTCCGGCGCCGACGATTACATGACCAAGCCCTTCTCCCCCGCCGAGCTTCTGGCCCACCTGCGCGCCCTCACGCGGCGCCAGGGCGATGTCGTCTTCGAGACGCTCACCGTGGGCGACCTCACGCTGAACCTGGAATCCATGGATCTCACCTGCGGAAACGAATCCATTCGCCTGTCGCAGAAGGAGTTCGCCATCGCCCGCATCCTGCTGGGCTCGCCGGGGGCGGTGCTTTCGAAGGAGCAGCTCATCAGCCGCGCCTGGGGTCCCTCCTCCAGCGCTTCCGACAACAACGTGGAGGCCTACATCTCGTTTCTGCGGAAGAAAATGGCCCACGTGGGGTCGAGGGCGAGGATCGAGACCATTCGCTCGGTAGGCTACCGGCTCGCCGAAGGAGACTAGCCGCCCATGGGCCGTCTGTCGAAGCTTCGCATCATCCCCCGCCCGCATCCCGCCAACACGAGCGCCCCGAAACGTTCCGCCGGCGACGACGCCACGCCCATGCTTCGCCAACTGAGGACGAAGTTCATCGCCCTGAGCATGGCGCTGGCCGCCCTCGTGCTGGCCGCTTCCTTCGCCACCATCTGCTACGCCGACTACCGCGCCGACATCGACGATGTACGCAACCGGCTCATGGCAGCCACGAGCCGATCTCTGCACGAACCGCAGCTCATCCCTGATGCCGAGCCGTTCCACCGGGGCGAGGGCCCTCGGGAAGGAGACGAGAACGCCCCCGACGGTGGCAATACGGAAGATGACGGGGGCCGCGTCGACGACGGGGCAGCCAGCGACGTTGAAGCGGGCAACGCGGAAGACGCCACGAGCGGCAACGCAGGCGCAGGCGAAAGTGCGGAAGGCGGCTCGGCCCCCACCCCCACCCAGGACATCGGCGCCGGCACGAGTGATCCCGGCTTCGCGCCGCCCCGCATCGGCGGCCCGGGCACCACCGAGGAGGCATCGCTGCCCGTGGCGGTCTACTATATCGCCGACCGCACGGTTATGCAGCTAACGGATCGCTCGGGAGCCACCGTGCCCGAGGCGCTCCTCGTGCGCGCCATACCCGAAGTCGTCAGCACCGCCGAATCCTGGGGATACCTGCCCGACGTCGGGCTGTACTTCGCCAAGCATGAAGCCGGCCCCGACCTCATGGTGGCCTTCGCCGACGGAGGTGCTGCCGACGGCTGGCGCTCGCTCGCCCTCGTGCTCACCGCTGTGGGCCTGGGCGCTTTGGGCCTGCTGTTCCTGCTGAACCTCGTCTTCTCGCGCTGGGCGCTGCGTCCGGTACAACGCGCCTGGGCCCAACAGCAGCAGTTCATCGCCGATGCGTCCCACGAGCTGAAAACCCCACTCACGGTCATTCTCGCCAACAACGCCATCCTACGGCAGCGCGGCGGCGACACCATCGCCAGCCAGCGCCAGTGGATTGAGAGCACCCAGATGGAAGCCGAGCGCATGCAAGGCCTTGTGACCGATATGCTCGATCTGGCCCGACCGGCTCCGGAGGGCGCCCAAGCCTCGGAAGGCCCTGCAGGCACCGTCGACCTCAGCCGTCTGGTGGAAGGCGAGGCCCTCACGTTCGAAGCCGTAGCCTTCGAGCGGGAACTCATGTGGGAATGCGCCATCGACAAGGGAATTACCGTGCGGGGCAACGCCACGCGCCTCCAGCGGGCCGTGGCCGTGCTTTTGGACAACGCCTGCAAGTACACCAATGCGGGTGGCACCGTGACCGTGACGCTGAGGGCGCACGCCAGCGAGGCCGTCCTCTCCGTGCGCAACAGCGGCGAGCCCATCGATGAGGCCGATCTACCGCATTTGTTCGACCGTTTCTATCGCGCCGATGCGGCCCGCACCCACAACGCCGCCGACGCCGAAAACAACGGTGGCGAGCCCGACGCCAACACCGGCGGCTACGGGCTGGGGCTGGCCATCGCCCGCGACATCGCCCAAGCCCACAGGGGCACCATCGCCGTCACCAGCACCGCGAAAGAAGGCACCACCTTCACTCTGCGTTTGCCCTTGACGTAGCTCCAATTACGCACCATCTCTCGACAAAAAGTCAATGTTGTTCAGGAGCGCCCGGCCTGCCATGTGCGACCTCGCGATGAGCAGAACATGACCACTAGCCTTTGCTCGCTTGCGCCCGCAAGTAAACCGGCCCCCGCAACTGCGAGGGCCGGCAAGGGAGGGCGAATAATTGTCAGAGCTATCAGGCGTGGCAGGTGAAGCACTCGTAAACGTTCTCGTGATGACAGGAGCTGCAGAGGCTCTCAGCTTGATCGGCGGCAGTGCGACTGTCGTGCATGATATGACAGGAGGCGCAATCGATATCCTCGTGCTCCACATTCGTCGGCAGGCCATGGGGATTCACTACGAGGCCATTCTTGTCGGTGCAAGCTTGAGAGTCGACTGTCTTTCCTGCAAGCGCTTCGTAGCTGTCGTGGCAAGTGAGACAGTAACTGGAGTCGATGTCGGTTTTTTTCAAGCGCGTCAGTTCCACCTCGGCCGACGCGACCCCTTCATGTACGTTCTGCAGTCCCTCGGAGTCAGAATGGCAGGAATTGCAGGCACTATCCTCATGGGTCGATGCGAGGCATTGAGCGTCAGCTGTAGATGAAGCCTGTTTAACATGACAGGTTGCGCAATCCGCTTCAGGAGACCACTCAAAGGCTGTCGCAGCCGTTCCGACAGTTGCAAATTCGGCTGTCCCAGCATTGTCCAAAGTTGTTTGCTGAGGGGCACAACCTGAGACAAGGGCAATGGCAAGAGCCATAACCGCCGCACCGAGGGCTTTCTCGCATCTGCCCCAGCGAGCTCTTTGCTGCAATAGAAAGTGATTAAGCATACGTTTCTCTTTCCTTACGAGGCCGCATTGCCTCAGAGGCGCAACCTTGGCTATGCCGCATCCCAAGGTTCCAGGGTGGCGGCATTCTCAGCAGCCACCTTACCAGTCATAACGGCCTCAGTCGTGTTGCCGGAACCGTGGTACACAAGGCCAAACTGCGATCCCAGCTCGCCGGCTGAATAGAGCCGCGGAATCTCATTGCCCTCGTAGTCGACCACGCGACAGGTGGCATTACTGCGCTTCGGACCGCCCTGTGTGTTCAGCAGGCTCGGCCACACTTCGATGCCATAGAACGGGCCGGTCTCAATCTTGACCATCTTCTCCGGATCACGACCGAAGTCCTCGTCGCGACCGGCGTCCACGAAGCCGTTGTAGCGAGCCACCTCCTCGGCGAACTCGGCCACGCCGACGAAGCCGAAGGCCTCGGCCAGCTCTTCAAGGGTTTCGCCCTTCTTGATGATGCCGCTGGCCAGCTCCTGGGAGTTGTCGTCGCTCCACTGGTACAGCTCGTGCTGTCCGAACCAGCCCATGGCCAGCTTGTCCTTGCCGCCATAGAAGTTGCCCGCACCCTCGGCAAAACGCGTCTGATCGAAGATGACGTAGGCCGGAGCACCAGCCCAGTCGTTGATGGTGTCAGTGCTGTCAGCAAAGCCGAGGAACTCTACGCCGGGGAACTGGCGGGTGTGGCCCATGCGCATATCCTCGCGGAAGAAGCGGCGGCCGTATTTGTTCACCATGATGACGGCCGGCTCGCTGTGCCAGTTGGTGCTCGTGCCCACGCGGCCGTTCACCTCGCTGTCGGGTTCGATGCGAGCGCCGTAACCCTGCCATTCGATGCAGTCCATGTGATGGAGCCGTGCGCCGGCGGCCTGGGCCATGAGCACGCCATCGCCGCGGTTGAAGGGCGAGCCGGTGACGGCGATGTCCATGCAGGCGCGGATGTACTCCTGGGTGAGCTCGGGACTGGCCTCGTAGCCACCGCAGGCCAAAACAACTCCCTTGCGAGCTTTGATGAAGATGCTCGATCCGTCGGCTTTTTCAGCCCGTACGCCAAGCACTTCCTTAGTTTGGGGGTTTTGCACGAGCTCACGACCGCGGGTCTCGTAGAGCACGGTTCCGCCCATGCCCTCGTAGATTTCCGCCATGGGCTCGTAGAAATACTTGCCGCCCATGGCCTGATTGCCGTCGGCATCGGCCATGGCATGATGCTCCATGCCCGTCTCGGAGACGCCCTTCAGGCTGTTGTTCATGGTGGGGGCCATCTCGTGGAACTCTTTGGGATAGAAGTTGAAGCCGGCCCGCTTCGTGTCCATGTAGTCGATGCCGAGCTCTTCGATCCAATCCACCATGCCCGAGAGGGTTTGGCTGAATTCCAGCAGCTCCTGCTTATCGTCGCGCTGCAGGTTCAGGCGGTAGAGAAAGTCCGCATAACCTTGGACGTCGGTAGGACAGATCCATCCGCCGCCGCACACGCCGCTGTTGCCGCCGCGTAACTCTTTGGGGGCCACCTCCAGCACTACGGTATCGGCACCGGCCTTCATGCCGGCAATGCCGGCAGAGACGCCTGCGGCACCGAAACCAACTACGACAATATCGTGCTCCTCGTCCCAAGCCTCGGGCAGCCAGAACTCGTTTGGCGTTGTGGAGGGCAGCGTTTCAGTGGCCTCAGTGGCGCATCCGGCAATGCCCGCTACCGCCATGGTGCCGGCTACGAGCGCGCCAGTCGTCTTCAAGAAGTCACGACGATTAAGGGAATGGGCCTCAATTGTTCTCATGGTTCCTCCTCCTTGCAGTGAACCGATTCTATGGGGCGTCACGACTAACACCCTAAGTCCATCCTAGGACACCCGAGCCTGCTTGATTTGTTACGTACCGTTTAAACCAGAGACGCCCTGCTTAAACGAGAAAGAGAAAGATGTCGCAAATTACCAGGTCATAGCCTTGTGGCGACTTTAAGCGCTTAAGCGTCTTGAGGGCGGAGGAACGAAACGTTAGGATGGAGGGCAGGAGAGGGCGCATTCAGCAAGAAAGCGCAGCATGAGGGGAGGGAATGTAATGGGACACGAGGCGATCTTTCCTCCATGGCTCGAAAGACTGATGGATCTAGCCGAGCGACAATGGAACGTCGTAGTGCTGGTAACAGGATATGCGCTCTGCCGTTGCGCATCGCATCTCTCCTTTCAGTGTGCAGGGTCGAGCGATTTGAGCACATGCGCCGATGCTGGCAAGATCGCGGGCCTCCTGCTGCTCGTGACCTTTGCCTACGGGCTGGATCGTGAGCACCAATCCTTCAAGATACTTGCGGCTCCCGGACTGATAGCCTTGGCCGCTTGCGGCGTACTTGTGCTCGTCCGTCTTTCAGTGCTGGATGCCTCAACGCTAGCGATAGGCATGTTTCTTTTCGGGCTGGGAACAGCAGCCATGATGCTGCAATGGCTTGAATTTATAAGCACGACCTCGCTCAAATTCATCGTTCTCATTATCGGAACTGCCGAGGGGCTCAACTCGCTCCTCGTCATCATATTGGGGGCGAGCCTGGAGACAGTTACCTACTGCATGCCACTGCTCATTGCGATCTCCCTTACGCTGCTGGTGGGGTACCGTCGCATGGTTGAAGAAAGTCATGCGCCCTCTTTGCTGGTCGCCCAGCGCATATCTATCGGACTGGGGTCCATCGTCTCGTGGCGTCTTGTTGTATGGGTGAGCATCTATTGTTTCTCTTACGGACTCGTGAGTTCTTTCATGCATTTCTCCAAGCTGTCGCTGTTCGATAACTTTGGAAACATGATTCCCGGCGCCGCCATCGCGGGACTCGCCTTTGGACTGCCGAGTCGTTTCGACATGCGCGCTTTGAAGAACATAGCTTTCGTATTTATGGTAGCAGGTCTACTGCTCGCAGGGTTTTTCGACAACGACAATGCCTGGGTGCAGGTGTTCGCCAGCGCTGGCACCGCCAGCTGCCGTCTATTCGCTTATTCGCTGGCTTGCATGAGAGCACACGCTGCTCGCACTTCAGCGCTACCAGCCTGCGCGATAGTGAAGCTCCTTATCATCGCGACAACGGAAACGGGCATCCAAACAGGCCTTCTCGATTTAGCCATCGATCCTGGGGTGCTAGGGGCAGCTATAATCTTGACAATCAGCCTTTTAAGCGCAGGTCTCTCGCCATTCAGCATCGATGAGCGCTACGTATTGGAACGGGCCGTTCAATCGTCTCCCGCCTCTCGTCGGCAGGAGGCCTTAACATCGCTCAGCACCGAACGGGGGCTCTCAAAACGAGAGACAACGGTGTTCATGCTCATGGCGAGCGGGTGTGACATTGCCGCCATCAGCGACGAGCTGTTTATCTCGAAGAGTGCCGTGCGGGCTCACGCAAGTCGCATCTATGCGAAATTTGCCGTGCACAATCGCCAGGAGTTCAATGAGGTGCTCGACGCTTACCTGCCGCCGCTGCCTGAAGAGGAGTCGTCCGGGAGCTGATTTATGTCGCCGCTCGAGGCGGTGGCTTTAATGTCTCCGCCTTACGACGCACCCTTTGCTTTATAGAACTTTGATTTGCCAAAGCATCCTAGTTCACGACCAACGCGAAGAGATGCATGGGCTTTCAAGGCAGTTTGCAATCTCAATGTTAGACATCGTCAGCGCAAAAAGTTTATAGCAACCAGCAAAAAGTACCCCATAGCAGATCTTTTGTCTACGATATCGCCCAGGCCACAAGGGCACCATCGCCGTCACCGGCACCGCGGAAGAAGGCACCACCTTCACTCTGCGTTTGCCCTTGACGTAGGAGTTGCTAAAGAGGCTTATCCGGCCAAAGATAGCACTTGCGCCGCCTTCTCGAGAGCGGCCTCGCGGATGAACGCCGACTTTTTCACGCCGGCCACCTCGGCAGCGCGAGCTATGAGCTCTGCCCCCGATTCAGGGCATTTGAACGAGAGATTCGCATTGGGCTCCCCTGACAAGGGCGGCCGGCCGACGCGCAGAGGAACAAGCCCTATCTCCGCGTCATCGCTCTCCCATTCCGCAGCCCGTCGCTCGATTTCCTCATCAGTGAGAACGTAGCCGTTTTTCAACTTGTACTCGGCCATACTACCTAGCGCCTCGCTTTCTCAACCTCTAGCCGCACTCTTCGCGAAAGCGGCGTATTCGCATGATAGATGAGCCATCCATCATCGGTTAGCGTTCCGACCATCTCGACGTCGCGACCCTTAGAGTCAACGCCTATCCAAAGATACTCAGGATAGTTCTGGCTATCGGCCCTAAGAGCTTCGTAGTAGGAGTTCCTCCAAGCCGTGCGAATATCCTCCTCGTTCAGTTGGGGGTGACGAAGAAAGATCCGCGGATGAATTTCGGGCATTGCCATGATCGGATTCCTTTTTCTACTACTTTATTCTACTACTTTATTTGTGTGAGATCAACTATCCTCCTCGCATTAATCGCACTATAGCACGATTTTATAGAAATAGAACCGAGATTTGTATTATAGTTCACTAGTTTGCGAAACATCGCCCAAGCCCACAAGGGCACCATCGCCGTCACCAGCACCGCGAAAGAAGGCACCACCTTCACTCTGCGT
>ERZ773228.4420-NODE-4420-length-10633-cov-15.611930_pt1 | contig 10633 bp, 10 predicted proteins | sample MGYA00580524_ERZ773228 | MGnify/ENA primary metagenome ERZ773228 (study PRJEB29015, sample SAMEA2737768) | human gut metagenome | biome: human gut; feature: human-associated habitat; material: faeces | place: China | collected 2012 ...
CATGTTGTCTCCTTTCATAGGATCATGAAATTATCATATCGCATTCCTATTTTAGTTCGGAAAGCATGATTTGTCGAATGAATTTTCCATAAACATTTTACGGGGGCTGCCCCGGTATCATTTAATGAGGTTAAAAAAGTTGACAGAAGAGAAATATACGATCCGAAAGTATAAAAGAATTTTATTTTATGTGGTGATCCTTGTGCTGCTTGCAGCCTTTTTTAGGGCAGCGCATTTACCCCAGTGAGAGGGAACCGGTCACGGAGGAAAGCATTACTTTTACGGGAACCTTTTACCGGGTGCTGGCAGACGGAACAGAACAGGAGATCCAGGTCCCGGGCAGATGTGATGTGCCTGCAGGAGAGCTTCTGGTCATACGGTCAGTGCTTCCACAGGATTATAAGGATAATACGATCGCCATCAGGTCCTCCCTGGAGAATGTGCGTATTTACATCGGAGGGGAACTGAGGACGGTGTATGATACGGAGAATACCAGGCCCTTTGGGAAAAATTCTGCCAGCCGGTATGTGTTCTGCGAGACATCAGGCGAGGATGCGGGAAAGGAAGTGCGGATCGAACTGCAGTCCTTTACCCACAAGTATTCCGGTGTCGTCAATACAGTATATTGTGGGGATAAATTAGATATCTGGGCATATATGTTCCACTGCTATTTTATGGTAACTTTGATCGCCTGTACGATGTTGTTTGCCGGACTGGTCGTGCTGATCATCAGTCTGGTGCTCGATATTGTATACAAGACGAGATTTGATCTGGAGTACCTGGGATGGTGCATGATCCTGGGAGCAGTGTGGATGCTGGGAGAATCGAAGCTGCGCCAGCTGTTTGTTTCCAATGCTTCTATTCTGTCGAATATGTGCTTCTTCGTTGTGATGATCTGCCCGATTCCGATCCTGTTCTATATTGACAGTGTGCAGCAGGGAAGATACCGGAAGGTCTATCATGTGGCAGAGTGTATCACTTGTGTGAATTTGGTACTATGCACGGCCTTACAGGTACTGAATATCGCAGATTTTATCTCGACAATGTTTTTGTCCCACATGGTGATCGCAGGAACCTTCCTGACGGTACTTATCACCATTTGCAGGGATCTTATTCAGGGAACAGCGAAGCATTACAAGCTGCCGCTGATCGGGCTGGTGGCTGCCATGATCGCAGTCATGCTGGAGGTGACAGCAGTGTATCGTGTTGTGTCTCTGTCCGGAATCTTTATCGCAACCGGACTGGTGGTCCTGCTGGTCGTTACTCTGATCCAGACGATGGACCGCATCCGCGAGCTGGAGCTGGCCAGGCAGAGAGAGGCAAGGGAAAGTCTGGATTATCTGACAGGTCTTCCTATGCGTCATAAGGGTGAGGCACTGATCCTTGAGAAAATGCAGAAGCAGGGTGGCTGTCTGGGATTTGTGGATATGGATAATCTGAAGAAGATCAATGATGTCTATGGACATAAGGCGGGGGATCATGCCCTCAGACTGGTGGGAGCGACGCTTACAGAGTGCATGAAGAACGCAGTAGTCTGCCGGTTGGGAGGAGATGAATTCCTGTTCTATCTGCCGGAGGTATCGGAAGCAGAGATAAACATGCGGGTGAGAAAGCTGTTTGACAGCTTTCGTGCGGCAAAAGATGCTGCGGCGGAGACTTCAGCGGCATCCCTGTCCTGCGGTCTGTGCATGTGCAGACAGGGAGACAACTTTGAAGAATATTATATAAAAGCGGACAAAGCATTGTATTATGTCAAACAGAACGGCAAGAATAATTACCGGTTTTATGAGGAGTTGGAGGAACAGTAGCCGGATGCTGACTACAGCAAATAACAAAACCAAAAGAATGATCCAAGAAAGGGTGCCAGATAATCAGGCATCCTTTTTCTATAAATTTTTTATTAAAAAGTTTACAAAATTTTACGATAATGTTCAAAAATATACAATATATCAAAAGTGATGTAGACAAACAATAAAAAGATGGGTAATATGTATATGTAATCAGCTAGATGAACGAAAAGTATGTACAATATGCTACATATTTAAAGCAAGAAATATAAAATAAGGAGGAATGTTGCCGATGAAACAGTTCAGCTATATCATTAAGGATGAGATCGGTCTGCATGCGCGTCCTGCGGGAATGCTCGCCAAGGAAGCGAAAAAGTATCAGAGTACAGTGACACTTTCCTGTAAGGGGAAATCAGCTGCAGCAAGCAAGCTGATGGCGATCATGGGAATGGGCGTGAAGCACGGAGACAACGTGGAAGTCACGATAGAAGGAGCGGATGAAGATACTGCCGCAGCAGAGCTTCAGAAGTTTTTCCGTGAGAACCTCTAGGAGAAGACCTGCACGACAGAGTTTGGAAGGTAGAAAATGGAAAAATATATTGGAAAATCCGTATATAAGGGAACAGCGATCGGACCTGTCAGTGTTTTGAAGAAAAAGGACAGTCTCGTTAAGAGGATCCATATCGACAACACAGAGGAAGAACTGAAACGACTGGATGCGGCTAAGGAACGTACGATGACGCAGCTGGGGCAGTTATACGAGAAGGCTCTGCAGGAGGTCGGAGAAGTCAATGCAGCCATTTTCGAGGTGCATCAGATGATGCTCGAGGATGACGATTATCAGGATGCCATTCACAGCATGATTCAGAACGAAGAAGTGAATGCAGAGTATGCGGTGGCAGTGACCGGTGATAATTTTGCAGAGATGTTCGCCAACATGGATGATGAATATATGCAGGCCCGCTCTGCGGATGTCAGGGATATCTCCAACCGGCTCGTCCGCAATCTGTCCGGGGAGGAGCAGATTGACTGGAGTACTATGGAGCCGTCGATCATTGTGGCAGATGATCTGACACCCAGTGAGACGGTACAGATGGATAAGAGTAAGATCCTGGCCTTTGTCACAGTACATGGCTCAACGAATTCCCATACTGCGATCCTTGCACGTATGATGAATATTCCGGCACTGATAGGGGTACCATTGGAACTGGAGAAAATCCATAACGGAACCCGCGCTATTGTGGACGGCAGGGAAGCAGTATTTTACCTGGATCCGGAGGAAGAGCAGATCCGGCAGGCAGAAGCGGCACAGCAGACGGAACAGAGACTAAGAAGCCTGCTGGCAGAATACAAGGGACGTGAATCCGTGACAAAGAGCGGACGCAAGGTCAATGTATATGCAAATATCGGCAGCGTATCGGATGTGGCATATGTACTGGAGAATGATGCGGAGGGTATCGGCCTGTTCCGCAGTGAATTCTTATATCTCAGAAGGGACTCTCTTCCGGATGAGACAGAACAGTTCAATGCTTACCGTCAGGTGCTGCAGATGATGGCAGGGAAAAAGGTCATCATCCGTACCCTTGATATCGGTGCGGACAAAAATGTAGATTACCTCGGACTGGGCAAGGAAGATAATCCTGCCATGGGATACCGTGCGATCCGGATCTGTCTGGAGCAGCCGGAGATCTTCAAGACACAGCTGAGAGCACTTCTCAGGGCGGCAAAATACGGAACATTGGCTATTATGTATCCGATGATCATTTCCGTGGAGGAAGTGCTGGATATTCAGAAAATCGTGGCTGAGGTGGCTAAGGAGCTGGAGGAAGAAAAGCTTCCTTACGCAATTCCGGAACAGGGAATTATGATCGAGACTCCTGCAGCTGTCATGATGAGTGAGGAGCTGGCGGAGCATGTTGATTTCTTCAGTATCGGCACGAATGATCTGACACAGTATACTCTGGCTATCGACAGGCAGAACAACAGACTGGACAGATTCTATAATCCACATCACGAGGCAGTCCTGCGTATGATACAGATGACTGTTGACGGAGCACATAAGCATGGAAAATGGGTCGGCATCTGTGGAGAACTGGGAGCGGATACGACACTGACCACACGATTTGTGCAGATGGGAATTGATGAACTCAGTGTGGCACCGTCCATGGTACTGAATGTCCGTAGTAAAATATGTGAAATGGAGTGAGAGATTCATGAGAATATACAAAGCGAAAGATTATGCAGATATGAGCAGAAAGGCTGCAAATATTGTATCGGCACAGGTTATTATGAAACCGAACTGTGTTCTCGGACTGGCTACGGGATCCACTCCCATCGGCCTGTATAAACAGCTGGTGGAATGGTTCCGCAAGGGAGATCTGGACTTTTCTGAGGTTATGACGGTGAACCTGGATGAATATAAAGGCCTGAGCCGGGAAAACGATCAGAGTTATTATTATTTTATGCACCAGAATCTGTTTGACCATGTGAATATCCCGGTGGAAAATACACATCTGCCAAACGGAATGGAACCGGATTCGGAGAAAGAATGCCGTAGATATACGGAACTGATCCAGTCACTGGGCGGCGTGGACCTGCAGCTTTTGGGAATTGGACATAACGGGCACATCGGCTTCAACGAACCGGGAGAGAGTTTTGACAAGCAGGTACATTGTGTGAACCTGACAGAGTCTACGATCGAAGCCAACAAGAGATTCTTCGCATCGGCGGAGGATGTTCCGAAGCAGGCATATACCATGGGAATCAAGACCATTATGCAGGCGAAGAAAATATTGATCGTAGCCAGCGGCGAAGACAAGGCGGAGATCGTACAGAAAGCTTTCTTCGGCCCCATTACACCGCAGGTGCCGGCATCGGTATTACAGCTTCATAATGATGTGACACTGGTGGCAGACGAAGCAGCGCTTAGTAAGCTTTCTGAATAAGAAAGGGGAAGCTGATAGGTCATGAGAATCAGAAATGCAAATATATATACAGAGGAGCATCGGTTTGTCAGAGGGGATGCAGCCGTGGAGAACGGCAGGTTCGTAAGCTGTACCGGGGATCCGGCAGGTGAGGAAGCTGTTGTGGATGCGGAAGGCATGTATCTGATACCGGGACTGGTGGATATTCATTTCCATGGTTGTAAGGGCGCAGATATGTGTGACGGTACGAAGGAAGCACTGGATGTCATCACATCATATGAAGCATCTGTCGGTGTGACAAGTGTCTGCCCGGCTACCATGACGATCCCTAAGGATGAACTGCTGGAGGTCATGAAAAATGCCGGCAGCTATGAGTATTCCGGTGGATCCCACCTGGTGGGCATCAATATGGAAGGACCCTTTATCAGTCCGGCGAAAAAGGGTGCTCAGGCTGCAGAAAATATCATGCACTGCGATTACGAATATTTCAGCAGGCTGCAGAAAGCGGCGAACGGGCTGATCAAGCTGGTAGATATCGCACCGGAGGAGCCGGGAGCGATGGAATTTATCGACAGAGCCAAAGGAGAAGTGGTCATTTCACTGGCGCATACAGCTTCCGACTATGATACAGCAAGGGAAGCCATTGAACGTGGAGCATCGCATGCGACACATTTGTATAATGCAATGCCGCCGCTGAACCACAGGGAGCCCGGCGTGATCGGAGCAGTGAGAGATTCAGAGAAATGTCATCCGGAGCTGATCTGTGATGGTGTACACATTCATCCGTCAGTGATCCGTGCAACGTTTGCGATGTTTGGCGCTGACCGCATGATCCTGATCAGTGACAGTATGCGTGCAACGGGACTGGAGGATGGTGAATATACTCTGGGAGGACAGCCGGTTACCGTCAGAGGTAATCTGGCTACCCTGCATGACGGCACGATCGCCGGATCGGCGACGAATCTGATGGATTGTATGCGGTTTGTAGTAAAAACAGTCGGTCTCCCGTTAGAGACGGCAGTGATGTGTGCCACGGAGAATCCGGCGAAGGAGATCGGCATTTTCAATGAAGTGGGCAGTATATCCGTTGGTAAGAGGGCAGATTTCGTACTCCTGGATCAGGAACTGAACATTGTAGCGGTATATATCGACGGAAAGGAGTTCACATGTTAGATTTTTTGAAAGGTAAGCGAAAAGGAAATTGTATCGGATCTCCCTGTAAGGGGAAGGCAGTTGCTCTTACGGAGGTGCCGGATCCTACATTTTCCGAGAAGATACTTGGAGACGGATTTGCAGTGATCCCCTCTGAGGGGAAAATATATGCTCCCGCAGACGGAGAGGTGACCGTGGTATTTGATACGCTCCATGCGATCACCATGACAACGGATCAGGGAGCGGAGCTTCTGATCCACATCGGACTGGACACCGTGACACTCAAGGGAGCCCCCTTCACGGCACATGTTGCTGCCGGAGACCATGTCAAAAAGGGCGATCTTCTGCTGGATGCGGATCTGGAGAAGATTCAGGAAGCCGGACTGCATATCATCACTCCGGTACTGGTCTGCAATACTGATGAATATAACAAGATCAGTATTCTGAAAGAGGGAGAGGTATCTCCCGGCGAGGACGTGCTCCAGATCTCTTAAGAGCGGTACGTCCGTATCAACTAATGAAACTGACCGGAACTGTTCCGGTTTAGTATAATGTAAAGGAGGAGAAATGTATGAAGTTTCTTCAAAAACTGGGTAAAGCGTTAATGCTTCCCGTAGCGGTTCTGCCGATCTGCGGTATCCTCATGGGTATTGGTTACTGGTTGTGCCCGGCAACAATGCAGGGTGGTGCGATCGAGGGTGTAAGAAATCTGATCGGTCTGTTCCTCGTAAAAGCTGGTGGTGCTCTGATCGACAACATGGCGATCCTGTTTGCAATCGGTGTAGGTGTCGGTATGTCAGAGAAAAATGACGGTACCGGAGCCATCGCAGCTCTGGCTTCCTGGCTGATGCTCACAACACTTCTGTCTACCGGATTTGTTACGACCATTATGCCCTCTATCGCTGAGAATGCTACCAAGACACTGGCATTCGATAAGATTGCGAATCCTTTTATCGGTATTATTGCCGGTATTATCGGTTCCATGTGCTACAACAAGTTCAAGGATACCAAGCTTCCCGACTGGCTGTCCTTCTTCAGTGGTAAGCGCTGCGTAGCTATCGTAGCAGGTGTGGTATCTATTCTGGTATCTGTTGTACTGCTGTTCGTATGGCCTTTACTGTTCGGCGGTCTGGTAGCTCTCGGTGAAGCCATTGTAGGTCTGGATGTAGTCGGCGCAGGTATTTATGCTTTCCTGAATCGTCTGCTGATCCCTACCGGATTACATCACGCACTGAACAACGTATTCTGGTTCGATACCATTGGACTTGGAGATCTGCAGCACTTCTGGAAAGGTGAGACAAGCGCTGATGTATCCTGGAGCCTTGGAATGTATATGTCCGGCTTCTTCCCTTGTATGATGTTCGGTATCCCCGGTGCGGCTCTGGCAATGGTAAAATGTGCAAAGCCCGCTAAGAAAAAGGCAGCGATCGGTCTGGTAGCTTCCGCAGCAATCTGTTCCTTCATCTGCGGCGTTACCGAGCCCTTTGAGTTTGCATTCATGTTCTTAGCTCCCGGACTGTATGTGATCTACGCAGCACTGTATGGCATCTTCACCATGATCACTGTTGCCCTCGGCTTCCGTGCAGGCTTCAGCTTCTCCGCAGGTGCGATGGATCTGCTGTTCTCATCCTCCCTGCCTGCAGCAGCCAGAATCTGGCTGATCATCCCTCTGGGTATCGCAGCATTTGTTGTATTCTACTTCGTATTCCTCTTCGCTATCAAGAAATGGGATCTGAAGACCCCCGGTAGAGAAGATGATGATGTAGAAGCAGAGAAGAAGATCGAGCTGGCAAATGATGATTTCGCAGCAATCGCAGCAACCATTCTGGAAGGCTGCGGCGGCAAGGACAACATTGCAAGCATTGACAACTGCATTACAAGACTGAGACTGGAAGTAAAAGACATTACCGCAGTGAATGATAAGGTGATCAAATCTGCAGGCGTAGCCGGTGTCATGAAACCCGGTAAGACCTCCGTTCAGGTAATCATCGGACCTAAGGTTCAGTTCGTAGCGGATGCATTTTCCAAGCTTTGCGAATAATAAAGCACTGATAAAACTGAATATATGACCGGAAGAAAGACCTGCTTGGGAAGACCATGCGGGTCTTTCTTATACGCAGGCCCGATGCCTGCGGGATGTATTGTAATGTAATAGAGAGAAAAGTCATGAAAAAATCAACAGAAAAGTATAACCCGGCGATATATAGCATGTCTTCGGATAGACCGGATTCGCTGAAGCAGCGTGAAATTCATTTTCTGAACGGATCGACAGCCAAAATGCAGGCCGGATATTTCTCGGTGACAGAGGACACACGAGGGAAGGGGGGATACAATATCTATTATTATTGTGATGAGTGTCTAAGTGATAATGATAGTGTGAAAAATAAGCATCTGGATACCTGTGCGACAACATTTCTGTGATGGCGCTTGAGAGGAATATGTTATCTTCCCAGACATAACCCGATATTATCAGAAATATAGCAGATGTACCCATGCTTCCCGGCGTAGGCGGCTGCCTGTCTGCGGATGGTGGGATCCGTTGCGTATTCCAGGGTGTAAGCGGTACAGCCGTGTGACATAGCCAGGTCCAGATACTCAGTATAGTATTCACGCGTGCTTTGATCATTTTTAGTATAGATATCCTTTGAAAAATCATACGCAGTAAAAACGTTCTCCTGGTTTACCCCATCGATGAGAACGTTTTTTTCTGTTGTAAGATATTTTTTTACAAAACAGTCCCCACCGTTGAGTATGATCTTTCTGCCTGTATGGTTCATATAGTCCAGAATCGTAAGGATTCCGTCATAGATGGATTCCTGCGGATAGTTATAGTATACATCCGTGTTATCGACAAAAAAGCCGTCCACACCCTTCTGTATCAGGGCGTCTACTCTGGAAGCTGTACATGCCTGCCATTCCGGAGCTGAGACATCGATCCATTTTTCCTCCGGCCAATTCTCATAGGCACCCAGAGTATATTTCTCAAAGTCTGTATCATAGGACCGGAAGCTCTCGATCGATCCGATATTGATATAGGAGTAGATTTCGCGGATACCATTTTCTCTTAAACGGGCAATGTCATTTTGGGAAAAATATTCCGCATCTATGACAAGCAGATCAATGTCAGAAAGCTTTTCTATGATTTCAGAATCTTCGCCGATCAGGACAACGTATTTTTCTGCTTCATCGGAAGGACCAGCGGAGCAGGCACTGAGCAGGGCGGCAGATAATATCAGAACGAGAACACATATTTTTCTTATGAATAGTTTCGTTTTCTTCAATTAACGGCACCTCCTTTTTCCAAGATCAGCACTCATATATGCATCCAGGTAATTATACAATAGATGGCATTGCATTGCATCTATTTTAGAGCGTTTGGAGGGAAGGAAGCAGGAAGAAAGCATAGATAGAAAATGTTGTTAAAATATCGGTAAAAATGGTGAAAATATCGAAAAATATTGCAATTTGTGGTATAATTTTTGTGTAAAACTAAGATGATGCCGGGATCAAAAATTTTCGGCTTTGATGCGTTCAGCGGTTAAGATAACCGGGAAAGTAGGAAGTTATATGAAGATTCAGGATTTTTGTGACATGGACAAATTTGAGCAAATCATGAAGAACTGGGCAAGCAGCACAGGACTGGCAACCGTGGCTGTGGGTGCAGACGGAAAATACATCAGTGACTGTTATAATTTTACGGAGTTCTGTATTGATCTGACGAGAGGAAGCGCAGAGGGGAAAAAGCGCTGCGAGCAGTGTGACAGAGAAGGCCATGGTGTGTATCCCTGCCATGCGGGACTTGTGGATTTTGGTATTCCGATCACACTGGAGGATGGAACCGTGCTGGGCAGTATTATCGGAGGACAGGTGCTGCCGGAGAATCCGGATGAGGAGAAGTTCCGTCAGACAGCAAGAGAACTTGGCATTGATGAGGATAAATATATCAAGGCCCTGAAAAAGGTAAATGTAAAGACAAGGGAGCAGATCGACGCTTCGGCAAATCTGCTGGGAGATGTGATCAACATGTTCGTAAGAGCCAGCTACGTCAACAGGAAAAACGAGAATCTGGTAGGTGAGCTAAAGGGTGGCATTACGAAAGCTGCGGAACAGATCGAGGAAGCAACGGACAAGACCAAGGAAATCGATGGCTACAGCAAGAGACAGCAGATTCTGGCACTGAATGCTTCGATTGAGGCTGCAAGAGCCGGAGATCAGGGCAGGGGCTTTGCCGTGGTGGCAACGGAAGTACAGAAGTTAGCAAGAGATATGGCGACCTCCAGTGCGGACATTAAGAAGCTGTTGGGAGAGCTGCATGTTACGATCAACCATTTGAATCAATAGTAATTTAGGATAAAGTTTACAGGAAAACCGTTTTTCTGATCCACAAAGGCGCAGAAAGGCGGTTTTTTTGCACATTTTTGCATGTTTCCTTTTGGTGTGTATAAAAAAGTCGGAGAAGTTGTCCGATATTCTCAATAGAGGAACCAGGTAAACAAACGGATTTGGCATTTATTTTCAAGGAGGAAATAATTATGGCGGGAATCGGAGCAACCGGCAGCGTAGGTGCGTATGCTGCGCAGAGTGATTACAGCAAGAGTACGAAGACGAAGAAGCCTGAGGTATTCGGAACGCCGGATAAGACAGCCGGCACAACAGGTACGGGAAAGACGTCCGAAACGGCACAGACCAGGGGAAAGACTGAGGATTACGGCAGAACCATCGGTCAGCCGGAGCTGTCGGAGAAGGCTGCGAAATACTATGAGCAGCTGA
>ERZ773228.4429-NODE-4429-length-10624-cov-2.486233_pt1 | contig 10624 bp, 7 predicted proteins | sample MGYA00580524_ERZ773228 | MGnify/ENA primary metagenome ERZ773228 (study PRJEB29015, sample SAMEA2737768) | human gut metagenome | biome: human gut; feature: human-associated habitat; material: faeces | place: China | collected 2012 ...
CATGCTACGGTTATGAATGGTAAGGCAAACCGTGTCAGTGTAATGATGGTTCCTATGATGATCTCGAATATGGCAGCCGGAAATGTAGCGATCGCATATGGCTTAAAGGGCAAATGTACAGATGTTGTAACAGCATGTGCGACAGGAACAAACAGCATTGGCGAGGCATATCGTTATATTCAGGTCGGAGATGCAGATGTGATGGTAGCCGGAGGCGCTGAATCACCGATCTGTGAGACAAATGTTTCAGGATTTATCTCCATGACAGCACTTTCAAGTGCAACGGAAGCAGATCGTGCGTCGATTCCGTTTGACAAAGACAGATGTGGATTCGTTATCGGTGAAGGAGCTGGAGTCGTAGTTCTGGAATCTCTGGAGCATGCGCAGGCAAGAGGAGCAAAGATCCTTGCCGAGGTTGTCGGATATGGTTCCACCTGTGACGCATTTCACATTACATCCCCTGCCGAGGATGGAGAGGGTGCAGCAAGAGCCATGACACTTGCGATCAACGAGGCTGGCATTACACCGGCAGATGTTGATTATATCAATGCACACGGAACAGGGACACATCATAATGATCTGTTTGAAACACGGGCGATTAAACGGGCATTTGGAGAAGCAGCAAAACAGGTGGCTGTTAATTCCACCAAATCCATGATCGGGCATTTACTTGGTGCCGCTGGTGCAGTAGAGGCAATTGTATGTGTGAAAACCTTGCAGGAGGGCTTTATTCATCAGACTGTCGGTACGAAGGAGACGGATGCAGAATGTGACCTCGATTATACCATTGGTGCACCGAAGCAGAAAAAACTGGATTACGCAATGAGCAATTCCCTTGGCTTTGGCGGGCACAATGCCTCTATTTTAATGAAACGCTATGAGGAAGGAAACAGGGAGTAACAGATATGGAATTGGAACAGATCGCAGAGCTGATCGACCGGGTATCGGCATCAGAGCTTGACAGTTTTTGCCTGGAACAAAACGGTATGCGTTTAAGCCTAAAAAAGAAGCAGCCTCGGAAGCAAACAGATCCGGAAACACAAAGCACTTTGGTACAGCTGCAAAAACAGTCGGAAAGTCCACAAGAACAGTCAAAACAGATGTCACCGGTGGAGCTTACAGGAATAGAGCCCACAAAAACAGAGCATACAAAAACGGTAGTCTCCCCGCTGGTTGGTATTTTTTATGCAGCGCCAGCAGAGGATGCCGAACCCTTTGTACAGGAAGGCGACGGGATAGAAAAGGGTCAGACCCTTGGAATTGTGGAAGCCATGAAGCTGATGAATGAGCTGGAAAGTGATTACTGCGGGACCGTGAAGCAGATTCTTGTATCAAACGGGGAGATGGTGGAATACGGGCAGCCGCTTTTTATTGTGGAAGAACAGAACTAAAACGGATATGGAGAACCCTATGAAGCAGTTGAATATTATGCAGATCCAGGAACTGATTCCGCACAGACATCCCTTTTTGCTGATTGACGGAATTGAGGATTATGAGCCGGGAGAATATGCAGTTGGCTATAAATGTGTTACATACCGGGAAGATTTTTTTGCCGGACATTTTCCGGAGGAGCCTGTAATGCCGGGAGTGCTGATCCTGGAGGCATTGGCGCAGACAGGAGCAGTAGCGATTTTATCGCTTCCGGAAAACAAAGGGAAAATTGCATATTTTGGTGCAGTGGATAAATGCCGCTTTAAAGGAAAAGTGATTCCGGGTGACAGACTTTGCCTGGAAACACGCATTATCCGAAAAAAAGGACCGATGGGAATCGGAGAGGCAACTGCCAGTGTAGGCGGAAAGATTGTTGCAAGGGCAGAGCTGACATTTATGATAGGAGCTTGATAACAGACATGATCAGAAAGGTACTTGTTGCAAACAGAGGTGAAATTGCGGTTCGGATCATCCGGGCGTGTCGGGAGATGGAAATTGAGACGGTTGCTGTGTACTCCGAAGCAGACCGGGATGCATTGCATGCAAAGCTGGCAGATGAGGCTGTCTGCATTGGACCTGCGCGTCCGACAGATAGCTATCTGGCAATGGAACAGATTCTGAGCGCCGCTGTTGTAACAGGGGCGGATGCGATTCATCCGGGATTTGGATTTCTGTCAGAGAACAGCCGGTTTGCAGAGCTGTGTGAAAAATGTGGGATTATTTTTATCGGTCCTCCTGCAGAGGTAATCGCACGAATGGGGAATAAGCAGGAAGCCAGAAATACGATGCAAAAAGCAGGAATTCCGATTATTCCGGGCAGCAGGGATGCTGTTTATGAGGAAGAAGATGGACTGGAGCAGGCAAAAGCGATCGGATATCCTGTCATGATCAAGGCTGCCCTTGGAGGCGGTGGAAAGGGTATGCGTGTGGCACAAAGCCCGGAGGAGTTCAGAAAAAATTTCCGGATAGCGCAGACAGAAGCAAAACAATCCTTTGGAGATGGAGCGATGTATCTGGAGCATTTTCTGACCGGACCAAAGCATGTGGAGGTACAGATTCTGGCAGATTGTGCAGGAAATACGATCTATCTGGGAGAACGGGACTGTTCTATGCAGCGACGGCATCAGAAGGTGCTGGAGGAAGCACCCTGTGCAAGCCTTTCCCAAAGTCAGCGTCAAAAAATGGGGGAATGTGCTGTGGACGCGGCAAAGGCAGCCGGATATGTGAACGCAGGTACGATAGAGTTTTTACTGGAGCCGGATGGAAATTTTTATTTTATGGAAATGAATACCAGAATTCAGGTAGAGCATCCGGTTACGGAATGGGTTACGGGTGTGGACCTGATCAAGGAGCAGATTCGAATTGCGGATGGACAGCTGCTTTTACTGCAGCAGCAAGATGTGTCTGTAAATGGTCATTCCATAGAAGTCAGGATAAACGCTCAAAATCCGGACGCAGGATTTGCACCATGCCCGGGAACGGTTACGGGGCTGCATTTGCCGGGAGGAAAGGGTGTCCGTGTTGACTCTGCCATTTACAGTGGCTATACGATTCCGCCGTTTTATGATGCAATGATCGCAAAGATCAGTGTATGGGCGAAAAGCCGCCGGGAGGCAATTGAAAAGCTTCACAGTGCGCTGGGAGAAGTGATCATAGAGGGCGTAGATACAAATGTAGATTTTTTGTATGAGCTTCTGGAGAATGAAGAGTTCCGGCAGGGAAAAACGGACATTGAATTTCTGGAACGCAGGAATGGAGAAAACAAGTGAATCTGGATCATGTTTTTAAAAAAACAAAAACGGCTCTGAAAAAAAGAGAAAGCACGACAACTGTTCCGGATGGCTTATTATGCCGCTGCAGCAGATGTAAAAAACCGATCCTCGTACAGGAAGTGCGGGATGCATATTATATTTGTCCAAAGTGCGGAGGTTATTTTAAGGTACGTGCTTATGAGAGAATCCGCAGAGTGGCAGATGAGGGAACCTTTCAGGAATCGGACAGAGAGCTGGTCGGAGAAAATCCGCTGGGGTTTGAGGGATATGAAGAAAAGCTGGCAGCGGAAAGGCTGAAGACCAGAATGAAGGAAGCCATCGTTACAGGAACAGGCTCCATAGATGGTATACCGGCAGCCCTTGGTGTAATGGACAGCCGTTTCATGATGGCGAGCATGGGATGGGCTGTCGGGGAAAAGCTGACTCGTCTGATCGAGAAAGCAACGACGGAAAACTTACCGTTAATTCTGTTTACCTGCTCCGGTGGTGCACGTATGCAGGAAGGAATTCATTCTTTAATGCAGATGGCAAAGGTATCCGCTGCAATGGCAAAGCACCACGCGGCAGGACTTTTGTCTGTTTGTGTATTGACAGATCCGACCACTGGCGGTGTGACAGCGAGCTTTGCGATGGAAGGAGATGTGATACTGGCAGAGCCCAATGCGCTGATCGGGTTTGCCGGACCTCGGGTAATTGAACAGACGATCGGACAACGTTTGCCCAAGGGTTTCCAACGTTCTGAATTTTTAATGGAGCACGGATTCGTGGATCGGATCACAGAACGTTTTGAATTAAGAAAGGTACTGGCGGCTCTTTGCAGAATGCATGACCGGGAATACTGCAAAAAGGCGCTTTGTCAGCTGGTGGATACAGAAATACAGGAAGGTGCAAAAAAGAACCCGGCAGCCTGTCTGGCTCCGGAGAAAAAAGGATCGGACTCTGCATGGGAGCATGTGCTTGCTGCACGACGGGCGGACAGACCTGTGGGCAGTGATTATATCCGGGCACTCTTTTCCGAATTTTATGAATTTCATGGGGACAGAAGGTTTGGAGATGATCCGGCGCTGATTGGAGGAATCGGGTTATTTGAAGGAGTTCCGGTTACTGTGATCGCTCAGGAAAAGGGAACCTCCGCCAAAGATCGGGTAAAGCATAATTTTGGAATGTGTCAGCCGGAAGGATATCGGAAGGCCCTTCGTTTGATGAAGGAAGCGGAAAAATTTCATCGGCCGGTGATTTGTTTCGTAGATACCCCCGGAGCTTTTTGCGGGATTGGAGCCGAGGAGCGCGGTCAGGGATCCGCAATTGCGGAAAATCTGTTGGAGATAAGCAGGCTGAAAACACCGGTTGTATCCATCTTTATTGGGGAGGGGGGAAGCGGCGGAGCGCTGGCCCTCGCCTGTGGAGATGAAGTGTGGATGATGGAGAATGCGGTGTATTCTGTTTTATCACCGGAAGGTTTTGCAAGTATACTCTGGAAAGATAAAAAGTGTGCGCCCGAGGCTGCAGATAAAATGAAGCTGACTGCAGAGGATGTTGTGGCCGCACAGGCAGCAGAGCGGATGATCAAAGAACCGGAAAAGCTGACCATACAGAATATGGGATCAGTGTTGGAACAGCTTCGGGAAGAATTAAGAAGGTTTTTAAAACAATATGCTGTGCTGGAGCCTGAAAAACTTTGTGACAGACGGTATGAAAGATTCCGGAAGCTTTGACACCCGGCGTCCTCTTTATAAGAAAATAGTGTGAAGGAGAACTACCATGAAAAGCCAGGTATGGATTGGGAAAAAAAGATTGAAAAAACCGCTGATTCAGGGAGGAATGGGAATTGGAGTCAGCCTGTCCGGACTGGCGGGGGCAGTGGCGAAGGAAGGGGGAGCCGGAACCATTTCGGCCGCGCAGATCGGCTTTTTACAGCCTGAATTTGAACAAAACCCGGTTTTAGCAAATCTGAAGGCAATGGAGGAAGAACTGCAAAAGGCGAGAAAGATTGCACCGGATGGCATCCTCGGGTTTAATATCATGGTGGCAATGAATCATTATGAGACCTATGTAAGAAAGGCCGTTGAGACCGGCGCAGATTTTATTGTGTCCGGCGCCGGGTTGCCGCTGGAGCTTCCGGCAATGGTTTCGGATACCGACATTGCAATTGCACCGATCGTCTCCGGTGCCCGTGCGACGGCACTGATCCTGAAATACTGGGAGAAAAAATATCATAGATATCCGGATTTTATCGTGATCGAAGGCCCGGAGGCTGGCGGACATCTTGGATTTTCCAGAAAACAGCTGGAAGAGAAAATGGATTATGATATGGAAATCTCTGAAATACTGAAACTGGTACGAGTCTATGAAAAGAAGGCGGAAAGGAAAATACCCGTTGCAGTCGGCGGCGGGATCTGTGATAAAGCGCGGGCAGAGCATGGGTTTATGCTTGGAGCGGATCTGATTCAGGTTGCAAGCAGGTTTATTACAACCAAAGAATGCGACGCAGACAGTGCATATAAAGATGCGTATTTGAAGGCACGGAAAGAGGATATTGTGCTGGTGTCAAGTCCGGTTGGAATGCCGGGGCGCGCAATCAGAAATCCTTTTCTGGAACGTGTGGAGAAGGGGGAGTTCCAAAGACCGCAGAAATGCTTTGGCTGTTTAAAGCACTGCAATCCGGCGGAAATACCCTATTGTATTACAGAAGCGTTGATCCATGCCGTAAAGGGAGATACAGAAAATGGCTTGCTTTTTTGCGGATCCCAGGTTTACTTGGCAAATCAGATAGAGACAGTACAGGATGTTATGGAAGATTTGCTGGAAGGATTGTAAATAAACCGAAAGCTGTGCTATGATGCTACAATGCAGGGCAAAGGAGAAGGATATGGCGGAATTATTTGGGAAAAAATATACAAACAGAACCCGTTTTACGCGGATGTGCATCGGAGAAGCCGTTTTTTCCCTGATGGATAAAAAACCATATGAAGAGATCCGGGTATCCGATATTGTAAAACGTGCCGGTGTTTCCCGAATGACGTTTTATCATTATTATGAACAAAAAGAAGATGCGCTTGCAGATTACTTTCATGAGATCGTAAACGGGTATGTCCGGGAACGCAGCGAGATCATAAAAAAAGGCGGAAAATTTCACGATCCGGGAAGTATAGAACATGCACTGAAGTATTTTGATCAGTATGCAGCCTTTATCTTGAAGCTTGTAGATGCGCATTTGTATCATATCATATTGGAAGCTATGAACTCTTTTATGATGGAACGGATTCAACCGGTTTATAAAATTCCGCCCTACGAGTTGTATTTTTATGGCGGTGCGTTGATGAATGTGTTTGTTATGTGGGAAAAAAACGGAAAACGGGAAACTCCGGAGGCCATTGCAAAAACACTGGCGTCCGGAGCTGTTTTTACCGCAGATACGTTTCCAGCTTCGTGTGACGATAATAAGTAAACAGAAGGATGCTGCACAATACCCAGCCCAGCGGATAGCCCAGTGCGACGGCGATGACAGAGTCTGTAAACTGTGTGACCGTGTAAAGATAAATCTGTCGGAACACGATAAAGCAGCTCATCATGATGACCATGGGGGCTTTCGTATTGCCGATACCCCGCAGTGTGCCGGCGTGTACCTGATTGACGCAAAGGGCGAGGTAAAACGGCATTTCCAGACGGATGAAAAGTGTGCCATAGTCTAAAACCTCCGGCGTGCGGTTGAACATGGAGACAAGAGGACGGGCAAAAATCAAAACAGGAATCGTAATAAGGATCGCGACGGCAAAGCAGAGCAGTGTGCCTACCTTAGTGCTTTGCCGGACACGGTCTATTTTGCGTGCACCGAGGTTCTGACCGACAAAGGTGGTCACGCCAAGGGAAAGGCTCTGGATGGGAAGTACGCAGAATTTGTCAATTTTTCCATAGGAAGACCAGCCTGCCATGGCAGCAGAACCAAAACGATTGATGTATGCCTGTACAAAAACATTGGAAAAGGAAGTGACTGCCATCTGAATTGCGGCGGGAAGTCCGAGAAAGAAAATCTTTTTCGTCATGCCCGGATCCAGACGGACCTTGCTCCAAATGATGCGGTAACAGGATTTTTCGCGGGTCAGGACAAAGAGTGTCAGGAGGGCGGAAATTCCCTGGGAAAGGATAGTCGCCCAGGCGGCACCCGCGATACCGAACCGCAAAACTGCGACGAATAAAAGATCCAGCAGCGTATTTAAAACCGCGCAGAAAATCAGAAAATAGAGCGGACGTCTGGAATCTCCGACCGCGCGAAGAATGCCGGCCCCCATGTTATAGAACAAAAGTCCGGTGACACCGATAAAGTAAATGCGAAGATAGGTTGCAGCCTCGGGGAAGACATCCTCCGGAGTGCCCATGAGGCGCAGCAGGGATGGAACAAGCAAAAGGGCGAGCACCGTGCAGAGAATGCTCATGCAAAGCGTCAGCGCGATGGTCGTCTGGACGGCGATGGAAACCTTTTCTTCTTTTTTGCCGCCATAATATTGGGAAATGATGACGCCTGCACCGGTGGACATGCCGGAAAAAAAACCGATAAAGGTATTGATAACGCTATCCGTGGAGCCGACTGCGGCGAGTGCCTCTTTTCCAACAAAATTACCGACGACGATGCTGTCTACCGTATTGTAAAGCTGCTGAAACAGGTTGCCGGCCATTAGCGGAAGCGCAAATAATAAAAGGCACCGCCAGATCGGTCCCTCTGTCATCAGAACTTCTTTTTGCCTGTGTTGTCTTTTTTCCATAACTTCTGTCTCTCCCCTAAAATAATGTCAGTACTTTAATCTTAATCGAAAAAGTCCGGGTACACAATTGGCAGAGTGGATATATTTTTTTGGACAGATTAGGAAAATTGACGGGGAAATTTGCTTGTAAAGAATAAGGAGTGATTTTATAATAGGAATGAAATTTCTGGTGAAAAGCAGAGGTCAAGGAGTGAATCGAATGGAAGAAAAAAAGGAAAAAGGGAATTTTTGGCTGACGGTAGCAACCTTTATTGTCAACAAAAGAAAAGCTTTTCTGGTTTTGTTTGCCATTGCGTGTATTTACTGTGCAGCATGCATGAATAAAGTTTCGGTAAATCAGGATATTACCAAATATCTGCCGGCAGACAGTGAGACGAGAATTGGCCTGACCCTGATGGATGAACAGTTTATGACATATGGCAGCGCCAGGATCATGGTGTCGAATATTACCTGGCAGGATGCAGATGCTCTGGTGGAAAAGCTGGAGGCGGTAGAGGGCGTGAAAGAGGTTGCCTTTGATGATTCCGCAGATCATTACAACGGAACGAACGCCCTGTTTGATGTGACCTTTGACGGCACAGAAGAGGATGAGATCAGCAAGGATGCCAAGCAGGCGGTAAAGGAGCTGCTTTCGGATTATGATACCTACATATCTACCTCGGTCGGCGCGGAAGAAGAACAGACAGAATCCCTGAATAATGACATGAATCTGATTCTGGTTCTTGCAGTTGTGATTATTGTAGTGGTACTGCTGATTTCCACAAAGGCATATATGGAAATCCCGGTACTGTTGATTACGTTTGGTGTGGCTGCGCTTCTAAATAAGGGAACAAACTACCTGATGGGAACGATTTCCAGCGTAACGGATTCGATTTCTGTTGTTCTGCAGCTGGCGCTGGCAATTGACTATGCGATTATTTTTTGTGATCGTTTTATGGAAGAGCATGAGACGATGGACGCGGAATCCGCGATTAAGGTTGCGCTGTCAAAGGCAATACCGGAGATTAGTTCTTCTTCCCTGACGACCATCTCCGGCATGGTGGCGATGATGTTCATGCATTTTCGTCTGGGCTATGATATGGGTATCGTACTGGTAAAGGCAATTATTTTCAGTTTGATCTCCGTATTCTTCCTGATGCCTGCGATTCTGATGATCTTTGCAAAGGGAATTGACAACACGCATCATAAGAGTTTTGTTCCGAATATTTCGTTTGCAGGTAAATGGGCGAACCTGACGAGATTTATCGTTCCGCCTGTATTTGTGATACTGCTTTGTTTTGCAGCATGGATGTCAAATAATTGCAGTTATCTGTATGATGTCAATTCCGTTCCGGCCGCAAGGGAAAGTGAGACCAGAATTGCCAAGCATAAAATTGAAGACGAGTTTGGCGTTTCGAATCAGATTGCAATTCTGGTGCCGAAGGGCGATTATGAATCTGAGAAAAAGGTTCTGAAGGAATTTGAAACGCTGGATTATGTCAACACCGTGACAGGGCTTGCAAACGTTTCGATCAACGATGATTATGTCCTGACGGATAAAATCGCGCCCCGTGCATTTTCTGAATTGACAGATCTGGATATTGAGATCGTACGGGTTCTGTATATGGCATATGCCTATGATCAGGGACAAAACGGTCCGATTTTTACAGGCATCGACGAGTACAAGGTACCGATTATAGATATGTTTTTATTCCTGTATGATCAGTATGAGAAAGGCTACGTCACATTGGATGCGGATATGGATGAAAAGCTGACGGACCTTTATAATACGCTGCATGATGCGCAGCTGCAGCTGCAGGGAGAGGATTACTCCAGACTGGTTCTGACGGTCAGTGTGCCGACGGAAGGGGACGAAGCGTATGCGGCGATGGATGACATCCGGAATATTTGTGCGAAGTATTATAATAAATCAGATGTGATCCTGGTAGGTGACTGCACAAGCAATCATGACCTGATGTCTTCGTTTGCAACAGATAATATTATTATCAGTGTACTGACAGCGCTGTTTGTTATGATTATCCTGCTGTTCACATTCCAGTCCGCCGGACTTCCGATTTTGCTGGTATTGACCATTCAGGGAAGCATCTGGATCAATTTCTCTGTGCCTACGCTGACAGGGGGAAGTGTATTTTTCATTGCGTACCTGATCGTATCCGCAATCCAGATGGGTGCGACAATCGACTATGCGATCGTTATATCCAGCCGTTACATGGTATTGAAAAAGCAGATGCCGATTCATGAGGCAATTATTGAAACGATCAATCAGGCATTTCCGACAATCTTTACCTCCGGTTCGATTCTGACCGGAGCAGGTTTTCTGATCGGACAGATCGCATCGGATGCGACAGTTGCTTCAATCGGTATTGCACTGGGAAGAGGAACCTTGATTTCCATTATACTGGTACTGTTTGTCCTGCCGCAGATTCTGCTGCTGGGCGATATCATTATCGAAAAGAATGCTCTGACAATTAGTCTGCCCCAGGCGACCAGAAGAGATGTATCCGGACGGATGATTGTAAACGGCCGTGTCAAGGGCTATATACAGGGTGAAATCGACGCGGAAATTAAGGGAAGCTTTAGCGGTTCCATGCAGGCTTCTTTTGAATCCAGACTGCCGATTGGCGGAAAAGAGACAGAGCTTGTAATGGAACAGGAAGGATT
>ERZ773228.4433-NODE-4433-length-10622-cov-3.024889_pt1 | contig 10622 bp, 9 predicted proteins | sample MGYA00580524_ERZ773228 | MGnify/ENA primary metagenome ERZ773228 (study PRJEB29015, sample SAMEA2737768) | human gut metagenome | biome: human gut; feature: human-associated habitat; material: faeces | place: China | collected 2012 ...
TAAGTTGAAAATCAGTGGTATAATTAAGTCATAAAATTAAAGCGGAGGACAGAAAAATGAAATACGGTAACAATAAATACGAAGATATAAAAATCGCTTATATCGGTGGCGGCTCACGCGGTTGGGCGTGGGGATTTATGAGCGACCTTGCGGTGTGTGAGGATATGTGCGGTACTGTTTATCTTTACGATATAGATTTAGAGGCGGCAAAGAAAAACGAAAAGATAGGCAACGGCATAAAGGATATAGAAGGCTGTAAGTCACAGTGGAAGTACAAAGCCGTTGAAACTGAAAAAGAGGCTCTTGAGGGTGCGGATTTTGTTATTATATCAATTTTACCGGGTACATTCGATGAAATGGAAAGCGATGTACATACACCGGAAAAATACAATATATATCAATCAGTCGGCGATACGGCAGGTCCGGGCGGAATTTTGAGAGCGTTAAGAACAATTCCGATGTTTGAAGAAATCGCAGAGAATATAAAAAAATATTGCCCTGACGCATGGGTAATCAACTACACAAACCCTATGACAATGTGCGTAAAGACTTTGTATAAGGTGTTCCCTGAAATTAAGGCGTTCGGTTGTTGTCACGAAGTGTTCGGTACACAAAAACTGCTTGTAAATGCACTTGAAGATATTAAAGGTATAAAAGACGTAAAACGTGAGGATATTAAAGTTAATGTTGTCGGAGTAAATCACTTTACTTGGCTTACAAAGGCACAGTACAAGGATATAGATATTTTTCCTGTATACCGTGAATTTGCAGAGAAATACAAAGATAACGGCTTTGTGAAGAAGTCAGATGAAAACTGGATGAATAAGTATTTCTCATGCAGTGAGAAAGTTAAGATTGACTTATTTTTAAGATACGGAAGTATCGCCGCGGCAGGTGACAGACATTTGGCTGAATTTTGCCCGGGTGATTGGTATTTGAAAGACAAAGAAACCGTTGAAAAGTGGGGATTTGCATTAACTCCTGTTTCGTGGAGAAAAGGCGACCTTGAGAAACGTCTTGAAAGAAGTGAAAGACTTTACTGCGGCGAGGAAAAGTTTGAATTAAAGGAAACAGGCGAAGAAGGTGTACAGCAGATAAGAGCATTGCTTGGACTTGGCGACCTTGTTACGAATGTTAATATACCGAATTACGGTCAAATTCCTAACTTGCCTATCGGTGCGGTTGTAGAAACGAACGCTTGTTTCAGAGCAAATTCGTTAAATCCTGTATTTGCCGGAAATATTCCGCAGGCAATTTATCCGCTTATAAGCCGTGTGTGCGGTGAACAGGAACAAGTTGTCGATTGTGCTTTAAATCGTGACCTTGACGGTGTATTTTACGCATTTGCGGCTGACCCTAATATGTGTATTTCGGTTAGTGATGCAAGAAAATTGTTTGACGAAATGGTCGACAATACAAAAGAATATTTGAAAATGTATTTCTAAATCGGAGGAGAAATAATGGCTGAATTGAAGTTTGAAATAAAAGAACATATCGGAACGGTATCCGAGAGCAGTAAAGGTTGGACAAAGGAGCTTAATATAGTTTCGTGGAACGGTGCAAACCCTAAATTTGATTTGCGTGATTGGGCACCGGAACATGAAAAAATGGGTAAAGGTCTTACTTTTACAAACGAAGAATTGAAAAATTTAAGAGATATTTTAATTGATATGAATTTATAAATAAATGCACCGCATTTTAGCGGTGTATTTATTTGTGTTGATTGTAAACTAAAGTATATTCATATAGTTGACAATATAAATAAGAAGTGATATAATTCCTACATAAACAATAGGAAAGGTCTTGAGAAAAATGATTGAAGAATTAAAGAACAAAATATTTTCGGGAGAAATGATAACAAAAAATGAGGCAATGAGCCTTATAGACGCACCGCTTGACGAACTTTGCAAAGCGGCTGATGAAATTCGTGAAAAGTTTTGTGACAATGTATTTGACATATGTACAATAATAAATGCAAAAAGCGGAAGATGCAGTGAGGACTGCAAGTATTGTGCACAATCGGCGTTTCACTGCACCAATGTTGAGGAATATCAGCTGCTTGACAAGGAAACAGTCGTAAATGCGGCTAAAAAGAGTGCGGACAAGGGTATTAAACGTTTTTCACTTGTCGCATCGGGAAAAAGACTGTCAGACAGTGAAGTTGACAAAGTCTGTGAAATTATCAAAGAAATAAGAAAAATAAGCGATATATCTGTCTGTGCGTCACTCGGACTTTTAAACGAAGAACAGTTTAAAAGACTTAAGGACGCAGGATTGACGCGTGTACACAACAATCTTGAAAGTTCAAGAAATTATTTTCCAAACGTCTGTACAACGCATACATATGACGATAAAATAAATGCAATCAAAGCCGCTAAAAAAGCCGGACTTTCTGTGTGCAGCGGCGGTATTGCCGGACTTGGCGAAAGTATGGAGGACAGAATTGATATGGCATTTGAGGTTAGAAATCTCGGTGTAAGTTCAATGCCCGTAAATATGTTAAATCCGATAAAAGGAACACCATACGAAAATAATAAAAAACTTACAAAGGACGATATGCGCCGTATATGTGCGATATTCAGATTTATAAATCCGTCAGCCGCAATCAGACTTGCAGGCGGAAGAATACTTCTTGACGACGGCGGAAAATCTTGCTTTGAATCCGGTGCAAATGCCGCTATATCGGGCGATATGCTTACAACAACAGGAGAAACGGTAATGTCGGATATGCAGCTTATAAAATCGCTTGGTTTTACTGCCGGATTGTTAGACGAAGTTAAGTAATTTATACGAAAATGGGTAAAAATATACTAAAACGATATTTAAAAGTTATGTAATTATGAAAAAGTTGTAAAGAATTAAAAAAAAGATTGAAATATAAGAAAATAAGTGATATAATATACGCTATGTTAATATGTCTGTAATAGGACACAGAAGGAGGATATTATCACTATGGCAGTGAAAAATGAACAAATCGAAAAAAACCTTGTAAAACTTACATTTGAAGTAAGTGCAGAGGATTTTGACAAGGCAATTAATCAGGTGTACAAAAAGAATGTAAAGAAGTTTAACGTACCTGGTTACAGAAAAGGCAAAGCTCCAAGAAAGATTATCGAAAAGTATTATACAGAGGCTGTATTCTATGATGAAGCTATTAACAGCGTACTTCCGCAGGCTTATGACGAAGCTCTAAAGGAATCAGGTGTTGAATCAGTTGCAAGACCTGAAATTGACGTTGAAGAAATCAAAAAGGGTGAGCCTGTAGTATTTACAGCACTTGTTACAACTAAGCCGGAAGTTAAGCTTGGTGATTACAAAGGTATAGAAGTGGAAAAAATTGACCATACTGTAACAGATGAAGATGTAGATAAGGATATCGAGGCTACACAAAAGAAGAATGCAAGACTTATCACAGTTGACGACAGAGCAATCGAAAACGGCGATATCGCAGTTATCGACTTTGAAGGCTTTGTAGACGATGTTGCATTTGAAGGCGGCAAGGGCGAAGACTACGAACTTGAAATCGGTTCAGGTACATTTATTCCTGGATTTGAAGAACAGCTTGTAGGTGCTGAAACTGACGCTGATGTTGACGTTAAGGTTACTTTCCCTGAAGAATATCATGCAGAAAACCTTGCAGGTAAGGACGCAGTATTCAAAGTAAAGGTTAAGGAAATCAAGAAACGTGAACTTCCTGAGCTTGACGACGATTTCGCAAGTGAAGTAAGCGAATTTGATACAATGGACGAATTCAGAGCAGACGTTCGCAAAAAGCTTGAAGAGGCTGCTGAAAACAAAGCTAAGGTTGAAACCGAAAATGCAGTTATCGACAAGGTTATTGAAAATGCCGAGTTCGATCTTCCTGACGCTATGGTTGAAACTCAAATCGACAACAGCGTAAGAGATTTTGCTCAAAGACTTTCATACCAAGGTATGAACCTTGATATGTATATGCAATATACAGGTATGACAATGGACGCTCTAAGAGCTCAATTCGCTGAACAGGCTAAGAAACAGCTAAGCGGTTCGCTTGTTCTTGAGGCAATTCAAGAGGCTGAAGGAATCGAAGCAGGTCCTGAAGAAGTTGAACTTGAACTTGTAGATATGTCAAAGAAGTACAATATGGAACTTGACAAGCTTAAGGAACTTCTTGGTGACGCTGAAAAGGAAAGCATTAAGAAAGACCTTGAAATTCAAAAGACAATCACTATGATTGTAAACAATGCACAGGTAAAATAATTTCATAATTTCGGAAAGGGATGAATAGTATGGCATTAGTACCAATGGTCGTTGAACAGACCAACAGAGGCGAACGTTCATACGATATTTATTCAAGACTGCTTGAGGACAGAATTATATTCTTGGCAGATCAGGTAACTGACGCAACGGCAAGTCTTGTTGTGGCACAGCTTTTATATCTTGAAGCAAAGGATCCTGATAAAGATATTCAGCTTTATATTGACAGCCCGGGCGGCTCGATTACTGCAGGTATGGCAATTTACGACACAATGCAGTATATAAAGTGTGACGTATCTACAATTTGTATCGGTATGGCGGCAAGTATGGGTGCATTCTTGCTTGCGGCCGGTGAAAAAGGCAAGAGATTTGCTTTGCCGAACAGTGAGGTTATGATACATCAACCTCTTATTGCCGGCGGCGGACTTAGCGGTCAGACAACTGATATTAAAATATACACAGATCATCTTGTTAATACAAAGAAGAAGATGAATGAAATTCTTGCAGAGCGTACGGGACAAACTTACGAAAAGCTTTGTGAGGATACAGAGCGTGATAACTTTATGACTGCTCAAGAGGCTAAGGAATACGGCCTTATTGACGAGGTTATTGTAAAAGCCTCTAAATAAAGGAGTATAAATATATGGACGAAAATAAACATTTCAGATGTTCATTCTGCGGAAAAACTGAACAAGAAGTAGATAAGCTTTTGTCGGGACCGGGGGTATATATCTGTAACGAATGTATAGATATGTGCAACAGTATACTTGACGGTGAATTTGAGCATAAGGGCGGATTTACGGCTACTGAACTGCCTAAGCCGAAGGAAATAAAGGCTTTTCTTGATGAATATGTTGTCGGACAGGAGGACGCAAAGAAAATTCTGTCGGTAGCGGTATATAATCATTACAAGAGAATAGAACATTCTGATATGGCTGACGATGTGGAACTTCAAAAGAGTAATATACTTATGATAGGTCCGACAGGCAGCGGTAAGACGTTCCTTGTACAAAATCTTGCAAAGATACTTAATGTACCTTTTGCCATAGCTGACGCTACTTCTCTTACTGAGGCGGGCTATGTCGGCGAGGACGTTGAAAATATATTGTTAAAACTTATTCAAGCGGCTGATTACGATATTGACGCTGCGGAACGCGGAATTATATATATTGACGAAATTGATAAAATTGCACGAAAATCCGAAAATCCGTCAATTACGCGTGACGTTAGCGGTGAAGGTGTTCAGCAGGCACTTTTGAAAGTGCTTGAGGGTACTGTTGCGTCAGTTCCTCCGCAGGGCGGAAGAAAACATCCGCACCAAGAACTTATTCAGATTGATACAACGAATATTTTGTTTATATGCGGCGGTGCTTTTGACGGTATCGAAAAGATTATCGGCTCAAGAACAGGTAAGCAAGGTTTGGGATTTGGTGCACAGATTTCAAGCAAGAAAGAGTCTAACATCAATGAATTGCTGGGTAAACTTATACCGCAGGATTTGCTTAAATTCGGATTGATTCCTGAATTTATAGGCAGACTTCCTGTTTTTGCAAGACTTGATAAACTTGACAGAAAAACGCTTATTACAATTCTTACAGAACCGAAAAATGCACTTATAAAGCAGTATAAAGCCTTGTTTGCATTTGACGGTGTAAAGCTTGAATTTGAAGATGACGCGATAGAGGCAATCGCTGATAAAGCGATTGAAAGAAATACAGGTGCGAGAGGACTTCGTTCAATTATCGAGGAGGCAATGTCTGACATTATGTTTGAAGTGCCGTCCGATGACAGTATAAAAACCGTTATCATAACAAAGAAGTGTATAACAGATTTAAAAGAACCTAAGATTATACACGAAACTAAGGAAACGAAGAAACTCAAAGAAAATTTAGAGCCTGACGGAACTCAGGGTTAAGAAACTTTAGGAAGGTGTGAGAAAGAATGTTTGTATCAGAAGATTTGACAGTAAACGAGAAAAATCATCTTGTTATTGGTAAAAATGATACTGTTGAACTTGCAAAGGAGTTTGGAACTCCGCTATATGTATTAGATGAGGATTTAATAAGAAAAAATTGTCGTGTTTATAAAAACGCGATGGATAAATATTACGGAGGAAACGGACTTGTCCTTTATGCAAACAAGGCTTTCTGCTCACTTTTCACTTGCAGACTTGTTAAAGAAGAAGGTTTGGGTATTGACGTTGTATCGGGTGGCGAGCTTTATACGGCGATAAAGGCAGATTTTCCTATGGATAAAGTCTATTTTCACGGCAATAATAAAACTGCTGATGAAATTGAGCTTGCAGTTAAAAATAAAGTTGGTAATATCATAGTTGATAATATTTATGAACTTGAAGCACTTAACGAAACTGCTAAGAAATACGGTGTTGTTCAGAACATAATGTTCAGAATCAAACCGGGTGTTGACGCTCATACTCACAGCTTTATTCAAACAGGTCAAATTGATTCAAAGTTCGGTGTTGCACTTGAAAACGGCGAAGCATTTGAAATTATTGAAAAAGCAAGTAAAATGTCTAACGTAAAAGTAAACGGTGTTCACTGCCACATCGGTTCACAAATTTTTGATATTGAACCGTTCTGTAAAGCGGCTGAAATAATGATGAACTTTGTAGGCGACTTAAAGGACAAGCTTGGTCTTGAAATTGATAATCTTAACCTTGGTGGCGGATACGGTATTATGTATACCGAAAATGACGATCCTGTACCGTATGATGAATATATTCAGCACGTTTCAGAGGTTGTTAAGGCTACTGCAGAAAAAAGAGGAGTCAAACTACCGTTCATTCTTATGGAGCCGGGTCGTTCGATTATTGCACCGGCAGGTATTACGCTTTATACAGTAGGCGGAATTAAGGATATTAAGAATGTGAGAAAGTATGTGTCGGTAGACGGTGGTATGGGTGATAACCCAAGATATATACTTTACGAATCAGAGTATGAGGCGGTTGTTGCGAACAACGCAAATGCCGAACGTACCGAAAAGGTTACAGTAGCAGGTAAGTGCTGTGAATCCGGAGATATTTTGCTTAAAGATGCGATGATGCCGGAAATCAAAGTCGGAGATACTTTGGCAGTTCTTGCAACAGGTGCTTATAACTATTCAATGGCAAGCAATTATAACAGAATTCCGAGAGCGGCAGTTGTTGCTGTTTCGGACGGTAAAGCTAAGGTAGTTGTAAAGCGTGAATCATATGAGGACCTTATAAAGAACGACGTTCTTTAATATATGTTTAATTAAACTGACACAAAAAGGAGCTGAAATCAGCTCCTTTTTGTTATTTTTGTTTTGTCATAGAACAATTAGGACAAATGTTGTTTGCCTTTAAATAATTATTTCCCCAATCGCAAATGCTTGATAATATAGGAATAAAACTTGTTCCGAGCGGCGTAAGTGAATATTCCACTTTCGGCGGAACTACGGGATAAACTTTTCGCACAATCAGTCCGTCATTTTCAAGTTCGCGAAGCTGTTTTGTAAGCATTTTCGGCGTTGCGGATGAAAGCAATTTTTGTAATTGCCCAAAACGTAATGTTTTACCCGATAAGTGCCATAATATAAGTGGCTTGTATTTTCCGCCCACTATTTCAAGTGTTGCCTCAACAGGGCATATATAATCGTGGTTCATATGTATTACCTCCAATCCATACTATCATAAATGATAGTATCTATCAAAAAAGTGCATACTTGAAAAATAAATAATTTACGATATAATAATATCATAAACAATAAATAAATTCAATCAAAATATTCGGGACGGTGATAATGTGACTGAAAAATTTAATGTAACGGGAATGACGTGCAGTGCGTGCAGCGCACTCGTTGAAAAAAGCGTCAAAAAACTTAACGGTGTGAAATCTGTAAACGTAAATTTGTTGCAGAATAATATGCACGTTGATTTTGATGAAACGGCTGTAAGCGTTGACGATATTATAAACGCGGTTGTTTCGGGAGGATACGGTGCGTCTGTTGCGGGAAAAAAACAAGAAAAGAAAGACAACAAAATCGACAACGAAATTTCAAATATGAAGTTCAGACTTATTGTGTCGCTTGTTTGCCTTGTGCCGCTAATGTACATTTCAATGGGACATATGTGGGGTTGGCCGTTTTTGAACGTGTTTCACGGTGCAGAAAACGGAATAACATTTGCACTTACGCAAATGCTGTTGACGTTGCCGATAATGTATGTCAACAGAAAATACTATATAACAGGTTTTAAGACGTTGTTTCACGGCGCACCGAATATGGATTCGCTGATAGCGATAGGTTCGGGTGCGGCATTCGCGTATGGAATCATTGCAATATATTGCATAGGATACGGACTCGGACACGGTGACAAGGAATTTGCACATTCATATATGATGAATTTGTATTTTGAGTCGGCGGCAATGATACTTGCACTCATAACCCTCGGAAAATTTCTTGAATCGAGGGCAAAAGGGAAAACATCACAGGCGATAGAAAAACTCATTGATTTATCGCCGAAAACGGCAGTTGTAATTCGTGACGGAAAAGAAGTTACAGTCGGTGTAGATGACGTGCAAATCGGTGAAATTGTCGTTGTAAAAGCAGGACAATCAGTTCCGCTGGACGGTGTTATCGTTGAGGGTAACGGTGCGATAGATGAGTCGGCTATTACAGGCGAGAGTATCGCGGTTGAAAAAAATGTCGGTGATAAGGTTATCGGAGCTACTATAAATAAATCGGGATATTTTAAATTTAAGGTTGAAAAAGTCGGCGAAGATACTGCATTGTCACAGATTATACATCTTGTGGAAGAAGCTTCGGCATCAAAAGCACCGATTGCAAAGCTTGCCGATAAGGTCAGTGGTATATTTGTACCGGTTGTAATATCAATCGCAGTGATTACGATTATAGTGTGGTTGCTTTTGGGTAAAGGCGTTAGTTTTGCACTTTCAATGGGAATATCGGTACTTGTAATTTCTTGCCCGTGTGCGTTGGGATTGGCAACACCGACTGCAATAATGGTCGGTACAGGCAAGGGCGCGCAGTACGGAATACTTACAAAGTCAGCCGAAAGTCTTGAAACAGCACATCAGGTTGATACGGTCGTACTTGATAAAACAGGCACGATAACAGAGGGTAAGCCTTCTGTAACGGATATAGCACCTGTCGGAATTTCCGATAAGGAACTTTTACAGATTGCAGCGTCAATAGAATATTTGTCGGAACACCCTCTTGCAAAGGCTATTGTTGAAAAAGCCAACGGCTTGGAATTTAGTGATGTTGCAGATTTTGAACAGATTGTCGGACAAGGTGTAAAAGGCAATGTTGACGGAAAGAAAGTTTTAGCCGGAAACTATAAGATGATGCGTGAAAACAATATTGAAGTATCGGAAGATGAAATATTCGCGAATGACGGAAAAACATCATTGTATTTTGCGGTGGATAATAAATTTGTCGGAATAATCGCAGTTGCCGATACCATAAAGGAAACAAGCAGGCAAGCGATAGAAGATATGCGTAATATGGGACTTGACGTAATAATGCTTACGGGTGACAATGCCGTTACGGCAAATGCAATTAAAAACAAGCTGCCGTTAAGCAGTGCCGTTGCGGAGGTGTTGCCGTCAGACAAGGAAGAAGAAGTAAGAAAACTTCAGCAGAGCGGTCATAAGGTTGCAATGGTCGGTGACGGAATTAATGACGCACCTGCTTTGACTCGTGCAGACGTTGGCATTGCTATCGGTGCGGGAACGGATATAGCTATTGAATCAGCTGATATTGTATTGATGAAAAGCGATTTGCAGGACGTTGTTACATCAATAGAGCTAAGCCACTCGGTAATTAAAAATATAAAAGAAAATCTGTTCTGGGCATTTTTCTATAATGCACTCGGAATACCGGTTGCGGCGGGTGTTTTGTACGGTATAGCAGGATTGAAATTAAATCCTATGATTGCCGCGCTTGCTATGAGTTTCAGTTCGGTGTTCGTTGTGTCAAATGCGTTGAGATTGAGATTTTTCAAACCAAAATGCAATAATATTAAAACTGTAAAAAATGAAAAGGAGAATAAAACTATGACAAAGACAATTAAAATTAACGGAATGATGTGTTCACACTGTACAGGCAGAGTTGGAGAGGTGCTAAACGCAATAGACGGAGTAAGTGCGGAAGTTTCACTTGATAACGGCGGTCAGGCTGTTGTAACACTTGCAAAAGACGTGTCGGACGATGTGCTTAAAAAAGCCGTTGTTGACGCAGGATATGAAGTTGTAGGTATAGAATAAGAATTAATCAAAATTTGGATTGTAGACAAAACCGATATGGTTTTGTCTACTTTATTTTTTGATGTCGATAGCCTTAATTATATAATATTTAATTGCATATATTCCATTATTTAAGTT
>ERZ773228.4448-NODE-4448-length-10586-cov-2.806286_pt1 | contig 10586 bp, 11 predicted proteins | sample MGYA00580524_ERZ773228 | MGnify/ENA primary metagenome ERZ773228 (study PRJEB29015, sample SAMEA2737768) | human gut metagenome | biome: human gut; feature: human-associated habitat; material: faeces | place: China | collected 2012 ...
TAGGCCAAACCTTTTCATGAAGCCATGTATATAAATTGCAACCTTCAAACGTTCCCCTAAAAATACTCATAGCAATATGTGCGTGTGTATTTATAAGTCCTGGCATAACAATATTATTCCTTGCATCAATTACTTTTTCTCCATTTTCTTCATCAATATTGTCTGCAATTTTAACAATTTTTCCATCTGCTATTTTTATATCTTTTTTTCTTGTAACCACATCATTATTTTCAAATAAAATTACTTGTCCGTTTTTTATTAACATATTTTCTTTCCTCCTCTAAATTATTTTTATCATATCCAATTTTTTCTTTTTTTACAAGATTTTTTTAATAATTTATATACCTTGACCAAAATATATTTTTGTAGTATTATAATTTTAATTACAGATGAAAAAATAAAGGAGATTACAATGTTTACAGAAAAAATTGATTTTTATAGTCCTGTTAATCTAAAATCATATAATTTGGACCAAACTATGAGATATCAACTTGATGTTCTAGGAAATTTAGACTATTTTACTAGAAAACATAGTGAAAATGTTGCAAACTTAGTTTGCAGACTTTGCGAATATTTACATGCACCACAAAGTTTTACTATTTATTGTACAATATGTGCATATCTTCATGATATTGGTAAATTATTTATACCAGCTCAAATTCTTCAAAAGCCAACTCAACTTACTGAAGAAGAATTTGAAATTATGAAAAAACATACAACTCTTGGATATGAAATGTGTATGAAAGACCCAAAACTTCGCTTATATGCTCCTGGTCCTTTATATCATCATGAAGCATTAAATGGTTCTGGATATCCACAAGGTCTTACTAAAAAAGATATTCCATATGAAGCACAAATAATAAGGATTGCAGACGAATATGATGCTTTGGTAACCAAGAGACAATATAAAACACATGTTAATATATCAGAAACATTAAAAGACTTAATAAAAGATAGTAATCCAGATCCTAAATTTGTTGCTTTAGACCATTTATCTGAAATAGCCAAAATAGGTAAAATTGATAAAAAAATACTACGTACATTTTTTAAGGTTATTATTGACGATATAGAATATGAAATTAGCGCAGTTATTGGATATGTAAATTATCTTGAGGAACAAATTAAACGTCTTGAACTTATTAATAACTATAAAACTAAAATGGAAAAATCTAATAAAGAAAAAACCAAAAGTTATTACTCTGAGGGAATTAAGTTATTACTAAATCCTGATGAAACCTTAGATAATTACCAAAATGTTTTACAAGAATATAAAGATGCACTTGTTATGAGAAAAGACCGTATTCAAAAATTACATGAGGAAATCAAAATTATAAAAAAATTAAAAATATAAAAATTAACTCCTAATTCACAAGAACTAGGAGTTAATTTTATTCTAATCCGAAACTTACACCTAATGCATTATTTAGCTCAGATATTACCTTTTCATCATCAATATGTCCTATTTTTTCTTTTAATCTGCTTTTGTCTATTGTTCTTATTTGTTCAGCAAGTACAATAGAATCTGATTTAAGTCCATTGCTTTGCGAACCAATTTCTATATGCGTTGGTAGTTTTGCTTTTCCCATTTGTGATGTAATTGCTGCAGCAATTACGGTTGGGCTATGCTTATTTCCAACATCATTTTGTATAATTAAAACTGGTCGTACTCCACCTTGTTCTGAACCAACAACAGGGCTTAAATCCGCATAAAACATATCTCCTCTTTTTATAACCATATTCTTCACTCCTATTATTTCTATATTTAAGGTCTATGTTTTGATATATTTTATTTATCAGTTGAAATACGACATGGATAATTTATTTTAAACCATTAACCGCTATCTCATTATATGATATGTAAACAAGAATTTTTTTGTTAATATCTTGTATTATTAGTTTAGTCGGTTTTCCAGTTTTTTTGTCTATTGTTAATTCTTTGCTATATACATATTTATTATTGCTATTTCTGGTTTTCGTTTGCATTATAACCAAGTCTCCATCTTCCTTTATTGATGCATTATTACTATTTTTTGCACTTTTATAATCTTCTACAAATGCATTAATCCATAAAAAATTATTCATTAAATCATTATATTTCTCATAGATAGTTGTTAAGTTTAGTTTGCTATAATTTAACTTTAATGTATTATTTTCATATCTCATTGTCATTCCTTCAATATTACTTGGTTCTAAAACTGTTTGCTGTGAGTAACTATCTTTTTTATACTCCTGTTCTAAAACATATTTATTACTATTTTTGTTGCTTTGAGTTTCCACTTCAATTTTTGCTTTATATGAACTAATATCTAAAATATATTTTTCAATTTCCTCAATATTTTTATTACTCATATTATTGCCAACATTTTTATTTTTATAATACATATTTATAAAAATAATTAAAGAAACTAAAAGCACCAATATAGCTAGAACAATAACAATTATTTTTTTCTTTCCATTTGTTTTATCTACATAGTGATTTTTTTTATTTTTAAAATTCATACGTAAAATCCCCTTCCATAAAAAAATAAGAGTAAATTTATTTTACTCTTATTTTATTCTATATATTTTTGAAGTATTCTGTAAGACAACCTATTAACTCTTTTTTATTATCAATTTGATTTATATAATCTCTATATTTACTTGCATCTTTCATATTTTTTATATATGCAGATACATGTTTTCTCATTTCTTTAATTGCAATATTTTCTCCCTTTTCACTTACTTCTAGTTCAATATGCTTTATTATAGTTTGCAGTTTTTCTTCATTGGTAACAGTCTTTTTTTCTTTTCCAGATAATGTTTTAATAATATCATCAAAAATCCATGGATTTCCTAAACTTGCTCTTCCTATCATTATTCCATCTACACCTGTTTGTTCAAACATTTTTACTGCATCTTCTGGAGATTTTATATCCCCATTTCCTATAACAGGAATTCTTACACTTTGTTTTACATCTCTAATTATATTCCAGTCTGCTTTACCTGTATAATATTCATCTCTTGTTCTTCCATGAATAGTAATTGCAGACACCCCTGCTTCTTCAAATATTTTAGCTGCTTGAACTGCAACGATGTGTTCATTATCCCAACCTTTTCTAAACTTTACAGTTACAGGTACATTTGATGATTTTACAACCTCTTCTGCAATTTTTCCTGCTAAATCTAAGTTAAGTAGAAGCCTACTTCCATCTCCGTTTTTTACTACTTTTGGTGCAGGACAGCCCATATTAATATCTATAATATTAGCAATATCACTTAAATAACTTGCTGCATATTTCATTGCCTCTATATCGTTTCCAAAAATTTGCACTGCAACTGGTCTTTTCTCATTTCTCATATTTAGTAATAGTTTTGTTTTTTCATCATTATAAAAAAGTCCTTTACTGCTTACCATCTCAGTAAAAACAAGTCCTGTGCCAAATTCTTTACATATTAAACGAAATGGCAGGTCTGTTACCCCTGCCATTGGTGCTAATACAATATTATTTTCAAGTTCAACATTTCCTATTTTTAATCTTTTTAAATACATATCTTATCCCTAATTTACTATAATTTATTCGGTAAAAATTGCTTTTTGTCTTCTTCCTGAAATATTAAGTAATAATCCTATCATAATAAAGTTACTTAAAAGTGAACTACCACCATAACTAACAAATGGTAATGGTACACCAGTAATAGGTAATAGTCCCATTGTCATTCCTATATTTTCGAGCATATGAAAGAAAAATATACCCGCTATTCCTATTGCAATATATGACCCCAAATCATCTTTTGCTGTTTTTGCTACATATATGGATTTTGTTATTAATACAACATACAAAAATATTATACTTGCTGCAACCACAAACCCCATTTCTTCTCCAATAAGCGAAAAAATAAAGTCCGTAGTTTTAGGATATAAAAATCCTAATTGAGTTTGGTTTCCTTTAAACAATCCCATTCCTAATAATTGCCCTGCTCCTATTGCAAGCTTTGATTGTATAATATTATAACCTGCTCCTCTTGGATCTAAATCTGGATTTAAATATACATCAATTCTAGATTTAGCATGTTCTGGTAGAACAAAGAAGTATAATACTGGAACAAGTATCACAACCAATAAAATAGATGGTATAATATATCTCTTTTTTAAACCTGCTACAAATAGCATAAAAATAAAAGCAGATACAAACGCCATAGCTGTTCCATAATCTGGTTGTTTAATAATTAATAATACTGGAACTGCAAAAGCAATAAGAAGTAAAACAAGTTTTAGCACACGATTTATTTGATCTCTTCCATTTTTCTGAATTCTTGTTATAAGCCATGCAATAAAAAGTACAATAACTACTTTGGCAAATTCTGCAGGTTGAAATGAAAATGGTCCAATATCAAACCAACTTGTTGCTCCATTTATTGCACTTGTAAATAGTACAGCTACAAGTAAAATTAATATTATTCCATATAGTATTGGTGATATTTTTGCAAAAATATCATAGTCAACAAAAATGACTACAATAAGTATTGGTATACTTATTGTTAGCCATAAAATTTGCTTTTTTAACTCTTCATAATTCGAGTTTTTGGTTGCAGATGTTAATGCCACAAGTCCAATGATAACTAAAATAATTGTAGAGATTAATATACTCCACTCTATATTTTTAAGTATTTTTCTCTTCATTAGCTTCCTCTTCTAAATTTTCTTTTTTATCTTCACTTTCAGAGATTTTTTCTTCTTGTATTTCATTTTCATCTGTATTTAATTCTGCTGTATCTTCTTTTTCTTCTTCTTTGCTCTCTTTATTATCATCATCTATTTTATTTTCATTAGATGCTTCTATATTTTCAGCCTTATCATTCTTTTCATTATTAACTGTTTCGTCTTTTTGAACTGTTTTATTAATTGTTCCTTCTAATTTTCTAGCTTCATTTTTTATTGTTACAATTGGAATATTAGCATACAAAGCAGGTGCACCAACTGTTCCATCTTCACCAGGTTTATTGGTCATTTTTACATCAATTGCTTCTTCATCTATATCTATGTATTTCTTTATTACCTCTATTATTTCTTGTTTCATCATTTCTAAGAAATCTGCTGAAATATTTGCTCTATCTTGAGCTAAAACCAAATGTAATCTTTCCTTTGCTGTACTTTTAGAATTCTCTTTATCGTTTTTTCCAAATTTTTTAAAGAAATTTTTAATGTTATCAAACATACTCTACCTCCAATAGTATTAGTGTTTACTTTTTGCGAAAAAACCTTTTACTTTCGTAAAGAATCCTTCTCCTTTTCCCGGAATGTTCATTTCCACATTTTCTCCTAGAATTCTTCTAGCAATCTCAGAATAAGCCTTTCCAGATGGTGCTCTATTATTTGTTACCACAGGTTCACCTTTATTAGTTTGAGTTATGATAAATTCATCATCAGGTACAACACCAATTAAATCTATTGATAATAAATCAACTATATCATCAACATCCATCATTTCACCCTTTTTTATCATGTTTGGTCTAATTCTGTTTACAACTAATTCAGGATTTTTTATTTCAGATGCCTCTAATAATCCTACAATTCTATCAGCATCTCTTATTGCTGAAATTTCAGCTGTTGTTACAACAATTGCTCTATTTGCCCCAGCAATTGCATTTTTAAATCCTTGTTCAATTCCTGCTGGACAGTCAATTAATATGTAATCAAATTCTTCTTTAAGTTTTCCTATTAAATCTTTCATTTGTTCTTCATTTACTGCACTTTTATCTCTTGTTTGCGCTGCTGGTAGTAGAAATAGTTCATTAAAACGCTTGTCCTTTATTAAGGCTTGTCTTAATTTGCATTTTTCTTCTACAACATCAACAATGTCATATACGATTCTGTTTTCTAATCCCATGACTACATCTAGGTTTCTTAATCCTATATCAGTATCAACCAAAGCAACCTTTTTTCCTCTTAAAGCCAAAGCTGCACCTAAATTAGCTGTTGTTGTTGTCTTTCCTACTCCACCTTTTCCAGATGTTATGACTATAACCTCTCCCATAATTTCCTCCTTGCTAATATTTAACAATTTTGTTTTATTTCTAAAAAAGTGCATTATTTAAACACATATATTATATACGCAAATCCCCAAAAGGTCAATGTTTATATTAAAATTTCACCAAATTAACGTACAAAAAAGCTTTTATACAAACTCCAATTTTTGCATAAAAGCTTTCTATTTATTTTATATATAAAGCACATCTAAATGAAATATCTGAAAATGCAGAAGCCGGATTATAACTGTATCTAAAAGATACTGGTGTTTCGTTATTATAAAAATTTCCTCCATGTGCTACACGTTCATTTTCGCCTGTTTGTTCCATTGTCCATTCTATACAGTTTCCTGACGCATCATAAATATTCTTATAGCAATCCGTTTTTACACTTCTTGTTAATTCAGCTCTATCTTTTTTAGGTGTTGTTTTTGCATTTTCTTTGCCAAGATATCTACACATTGCATCCCACTGACAACCATAAATGAGTGTACTTGTTACACTTTCCGAACTTGCATACATATTTTTTGCTAAGTAAACAGCCCCCCCTTGTCCTTCAATTGCACTACTATCAGTCATGCTTTTTCCCCATGGTACAAATGTGTATGGGGCAACATTTGCCTTACTTACTACAACATGTTCCACAGTTGCTCCTGTTCTTAATGTTGTACCATTTGTTCCATCTCCAGCTTCATATCTGCCGATATAAAATCCACCATATTGTAATACCTGTGCTCTCATCTTGTTATACTCTGATACTTCTGTAGAATAACCATTTTCCATTGGCTCTGTACAATCTGCCACATCTCTTCCAGTGCTTGGTGCACTTGTCGTTGGATTTCCATTACTATCAAAGTTTGTTCTTTCTAAATCCTCTTCACTTGATACTGGTATCCATACAAATTGGTTTCCCTTTAATGTATTAGCCACTTCATAAGAATCTCCTTTGTTTTCATCTTCACTGCTGTCTGAAATAACAATTCCTGATTTTATATCTCCACCCACATAGTAAAATCCACTTGGAAGAGGAATTGTACCACCATTTCCATCAGAAATAGCTGTAACATTTTCACTTGTCCAATTTGATGGCTTTTCTTTCATAACTGTTCCTGCTTTTATTAAATTTAATCTTCTTTGGTAAACTTCTTCAATGTTTTCATTATCTTGCTCATATGATTGTTTTATTCTAAGCACTGTTGCAAGTTCTGATTTTCTAACTGTTGATGCTGAAATATAAAATGATGTTAAAACAATTAAAACATAAACAGAAATTGAACCTTTTTCTTCTTTTACTTTTTTCATTAGCATAGTTTCCTCCCATTTTTTCTTATTCTATAATAAGATAAATTTAATTTTCTGTCAATTTATTTTCTTCTTTTTTTAACCAATTTATTCTTTCCTCATGTAGCTTTTGTTTAATTTGTTTTCCCTCTTTTAAATTATATTTGTTCATAATATAACATCCATTTATTTCTTTAATACACTTTTTACCTAAAACATCAAAAATAATGTCATTTGGAAATTCCCCATATCTATTTCTATCACATGCCACAACAATTTTCATTCCATCTAGTCCAAGTTCCGATTTTGACACTCGCTCTATAAAATCAATTTGTTTTTTGGCACTCATCATATTAAATTTTCCACCTCTCATATGCTCTTTGGCAGATATTATTCCACATTTTTTCCACATATTTGGTACCTTTAACCTATTGCTCAGATTTTGTACTAGCTTTACTCCTCTTTCTTCATGACCGTAATGATGTGGAAGCATATCTATAGGTGTTGTTCCTTTTCCCAAGTCATGTACTAAACAGCTGTACCTTATTTCCAATTTATTAGTTAACTTACATGAACTATCTAGTGCTATCATAGTATGGTTATAACTATCTCCCTCTGGATGATACTGTATAGGTTGCTCTTTTCCTATTAAGTCATATATTTCCTTGAAATGAACATCTAATACATCAGATTTTTTTAATACCTCAAAAAAGATAGATGGTCGTTTTGAACTTAATGCCTTTTTAAATTCTACAAATACTCTCTCTGAAGATAACAATTTTAGTTCATCTTTTATTTTTCTCATTTCACGTATAGTTTTTTCATCAACATTAAATTCTAATACTGCTGCAAATCTTGCTACACGATATACTCTTAAAGGATCTTCTGAAAAAGCTTTAGATGTCATTTTTATAATTTTATCATTTATATCTTTTATGCCATTAAATGGATCAATGATTTTACCAGTTAAAACGTCTTTTGCAATTGAATTTATTGTAATATCTCTTCTTTTTAAATCGTCTTCAATTGTAATATTTTTATTTGTTTCTATTTCAAATTTAGTATGTCCTTCTCCCACTTTTTTCTCTTTTCTCGCCATTGCAAATTCTTTTCCATCAATATCATACACTGGAAAATCTTTTCCCCTTTTATATGCGTTTGGAAACATACTTTCAAATTCTTCACTACTTAATCCAACCACGCAATAATCATCATCTGTGTTTTTTAATTTTAAAAACTCATCTCTTACAGCACCGCCAACTAAATATAGTCTTCCGCCATATTGCTCAATTTTTTTTGCTATATCTATAACTTCCATTTACGTTTTTCCTTTTTTATTTACATTATATCATATCTAAATTTTTATATACACTTTATTTTGTATAAGTATTGATAAATTAGTAAAAAAACTATATAATAGTATAGATATTTTTATTTAAAAGGAGATTTTACTATTATGAAATTAACAGATAAGACAAAAGATATTTTAGAATGGATTATATGCATAGTAATTGCATTTGTTTTAGCTTTACTTGTTCGTTATTATATAGGAACACCTACAATTGTAAAAATGCCATCTATGTATCCAACTTTAAAACAAGACCAACGTCTTATCTTAAATAGATGGTGCCGTACCATAAAGGAAATGCCAAGTAGAGGAGACATTATAACATTTGAAGCTCCAACATCAGATTCATATATATTTCCTAAAGATTTCAACCCTAATGACGTAATTGCTAAATATTCAAACAAGAAAACAAATGCTTTAGATAAATTTATATACAATGTACTAGAAGTAAATAAAGCAAGTTACATAAAAAGAGTAATTGCTCTTCCTGGTGAACATATTCAAATTAAAGACGGTAAAGTTTATATAAATGATATTGAATTACAAGAAGACTATTTACAACCACAAATTACAACTAGTACAGAGAATTGTCCTTTTTACGATTTAACAGTACCTGAAAATTGCGTATTCGTTATGGGTGATAATAGACCAGAATCTACAGATAGTAGAAGATTTGGATGTATCCCACTTGAAAAAATTGAAAGTAAAGTATGGATTCGTTTTTGGCCATTAAATTTATTTGGAAAAGTTAATTAATACTTGGAGGCTTTAATATGAGCTTTGAAACAATTATTGGTAATAATAAAATAAAACAAATATTGCAAAATGCTGTTAGCACAGGCTCTGTTTTACATAGTTACATGTTTATCGGAACAGAAGGAATTGGTAAACTACTATTTGCTAGAGAATTTGCTCAAATGATACTTTGTGAAAAAAATACTAATAACATTCCTTGCGGAACTTGTCCATCTTGCACAGAGTTTTTAAGTAATAATCATCCCGATTTTATGGAGATTAATGCTGAGGACGGTAAAAGTATAAAAATCGATCAAATCCGTTTTTTACAAGAAAAAATTGCTGAAAAACCTATTGTATCTAATAAAAAAGTTTATATTATTAATGATAGCGATACAATGACAAAAGAATCTCAAAATTGTTTGCTTAAAACTCTTGAAGAACCACCAGAATATGCCATCATTATTTTAATACTTTCAAATGAAAATAAAATGCTAAATACTATAAAATCTAGGTGTACCAAAATTAATTTTTCACCCTTAACAGGTAACGAGATTAATCAATACTTTAACGAAAATCATTCTAGTTTAAACTTAAATACAAATGTTTTAAAGTTATGTGGTGGAAGTATTAGTAAGGCTATAGAATTACAAAATGAATCTCAAAGTTATAACTTACTTGATAATCTAATTAATAGTTTTAGCAATTCAAGTATTATAGATATTTGGAATAATAGTGAAATTTTATATAAGTCTAAAGATATTATTCAAAATTTGTTAGAATATATGAATATTGTATTTATGAACAATCTGCTTGAAACAAACGAACTTAAATATATAAATATTATAAAATACATAGAAGAAGCAAAAAAGAGATTAGTCTCTAATGCAAATTTTGATATGACAATAGATAATTTATTACTTAAAATATGGGAGGAATTTAATGAAAAATATAGTAGGTGTTAGATTTAAAAAACCTGGAAAAGTTTATTTCTTTGACCCTGGATATATAAAATTAAGCAATAACGATAAAGTTGTTGTTGAAACATCAATGGGCGAAGAATTAGGCACAGTTGTTATTAGCAAAAGACAAATGCCTGAAGAAAAAATTGTTGCTCCTTTAAAAAAGGTTTTACGTATAGCAACAAATGCAGATTTAAAGCATTATGAAGATAATAAAAAGAAAGAAAAAGAAGCTTTTAAAATTTGTGAAGAAA
>ERZ773228.4449-NODE-4449-length-10579-cov-3.014918_pt1 | contig 10579 bp, 10 predicted proteins | sample MGYA00580524_ERZ773228 | MGnify/ENA primary metagenome ERZ773228 (study PRJEB29015, sample SAMEA2737768) | human gut metagenome | biome: human gut; feature: human-associated habitat; material: faeces | place: China | collected 2012 ...
AAAATGTTTTGATTCTTTTATTGCTCATTATGGAAAATTTGAAAATGTAAAGAACTATATTGCTATCGTTGGTAACAAGGAGGATCAGGAGAAAAAGGATATCATGACTAATTTCAGAAATTCAAGTTTCAGGATTAAAGGTAAATAAAAAAATGTCAGGGCGGTTTATAACCGCCCTGATTTATTATGCATTATTTTTTTTAGCTTCAATGTCAGCAAGAGCATCTTTTCTTGAAAGATTAATTCTGCCCTGTTTGTCTATTTCAACAACCTTGACAACTATTTCATCGCCAATTGAAACAACGTCCTCGACATTTTCAACTCTGTTTTTATCAAGCTTTGAAATATGAACAAGACCGTCCTTGCCGGGAGCAATTTCAACGAAAGCACCAAAGCTCATTATTCTTACAACCTTGCCCTTGTATATAGCACCAACCTCAGGGTCATTGGCTATAGTTTCAACAATCTGGAGAGCCTTTTTGGCTTTTTCGCCGTCAATACCGCTGATAAATACATTTCCGTCATCGCTTATATCAATTTTAACTTCACAGTCAGCAGAGATTTTCTGAATAACCTTTCCGCCCTGTCCGATTACTTCTCTGATTTTATCAACAGGAATTTTTGTCTGGAGCATTTTCGGAGCATACTGATTTACAGTTTCTCTTGATTCAGGGATTGCTTTAAGCATAACCTCATCAAGAATATAATTTCTTGCCTTGTGAGTCTTTTCAAAAGCTTCTTTGATTATATCTATTGTAAGACCGTCAACTTTAATGTCAACCTGAATAGCAGTGATACCTTTCTTTGTACCGCCAACCTTGAAGTCCATATCGCCGTAGAAATCCTCAAGACCCTGAATGTCAACCATAGTCATCCAGCTGCCGTCCTCTTTTGTAATAAGACCGCATGAAATACCTGCAACAGGAGCTTTAATAGGTACACCTGCGTCCATAAGTGCAAGAGTAGAACCGCAGATAGAACCCTGTGATGTTGAACCATTTGATGAAAGAACCTCAGAAACAAGTCTGATAGCATAAGGAAATTCTTCAACAGGCGGAATAACAGGCTCTAAAGCTCTTTCTGCCAAAGCACCATGACCTATTTCACGACGTCCCGGACCCCTGCTTGGCTTTGTTTCACCAACTGAATATGACGGGAAATTGTAATGATGCATATATCTCTTTGAGTCTTCTTCATCAAGACCGTCAATTCTCTGAGCTTCACTTACAGGACCGAGAGTAGCAACAGTAAGAACCTGTGTCTGACCTCTTGTGAAAAGGCCTGAACCGTGAACTCGTGGAAGAAGGCCTACTTCAGCAGCAAGAGGACGTATTTCATCAATACCTCTGCCGTCAACACGCTTGCCATCGTAAAGCCAGTTTCTTACAATTTTTTTCTGAAGCTTGTACATTACTTCACCAATAATGTCTGCAAGCTCAGGATATTTTTCTGAAAGTGTTTCAAGAACCTCATCAGTAATTGGCTGCATTCTTGCGTCACGAACGTTTTTATCGTCTGTATCGAGAGCAACCTTAACCTTTTCACCAACAAGAGCTTCAACATCATCCATGATTTCATGGCTGATTTCCATTGACTGAAATTCAAACTTAGGTTTGCCGATTTCAGCTTTGATATCATTAATAAATGAAACCATTTTCTTGATTTCCTCATGTCCCTTTGCAATAGCTTCAAGCATGAGTTCATCAGAAATTTCGTCAGCACCTGCTTCAATCATAACGATTTTTTCAGCAGAACCGGCAACAGTAAGGTTAAGTTTGTTCTTTGCTCTTTGTTCAAGCGTAGGATTGAGAACAAGCTCACCGTCAACATAACCTACATTAATTGATGCAACAGGGCCATTCCAAGGAATATCTGAAATAGAAAGAGCAACAGATGTAGCAATCATGCCTGCAATTTCAGGTGAATTATCAGGGTCAACGGCGAGAACAGTCATAACAACTGAAACGTCATTTCTCATATCCTTTGGAAAGAGAGGACGAATAGGTCTGTCAACGCAGCGTGATGTAAGGATAGCCTTTTCTGATGCCTTACCTTCTCTTTTAAGGAATGAACCCGGAATTTTGCCGACAGCATAAAGCTTTTCCTCAAAATCAACGGAAAGAGGGAAGAAGTCAACACCCTCTCTTGGCTTGGCACTTGCAGTTACGTTGCCCATAACAACAGTATCGCCATAACGTACCCAGCATGAGCCGTTAGCTAAACCGCAGGTCTTACCTGTTTCAACAACAAGCTCTCTGCCTGCATAAGTAGTTTTAAATGTTCTGTAATTTTCAAACATAATAATCTCCAATACTGCAAAAATGCAGCTGTCATTTTTCAGGCAATGACACACCGAATTAAGCAGCGGCCTTAGCAATAAACTCTGACTCATAAAAAATGAACCACAGTTTAATGCTAAAAGCTCCGACTGCTTTTGATTTTTAAACACTTAAAGGCAGCAGGTATTTTTCACCGACTGCCTTTAAAAGATTGATCTTACTTACGGATTCCGAGCTTTTCGATTACAGCACGGTATCTGTTAACGTCCTTCTTCTTAAGGTAGTTAAGAAGGTTACGTCTGTGACCTACCATTTTGAGAAGACCACGTCTTGAGTGATGATCCTTCTTGTGAACCTTTAAATGTTCAGTAAGGTCATTAATTCTCTTTGTGAGAATAGCAATCTGAACTTCAGGAGAACCTGTATCAGTTTCATGAGTTCTGTTAGCTTCGATAACAGCAGTTTTTTCTTCTTTCAATAACATTGAAAACACCTCTTAAAATAATTCCGTAAACGTAGAAAGGGGTGATTAATCGGTACAAGCCCCAGTCCAAGTACACGGTGATAATATTATATCATATTTAAACGCATTTGTAAATAGTAAAATCGGATTTTTTGCAATTTTTCGTAAACTTTTTAGCAACAGCAGAAGCACCACACAAATATTGTGCGGTGCTGATAAATTTATAGTTTATGAGGACAGGCTCTTAATCAGCCATAAATACAGAAAAAGCTTTATATGCCATATAAACGTCAATTTTAGATACGATTTCATATGGAGCATGCATAGATAAAACAGGAACTCCTACGTCAATTGTATCAACATTGAGATTTGCGATATATGCAGCAACAGTTCCGCCGCCGCCCATGTCAACCTTTCCGAGTTCACCTGTCTGCCAGATTACGTTTTTGCTGTCAAGGAGATTTCTTACTCTGCCTACAAATTCAGCAGAAGCATCAGATGTTCCGGATTTTCCTCTTGAACCTGTAAATTTAGTAACACAAACGCCCTTATTTATATATGCACAGTTGTTTCTTTCAAGTACATCAGGGAATGTTGGGTCAAATGCTGAATTTACGTCTGCAGAAAGGCATTCTGAAGCAGAAAGAACAGTACGTCCCTCTGTACCAAACTCAGCAGCAAGGTCTGCAATGAAGTATTTCAGATATGCAGAACAAAGTCCTGTATTGCCGTCGCTGCCTGTTTCTTCCTTATCTGTAAGTATTGTAACTACAGTGTGCTTTGGATTTTCGCAGTCAAGGGTTGCTGAAAGAGCTGTATATGCACAAACCCTGTCATCATGACCGTAAGAGCCTATCATACTTCTGTCAAAACCAATGTCCTTTGCCTTGAAAGCAGGAACAGCTTCAAGCTCAGCAGAAATAAAGTCATCTTCAATAATTCCGTATTTTTCATTAAGAATATTTAAGATGTTAAGCTTTACAGCTTCACTTGCTTCGTCATCTTTGAATGGTCTTGAGCCTACAACGATATTAAGCTCCTCACCCTTAATGCCCTGAGCAAGATTTCTTTTCATTTGTTCTGTTGCAAGGTGTGGAAGTAAATCTGTAACGCAGAAAACAGGGTCGTTTTCATCTTCACCGATATTAACCTTAACTGATGAATTATCAGACTTAATAATAACTCCATGCAGAGAAAGAGGAATGGCAGTCCACTGATATTTCTTTATACCGCCATAGTAATGTGTTTTAAAGAGAGCCATTTCACTGTCCTCATACAGAGGAAACTGCTTTAAATCAAGGCGAGGGGAGTCGATATGTGCAGCACAAAGCCTTACACCGCTTTCAATTGGTTCAGAACCGATAATTGCAGCAATAACAGCCTTGCCCCTGTTGATTCTGTATATTTTATCTCCTGCGGAAAGCTTCATGCCGATTGTATATTCCTTAAAGCCCTTTTGCTTCAGAAGTTCTACTGATTGTTCAACAGCTTCACGTTCAGTTTTAGCAGCGTTAAGGAATGACTTATAGCTTTCTGAAAACTCGTCACAGCTTTTAAGTTCTGCGTCATTCATACGGAAAATGCCATTCTTTTTTTGGGAAAAAAGCTTTTCTTTAAGCTCTTTTGATACACTATTCTTTTCTGACATAATACAATACTCCAATCTGCTGTAAAAACAGCGTTAATTTATGGCAACACTGCAAAAAATTATGCTGTGCTGCCTTATTCAAACAAAGCTCCTATTCCGAACAGGATTGTAAAAAATCGAGAGAAATCTGGTCTTTATTTTTATTATAGTAATAATCCTTTATTTTATCCGAAACTTCTTTAGAAACGGCATAAACATTTTGAAGGTTTTTGTTGTTTTTAATGATAAAATCTGAATTTTCAATAAAGAACTGTTCGCTAAGCTGTGCATTCATACGTTTTAAAGCCTGTTCTGCACTTAAACCGTCACGCTTCATTATACGCTCCTGACGTATATCATTATGAGCAATAACGGAAATAATCAGCTCACAAAAATCATCAGCACGACTTTCAAAAAGCGTTGGGGCATCTAAAAGAATGAGAAGTTCACCTTTTTCATAATGTCTGTCAATCTGTTTAAGAATTTCAGCAGTGATATACGGATATGTAACAGTATTCAGCATTTCAAGTTTTTGCTTATCGGAAAAAACGATTGCGGCAAGAGCCTTGCGGTCAAGCTCGCCTTGTTCGGTTATGATGTTATTTCCGAAAACATCTGCGATTTCAGAAAGGCATTTACTGCCTTTTTCAACAACAAGTCTTGCTATTTTGTCAGCATCAATAACAGCAAAGCCGTTTTCGGCAAATGTTTTTGAAACAGTGCTTTTTCCTGCACCCGTCTGACCTGTCAGACCAACAACCATAACGCCGTCTAAACTATTCATACTTTTATCACCTCAAATCCTGCCGCCCTTATAAGACGGTTATATACGGCAAGACCTATGCCGTTTTTGTCCGGAACACGCACGTAGACGTTTTTTGCACCAAGCGAATCAAGCTCACGAAGTTTTGAAAAAATATTATGAGCCTGCTGTGCACTGTCCGAACCGTAGGTTAGAAAATTACAGTCAGAATTTAATTTATCATTATCAAATATTAAAAAATATGTATCTTTGCTTTTTTTTGTTTCTGCAAAGCATGAAAATGAGTCAGATGTTCCTTCAACAAGAGTTACCTTTGCAGAAGGAGAGTAATGCTTGTACTTCATTCCGGGTGAAGAAACCCTTTCTCCCTCAGCAACCTCGTGCAGTATAGCATTGTCAATTATCACATTGCAGCCTAATGAATTAAGGTTTTCCTTTGTTATAAATCCGGGACGAAGTATTCTTACTGTATTTTCATCATCAAATGAAATAACAGTTGATTCAACACCGCATTTACAATCTCCGCCGTCAACAATGGCAGGAATTTTTCCGTTCATGTCATACATCACATGTTTTGCAGAAGTAGGACTGGGGTAACCCGATGTATTTGCTGAAGGTGCAGCAATGGGACATCCTGAAAGCTCAATAATTTTTCTTGCAGTTTTATGTGCAGGTATTCTTATTCCTACAGTGTCAAGTCCACCTGATGTTATATATGGTATTTTGTCATTTTTCGGCAGTATCATGGTGATAGGGCCGGGACAAAAGTTTTCAGCAATTTTATATGCAAGTGCAGGAATATTTCCCGTATATTTTTCAGCATCGGAAAATCGGCTCAAATGAACTATCAAAGGGTTGTCCGACGGTCTGCCTTTTGCTTTGAAAATTTTTGCAACGGCAGTTTCATTGCAGGCATCAGCGGCAAGTCCGTAAACAGTTTCAGTAGGCATACCGACTATTTCGCCGTTTTTTATAAGTTCAGCAGCTTTTAAGAGCTGTTCTTCATCATTTTCGTTTATTAAAACTGTATCCATTTTTATTGTTCCTGATTAGCAAGTTTTGCTGCCTGATCGGCAGTAGCGAGAGCGTCAAATACTTCATCAAGATTACCGTTCAGCATATCCTCAAGACGATAAATTGTAAGACCTATTCTATGGTCTGTAAGACGTCCCTGTGGATAGTTGTATGTTCTTATACGTTCGGAACGGTCACCTGTGCCGACCTGCATTTTACGTTCTGATGCAATTTTATCGTTTTGTTCCTGCTGCAAAGCCTCATAAAGACGTGAACGAAGAACCTTCATGGCTTTTTCCTTGTTCTTGTGCTGACTTCTTTCGTCCTGACATTCAACAACAACGCCTGTAGGAATGTGTGTTATTCTTACAGCGGATTCAGTTTTGTTGATGTGCTGACCGCCTGCACCGCTTGCACGGAAATAGTCTATTTTGAGGTCTGTAGGGTTGATTTCAAGTTCAACCTCATCTGCTTCCACGAGGACTGCAACAGTAACTGTTGAAGTATGGATACGTCCCTGAGATTCAGTTTCCGGAACTCTTTGAACTCTGTGAACACCGCTTTCGTATTTAAGACGTGAGTATGCACCTTCACCCTCAATAGAGAAGCTGATTTCCTTAAATCCGCCAAGCTCGGTTGGATTTGCATTTAAAATCTCCTGCTTCCAGCCTTTAGCTTCTGCATACATGGTATACATTCTGTAAAGGGAATTAACGAATAATGAGGCTTCTTCACCGCCTGCACCGCCTCTGATTTCAATAATTACGTTTTTATCATCATTAGGGTCTTTAGGCAGAAGAAGAATTTTTAATTCTTCAGTTATTTTTTCTGTTTCTTCCTTTGATTCTTCAAGTTCAGCCTGAGCCATTTCCTTGAAGTCTTTATCGAGTCCGCCGCCGTCCGCCCATTATTAGAAGTTCTTTAGCTTCATCGTGACGTTTTTTTGCACTGACATATTCACGGTACTTTTCTATAATTGGAGTAAGATTTTTAAACTCCTTCATAAGCTGAGTATACAGCTTATTATCACTTACAACTTCAGGGTCGGAAAGCTTTTCACTTATTTCCTCATATCTCTGTTCCATGAGCATTAATTTTTCAAACATAATATTTCTCCAATCTAAAAGGTCATAAACATAAAACAAATTTCTAAAAGTGAAACAGAGCCGCTAGCCTTCAGCTTCCCGAAAAACCTTTTTAATATTTTTTTCTATTTTATTTCGGGGAATCATAAATTCTCTGGAGCAGCCGACGCATCTGAGTTTAAAGTCCATACCTGCTCTGATGACATACATCTGATTTGAACCGCATGGATGTTTTTTTTTCATGGTGAGTACATCACCCGGTCTGATGTCCAAAGAAATTCCTCCTAACTATAAAAAGCGTGTACACTACATTATACCCTAAAAATTAAATCAAATCAATATTTTCATGTATATTTTTTGATATTTGTGTAAAAATAATAAAAATGATAGGTGAATAATATTAAACTCGCCTAATTTTAATATAGACAATACAGTATAATAATGTATCGGGTAGTCTATGGATTGGAGTTTTAAAATGCTTACAAGGATTTCTGCTGAATTTGAAAATATAGATATGGCTGAAATAGCGTCAAAGCGTATTAAAGATACAATAAACGGAGTGCGGAGAACCGGCGTTATACACAATAAAACTGCGGAACGTGCAAAGAGGCTTGAACGTGGACGCCACTATACTATTTTACCTTTGGCTGCTACAACATACAATTATTTTACGGCTACAATGGAATATGAAACAACAGATGATATAATTGATGAACCATACCGCAACAGAAAAACAATTTTATATATTATATGTGAAGAAGATGCGGTTAATAACATAAAATCGGTATTAAATGCAATGGGCGGACTTAATATAAGTGCTTAGGGCAATACGACATTATGCTTTCAAAAATTCTATGCAATCTGACGAAAAATATATCTGCGTTTCTGCCGCACAAGCTTTTAGCGGTGTTACCCTAGGGCAATACAGTAAAATATTTGTGCAGTGCTACCTTAATAAAAATAATCATAAAATCATCAAATATAACATAGAATGTTTTAGGCAGCACCGCACAAAACACATCAAAGGACTTTGTTATAGTGTTGCCTTTATTCACAAGAATATTTGCATATTTCTTATGAAGAAGGGTTTTATTTTTCGGAATCTATGTAAATCGGAGGTAAAAATGGAGAAATTCAGACCGGAAGGCTGTTTGTTCAATACAGCTGAAAATCAGAAGTTTATAAGCAGTGAGGAAAGTTTAAAAGAGGCTTTACAAGATAGAATTTTTCTTGAAGCAAGAGCTGTAGTATGCGACAGCAGTCACAATCTTATTATAGATATGCCATGCATGAAAGGTATTATTTCAAGAGAGGAAGGAGCTATGGGAATTACAGAGGGATATACTCGTGATATTGCTTTGATTTCCCGAGTAAATAAGCCTGTAAGATTTATCGTTAAGGAAATAACGATTGATGAACATGGCGAAAAAATAGCAGTATTATCAAGAAAGGAAGTTCAGCAGGAATGTTATGAACGATACATAAAAAAACTTAATGCAGGAGATGTTATTGAAGCAAAAGTAACACATTTAGAGCAGTTTGGCTGTTTTGTCGATATTGGGTGCGGAATACCCTCGCTTATACCTATAGACACCATTTCCATATCGAGAATTTCACATCCGTCCGATAGATTTATAACAGGACAGAGCATACGTGCAATCGTAAAGAGCAATCAGAACGGAAGAGTATGCCTGACCCATAAGGAATTGTTGGGAACATGGGAGGAAAATGCCTCAGGATTTGAGGCGGGTGAAACTGTATCAGGAATAGTACGTTCTGTAGAAGACTATGGTATTTTCGTTGAGCTTACTCCGAATCTTGCAGGACTTGCAGAGCCAAGACCTAATATTAAAGCAGGGGAATGTGTCAGCGTATACATCAAGGCTTTAATTCCTGAAAAAATGAAAGTTAAGCTTATTATTGTTGATGTTTGCGAAAAAATGGAAACTGCAAACAGCTTTAGATATTATTATGACGGAAACCATATGAACAGATGGCTTTATACTCCGGAAAATTCATCTAAAGTAATTGAATCGGTTTTTGAATAATTTTTTGATAACATTATATTATGCCATAATAAAATAAGGCAAGACCGTACAAAGTCTTTTGATGTACTTAACTCGGTGTTGCCTGAAGTATAAAAAGAGCTGCTGCACCGAAATTCAAGTGCGGCAGCTCATTAAATTTATTCTATTGTAACTTTTTTCATAACCTGTGGAGTAATCGGCTTATCAGCACTGTTTGTAGCAGTTTCGGCAATTTCATCAACTACGTCCATGCCTTCAATTACTTTTCCGAATGCAGCATAGTCGCCGTCAAGATGAGGAGCGTCCTCGTGCATGATAAAGAACTGTGAACCTGCTGAGTTAGGCATCATTGAACGTGCCATAGAAAGTACGCCTCTGGTGTGTTTGAGGTCATTTTTCACGCCGTTTGAAGCAAATTCGCCCTTGATTGTCCAACCCGGACCTCCCATACCTGTTCCGTTCGGACAGCCGCCCTGAATCATAAATCCCGGGATAACTCTATGGAAGCAAAGTCCGTCATAAAATCCTTGCTTTACAAGCTTTTCAAAGTTTTCACATGAAATTGGTGCGATTTCAGGATATAATTCAATTTTAATTTTTTTACCGTTTTCCATTTCAATAACTATCATAATAAGCCTCCAGATATTTTAATAAAATTATATCATAACCTAATTGCAATGTCAATGGAAAATTTGTTAACACATAATTAATTTAAAATAGAAAATGCCTGTTTCAAATTATTTATGCCGATTATTTTTAAGTTGTAATCATTTACAGAAATAAGTGAAAGTGACTGTTTGGGAATAAGGCAGGTTTTGAATCCCATACGTTCGGCTTCATTAACTCTTTGTGCTATGTGTGAAACAGAACGAATTTCACCGCCAAGTCCCACTTCACCAAATGCAATAAGCTCATCATCAACAGGTTTGTCCACAATACCCGAATAAAGTGAAAGAGCAACTGAAAGGTCACCCGCAGGTTCGTCAAGACGAAAACCGCCTACGATGTTTACATATACATCAAGAGTTCCCATGAATATACCGAGTCTTTTTTCCATAACTGCAATTATAATTGCCAAACGATTGAAATCAAATCCTGTTGAGGTTCTGCGTGGAGCCGGATAACTGCTTTTAGTGGCAAGTGTCTGCACCTCTGCCAATATAGGCCTTGTACCCTCCATAACACATGTAACACATGTTCCTGATACATTTACAGGACGTCCTGAAAGCAGCATTTGAGAAGGGTTTTCTACTTGCCGCAGACCTTTGTCTATCATCTCAAAAACACCTATTTCATTAGTAGAGCCAAAACGGTTTTTTAC
>ERZ773228.4460-NODE-4460-length-10557-cov-4.090840_pt1 | contig 10557 bp, 10 predicted proteins | sample MGYA00580524_ERZ773228 | MGnify/ENA primary metagenome ERZ773228 (study PRJEB29015, sample SAMEA2737768) | human gut metagenome | biome: human gut; feature: human-associated habitat; material: faeces | place: China | collected 2012 ...
AAATATATGGCATCAGGTTGTTCGGGATTCCCTTCGGATCCTCTCCGATACGTCCACTTTCATGTGCTCCTACCGGGTTGAAATAGCGAAGAAGAATAACATTCATATCTGGATTGGCCTTCTGTACATCCGTCATGATCTGTTCCATCATGGATTTTGTCCATCCGTAAGGATTCGTGCACTGTCCCTTCGGGCACTCCTCTGTGATCGGCATCTCCTCCGGACTTCCGTATACAGTTGCAGATGAGCTGAATACGATATTCTTAACCCCTGTCTGTTTCATAACATCCATAAGTGTCAGGGTTCCTGTTATATTATTACGGTAATACTCTAATGGCTTCTGTACAGATTCTCCGACTGCCTTCAATGCTGCACAGTGAATCACCGCATCTACACCCTCTTTTTCCATCATTGCCTTCAATGCAGTTTCATCCATTACATCTCCTTCATAAAATGTAATGTGCTTTCCAGAAAGCTCTTCTACTCTCTTTAAAGATTCTTTTGATGAATTGCACAGATTGTCATATACAACAACTTCATATCCTTCATTCAAAAGTTCCAGTGCTGTGTGACTTCCGATATAACCGGCGCCTCCGGTGATTAATATTTTCTTTGTCATTACGATACCTCCTATTTTTACCTTTACTGCATATATCATTATAAGAATCTGTAATTTTCCTGTACATACAAAAAACTCTACAAAATATACACTTTTTTCTTCTGGACATATCGTATTTTAATTATATCTATTTTTCCTTTTCCAGAATCCTTTGCATCTTCCCTTTGATCCTCTGAAGTGCATTATCAATCGTCTTCGGACTCCGGTCCAGAAGCTTTGCAATTGTCTTATAATCGGTCCCCATCAGGTGTAAATACAAGACTCTGCGTTCCAGTTCACTTAAATCCTTTTCCAGCCGTTCTTCCAGCGACTTTGCATGTTCCTGACTGACAAGCAGTTCTTCCGGATTTGTCTCATGTTCTGATTCCATCATATCGATCAGAGAACCTTCGCCATCTTCCCTTTCATACAAAGAAATGTAACTGTTAAGCGGGCTGTGTTTCTTTCTGTTCGAAGCTTCGATTGCCGAATAGAGCTGTCTCGTCACACACAGTCTTGCAAAACTGAAGAAAGAAGCTTCCTGATCCACATCATAATCCTGAACAGCTTTGAAAAGACCAATCATTCCTTCCTGGATCAGGTCGTCTGTCTCTCCGCCGAGCAGATACATTGCATTGGCTTCTTTTCTGACCAGATTCTTATATTTTTCCATCAGATAATCTATAATCCCGGTTTCTCCCATGCGGAGTCTGCGGATCAGTTCTTCGTCTGTTAATTTTTTATACTCTGTCATACTTTCCTCCGAAGTCCACATTTCACTCTATACTTATCTGCTTATGGCAATCGCCTGTACTTCACTTTCTTACTGCATCCGCTGTCTTACGATCTCATATGCCAGCACACCTGCTGCTACCGATGCATTCAGGGAATCGATGTCCCCTTTCATCGGGATTCTGGCGGTAAAATCGCAAGTGTCTTTGACCAGACGTCCCACGCCTTCGCCTTCATTACCGATCACCAGACCGATCGGCCCCTTCATATTGACATCATACATGACATCGCCGTCCATATCGGCACACACGAACCACAGACCCTTCTTCTTCAGATCTTCCATCGTCTTTACCAGATTCGTTACTTTTGCAACCGGCGTATAATTCAGCGCACCTGCGGAAGTTCTTGCCACAGTTGCCGTCAGTCCGACTGCACGTCTCTTCGGAATGATCACGCCATGTGCACCTGCCTGATTTGCGGTACGGATGATCGCACCAAGATTGTGCGGATCTTCGATATTATCCAAAATGATCAGGAACGGATCTTCCCCTTTTTCTTCTGCAAGCTTTAACATATCTTCTACTTCTGCATACTCATATGCGGCAACACTTGCGATCACACCCTGGTGTTTTCCGGTCTCTGACAACTGGTTTAAGCGGTCCTTTTCCACGAAGTTCAGGATCGTGTCATGCTTTCTTGCCTCACGGATGATGGATCTGACTGCGCCGTCCTGACATCCGTCCAGTACATACAGCTTGTCTACCGGTTTTCCGGAACGAAATGCTTCCATGACGGCATTTCTTCCTTCTATGATATTTTCATTTTCTTTCTTATCATACGATTTTTTATCGTGCATCTTCTTATCATGTACATTCTTATCGTGACTCATATTCGACACTCCTTATTGTTCTTTGATACTGTCCAGACCTATTTTAACCAGTTCCAGCATTCTTTTCCACTCTTTTTTCAAATACAGATAACCAAGCAGGGCTTCGAATCCCGTCGCACGTCTGTAATCTGTGATCGACTGGTTCTTCGCCGGCGATACACTCTTGGCATTGCGGCCTCTTTTATAGATGGCATGCTCTTCTTCTGTCAGATGTTCCTGCATTGTACGCATCATTTTCGACTGTGCGGATGCCTGTACATAAGAGCTGGTCTTCTGGTGCAGTTTCTGTACCTGACGGTTTCCTTCATTGATCACCAGCGTTTTGATGATCAGATCATAAATGCAGTCTCCGATATATGCCAAAGTAAGAGGTGAATATTCTTTGATATCCACCTCTTTCATCTGGAAAATCTCCTGCATATAAGTGTCAAATTCCCACTCTACGCTCTTTTCCATTGTACTCCTTCTCTGGTATCCTTTAAGATGATACCCTTCTCTAACAGTTCATCACGGATTGCATCGGCTCTTGCAAAGTCTTTAGCCTTACGTGCTGCCTGACGCTCCTCGATCAGTTTCTCGATGTCTTCGTCCAGAATCTCTTCTTTCTTATCTACGATCAGTCCCAGAACTCCTGTTAACTTCACAAGCAGATCGAATAATTTCTGAAGATATTCTTTGGAACTTTCTGCATCGGTTGTTGTATTGATATATTTTACAAGGTCAAAGATTGCTGCAACGGCATCTGCTGTATTGAAGTCATCGTCCATTGCCTTTTCAAATCCTGCAACAAACTCTTCTGTTTTTGCAAAGTTTTCTGCTTCTGCATCTGTGATTGCTTCTGCTTTTGCATTTCCCATAAGGAACTTCAGATTATCTGCTGCATTTACGATACGCTCCAGACCATTCTTGGATGCTTCCATCAGATCTGCACTGAAATTCAGTGGGCTTCTGTAATGTGCACTCAGCATGAAGAAACGAAGTACCTGCAGATCGTACTGTTCGCTGATCTCACGTACGGTACGGAAGTTTCCGAGAGATTTACTCATCTTTCTGTTATCAATGTTCAGGAATGCATTGTGCATCCAGTATCTTGCAAATTCTTTGCCATTGGCAGCTTCGCTCTGTGCGATCTCATTTTCATGATGTGGGAATACAAGATCCTCGCCGCCGGCATGAATGTCGATCTGCTCGCCTAAGTATTTCTTAGACATCTCTGAGCACTCGATGTGCCATCCCGGACGTCCCTCGCTCCATGGAGACTCCCATGCTGGCTCTCCTTCTTTTTTCGGTTTCCAGAGCACGAAATCCAGTGGATCTTCTTTTTCATCTTCTCCTGATACCAGAAGGGAACGCTCACCGGAACGCAGATCATCCAGATTCTTGTGTGAAAGTTTACCGTAATCTTTGAACTTTCTTGTACTGTAATATACGGTACCGTTCTTCTCGTAAGCAAATCCTTTGTCAATCAGTGTCTGGATCATATCTACCATACCACAGATTTCTTCAGTTGCCAGAGGGTTCTTGGTTGCCGGCTTGATGTTCATACCATCCATGTCTTTTTTGCACTCTGCAATGTAACGTTTGGAAATCTCGTCGGCTGTTACGCCTTCTTCAATGGCTTTCTTGATAATCTTGTCATCTACATCCGTAAAGTTTGATACGTAATTTACATCATATCCTTTATATTCAAAATATCTTCTTACGGTGTCGAATACGATCATCGGTCTTGCATTACCGATGTGGATGAAATTGTATACGGTAGGTCCGCATACATACATCTTTACCTTTCCTTCTTCCAAAGGTACAAATTCTTCTTTTTTCTTTGTCATTGTATTAAATATCTTCATTTTCTGATATTTCCTCCTTTTTTTCTTCCGGTATCGGATTCCCTTTTAAGCACTGCATACATTTTTCCATTTCCTGGATCTGTCTGTGCATTCTTAAGTTATCTTCCTGCAGAGCTCTGATATCATTTTCAATTGGATCCGGCAGATGTACCTGATCCATGTCGAGTCTCGTATCTTCTCATCATTCATTTTAACAACTCTGCCTGGCACACCTACGACCGTACAGTTCGGCGGTACCTCTTTTAATACGACAGATCCTGCCCCGATCTTGGAATTTTCTCCAATGGTAAAAGAACCAAGTACTTTTGCCCCTGCGCTGACCATGACATTATCTTTTAACGTCGGATGTCTCTTTCCCTGTTCCTTTCCGGTTCCTCCAAGTGTGACTCCCTGGTACAGCGTGATATTATCTCCAAGTTCTGCGGTCTCACCAATGATCACTCCGCTTCCGTGGTCGATGAATAATCCTTTTCCTATCGTCGCTCCCGGATGGATTTCAATCCCGGTCTTTCTTGCTGCCCGTTGCGATACCCATCTTGCAAGGAAATAATGTTTCTTCAGATAGAGCTTATGTGCGATTCTGTAATGAAGAATCGCTTTAAAGCTGGAATACAGGAACACTTCCATATTTGACTTAATTGCAGGATCCCGCTCCCGTATTACCTGGATTTCTTCATTGACATATGATATGATGCCCATCTATGATCTCTCCTTTTTATAAGTTTACCGCCCAACCTGCATGCTTTAACATACAAGAAACAAAAAAACTTCGTCTCCTGCTTTACACAAGAGACGAAGTATATCCGCGGTTCCACTCTTTTTAAAGAATACAGTTATATTACCCGTATCCTTCCCTCAGTACACGTAACGTGTGTAATCCCGAATCCGGCTATGACACTTTTCATCTTTTTCACCGGACCGACTCCCGGACGCACTTCACAAAAGCTGTAATCCAAAACTGCTTTCAGCCGGTGACAGTTTCTCTCTTTCGACACATCGCATCTGCTACTCTTTCCGTTCAAAGTCTTTCTCATATAGAATATATATTATGCGATATCATCCTTTTTGTCAACCAGTTTCCAGCGAATCTCCGCTTTAAAAAGATCCGCCTCCGTCTCGATCCAGAATTTTCCTTTCTGAATCTCCACAAAACTTTTGACGATTGCAAGTCCAAGTCCAGATCCTTCGGTATTTCTTGATGAATCCCCTCTGACAAAACGTTCCGTGATCTCCTCTGGGTTAAATGTAAGCTCGTTTGCTGATACATTTTTCATCTGGAACACCGCATCCCCGTCTTCTGCCGCAATTTTCACATATACCCTCGTATGAGGCATTGCGTATTTTGCTGCATTTCCAATCAGATTTTCAAAGATCCTGTATGTCTTCTGTCCGTCCAGTGCCACGATCACTTTATCCTCCGGAATATCCAGCCGGAAGTCCAGATTCGCTTCCGTGATCTTTTCTTCCATTTCCAGCTTCACCTGTTTGAACAGATTCACAATGTCAATGTTGGCAATGTTCAGATTCACGGATTTGCTGCTTGCTTTACTGATCTCAAACAAATCTTCGATCAATGCTTTCAGTCTGAGAGACTTTCTATCCAGCACATCGATATATTCTTTCTGTCTCTCCGGATCCTGTTCAATCTTCAGAAGATTCACATAGGTGATGATCGCCGTCAGCGGCGTCTTAAGGTCATGCGAGACATTCGTTACCAGTTCAGTCTTCATACGCTGGCTTTTTACTTCCTCATCTACCGCCTTCTTGAATCCGCTCTGGATCTTCTCGATTTCTTCTTTAAATGGCTCAAATACACCCAGATTCTCATCGATTTCTACATCCAGATTGCCATCTGCGATCTCATTTGTCGCTTCCAGAAGTCTGTGATAATTCCGTTTCACCTCATTAAAATATTTTTTTAAAACAAAGTACAGGATTGCAGAATAAATGATCAGTGCCATAATTCCATATACCCAGACACTCGTCACAGCAAGGATGATAAAGTTCACCAGTACGATCCGCAGGATTGCCTTACTTCCTTTATCGGTAAAATCAATGTCTGTAACAATCTCATATACTCTGTTGGCCAGTTTTTTCACCTTCCGGTACAGTCTCCCACCGTCCCGTCCGACTCTTTCTGCAGCCGCCGGAGCTTCTTCCCTCAGCGCCTTCCACAGCCGCCATACCAGCGTCCGTTCCGTGACATACTTTCTGAGCCCAATCTTCTGAACCGCACTGATACACGTTGTCACCCAGTATGTGACCGCAAATACACCGACCCAGATTGCAAAATCCATTGGCTGCGGCAAGCCTTCTTCTCTGGTTATGATCCAGTTCAGTTTATCATCCAGAATCCCAAGAGTAATTGACGCAACAACAAAAACAACCTCGAATGGCTGCCGGAAGATCTTTCCGCCACCAATTTTCAGTGTCTCGCTCTGTGCAAAAATCCATGCCGCCACGCATACTGCTGCCATGCAGGCAAGCATCATATACCATGCATCATTCGGAGCTTCATCCCCGAACCAGTACCATTGATTCAGATACTGTTCAATGCTGCTTTTCTTCATTCCGTAGATGTATGTGCGGTTTTTCGGCGTCTTTAGTTCTCCATGCGTAGCGTCCTCAACCGTCTCGCTCCAGTTGTCAATGATCTTTCTGAGAACAATACTCTGCGCTGTCTTTTCGCCGCTCTTTACAACTTTCACATCCGGGTTGCCATGCTCATCGTAAGTCAGCACCATACCAAATGCATATTCTTTAAAGCTGTCATCTGTCAGACCATTTCCGGTATTCGCCGTACTTCGTCCCAGAACCGTTCCCGATCCATCCTCGATCCGGTAATCCAGATAAGGATATAATGCTTCATAATCCTCCATCCACACATCTGCCACATCATTGATCTCATCCTGTGACATCTTGGCTTCTCCTGTCTTGGATGATATCTCCTGATTATAAAGGATATAACTGAATTCCAGAAAGCTTTCCAGATATTCCCTGTCCGAAAGCGACGTCGTATAAGTCTTCTGTGCTTCCTCGACCGCTTTTTCATAAATCACATCATAATTATACAGCATGACATATGCTGCACTTAATATTGTTACAATTATCAGAAAAATTCCCAGTTTACGCCTGCTTTTCAATTTTGTATCCAACGCCCCACACCACCTTTAAGTATTTTGGTTCTCTTGGATTTACTTCTATCTTTTCACGGATATTTCTGACGTGCACCATAATCGTATCGGTGTTGATCGCACGTTCATTCCATACCCGCTCATAGATCTCCTCCGCAGAGAACACCCGTCCCGGATTCTTCATCAGAAGCAGCAGGATCTTGTACTCGATCGGAGTCATCTTTACCGGTTCGCCGTCAACGGTCACTTCTACATTATCCTCATTGATCTCCAGTCCGCCGATCGTATGGATTCTGGAATTTTCTTCTTTATCTCCCAGCCTTTCCATAAAACGGCGGTATCTGCGAAGCTGTGAGTTGACTCTGGCGAGCAGTTCCATCGGGGTAAATGGTTTCGTTACGTAATCATCGGCTCCCATATTCAGTCCCATGATCTTATCCACTTCTTCTGATTTTGCGGAAAGAAAGATCACCGGGAAATCATATTTTTCCCTGAGCTTTACCACCATAGAGATTCCGTCCATCCTCGGCATCATGATGTCCACAATTGCCAGATGGATGTCTTCTTTTTCAATGACTTCCAGTCCTTCTACACCGTCAGCTGCCTGGAATACTTCATACCCCTGACTTTTCAGATATATCTCTACACCTTCTCTGATCTCCTTGTCGTCTTCTACAACCAGTACATGATTCATCTCCATCTTATTTTTCATCCTTTTTCCTAATTCCAGCTGTTTCCTCTGTTGTTATTATATTACCCGGCATTTCTTAAGGGGGACTTCAGAAAATTCTAAAGAAAAACGAAAGACACTTCCTTTTTTACACTGTCTCGTTCAGATAAACCCTTGACAATGGTATGATCTTACCAAGTTCTTCTTTCATACGTTCCGACATGACTGCATCACCATCCGCACAGATTTCTTCTGCAGTCTTTACACCGAATACAAGGCTTGCAAGTGCTCCCACTGTGATCGTTCCTTCACTGTTCTCCGGCTTTCCATCCATCAGCATCACACCCGAGAATTCTGTTCCCGTGATCATCACACAACGATTGTTCTCTTCGATAATTGGATCCGTTACAGTAAAGCATGTACCCATAAATGATTGCAGGCGCAATGACATCAGCATTCTTCTGACATCTACGATACGGATCATGATCTTTGGTTTGCCGCCGTCTACCTCTTCCGCTTCTGCCGCGATCTTAATATCTGTAATTTTACCGTCTTTTTTGTAAATCTTTAATATTCCGCCATCACTTGCATATTCCTTGATCAGGCGTTCATAATACGCTGTGCTTCGTTTTGCATAAACCTGATATGACTGTGTCAGTTGTGCTTCCATATAAGCCGCCATCTCTTCTGCATCCGCATTCACTGCATCCGTTATGACCACGCCTTCTTCTGTTTCCTCCTCCGGATCATAATATGACCGGTTCTGTTCACATACCGTTCGGAAATCAAAGGGCAGATAAATGCTCTCTGATGCAGGCATCAGGAATGTAAACGTCTCTCCGTCTGCGTACATATCATTCAATGCCTGTTTCAACAATCCTGCCATATATCCACGTTTCCTGTAAGATTCTCTCGTTGCAACGGCGACGATATAATTCACATCTTTTTTACTGCCGTTCACCGCGAGTTCATATGGATTCAGATGCAGCATGGCCTGTATTTCTCCGTCCTCTTCTACTGCATAAATCTGATTGTCTTTTAGTTTTTCTTCATAATAATAATCAACAAAACTTTTGCTGTCTTCTGAAAACACTTCTTCATACAGCTTTTTCGTGTTCTGTTTTTCTTCTGTTTCCAGCTTTCTTATCTCCATTTTGTTTTTCCCTTTTTCTCTTATTTTTCTATCTGCTTCTGTGCATTTGCTGTCTATCCGCCTGCTTTTATCATTTTTGCGTTATCTAACTTTCCTGCACTTTCATACATCCGCCACAGCCGGCACATCCACCTTCTGAAGGTCCGACTCTGTAACTGTAATTAGCGATCGTATCCAGACTTGCAATTGCCTGTGAAGAAATCCCTTCTCCCGTTCCAGTAAAACCAAGTCCTTCTTCTGTCGTTGCCTTGATATTCACCTGATCCACCTCGATATGCAGTGCCTCTGCCACATTTTTCCGCATCTGTTCAATGTGCGGCGCCATCTTCGGCCGCTGTGCAATGATCGTTGCATCGATATTACCGATCACATATAATTTCTCGTCGATCATTCTTCCCACTTCTTCCAAAAGCCTGATACTGGACGCACCTTTGTACGCCGGATCTGTATCCGGAAAATGCTTTCCTATATCACCAAGCGCTGCAGCCCCCAAAAGCGCATCCATGATTGCATGTAATAATACATCTGCATCCGAATGACCAAGAAGTCCTTTCTCGTAAGGGATCTTCACCCCACCAAGGATCAGATCTCTTCCTTCTACTAACTTGTGTACATCATATCCCATACCTACGCGCATATATTCTCCTCCTTATTTTTGTTTATCTTTTTGTTAATCTTTTATCTCACTGGTTTGTCATTTTCTGGCGTAGCGCTTTCTTCTGTTTCTTCCACCGGTTCTTCTGATTCATTTTCTTCTGTTGCTTTTACTTCTTCCGTCTCATTCTCAGATTCATTCATACGGCCCCTAATGCTGTCGTCCCGGTATTCCTTTTTCACCATCTTGATTCCGGATCCTACCAGCCAGTAAAGACCAATCAATGCGAATATTACGCCTGCCGCTATATAAAGTATATAATTCTCCGGTTTATCCGCAAGTGAACTGTTGATCAGCTTTTCTCCTAAATATATTACATATGCACCCGCAACAATGCGAATGAATAAACTACTCTTTGGTACCATCTTCGTTAACCTCCTGTTCTTACCATATCTGTAGAATCCGCCAAAGCATCCGCAATGAACTGGCAGTGACAGTTCCTGCAGGCAGCAGTTTCTTTCGAACGCATGGCGATGTAAAATATTATAAACGATTTTACTTTTCTTGTATACTTTGTTAGGTAAATTGGGCATAAAAAAAGAACCGGATTCTTTTCCGACTCTCTTGCTGTGTATACCAATATACTTAGAATCTGCCACCTCCGAAAGCTGTCACTGGCAACTTTTACAGATGTATGGCAATAAAAAATAGCGGGAACTGGATTTGAACCAGCGACACCACGGGTATGAACCGTGTGCTCTAGCCAACTGAGCTATCCCGCCATAATGAGTAGCGGGAACTGGATTTGAACCAGCGACACCACGGGTATGAACCGTGTGCTCTAGCCAACTGAGCTATCCCGCCACAATCAATTTAGAAAATGTATGGGACCAATAGGGCTCGAACCTATGACCCTCTGCTTGTAAGGCAGATGCTCTC
>ERZ773228.4465-NODE-4465-length-10548-cov-3.371867_pt1 | contig 10548 bp, 4 predicted proteins | sample MGYA00580524_ERZ773228 | MGnify/ENA primary metagenome ERZ773228 (study PRJEB29015, sample SAMEA2737768) | human gut metagenome | biome: human gut; feature: human-associated habitat; material: faeces | place: China | collected 2012 ...
AAAAGAAATAGGTGTTATTAAACAAAGTGCTAAATTTCCAAGAGTATTACTTTTAAAATCGCAGCCACAAAGTAGAGAAGAACTTGAGAAAGTATTGTGCGATGCAAATATTATAGTTTCTACAGCCGCACTTGTAAGTAAATTTGATGATGAGTATATGAAATTGCTGAGTGATATATGTAATGTGCTAATTGTTGATGAAGCCCATCATATTGAAGCGACGAGGTGGAATCAAATTAAAGCTTACTTTAAAAGAAAACGAATTCTTCAATTTACAGCCACACCATTTAGAAATGATGGTAAGAAAATAGATGGTAATATTATCTACAATTTCCCATTGGCAAAGGCGCAAAAGCAAGGATATTTTCAAAAGATAGATTTCAAACCAATTATTGAATTTGATGATGAATTAAGTGATGTATCTATAGCAACTGCAGCGGTAAATCAATTGAAAGCCGATTTACAAAACGGATATGATCATATAATCCTTGTACGGGCAAAAACGGTTTTGAGAGCAAAACAGCTTTATGAACAAATATACTTAAAAAAATTTAAAGAATACCATCCGGTTTTGATTATAGGAGAAATGCATAAAAGAGACAAGGACAGAAATATGTCATTGTTGAAAAAAGGGGAGGCTAAAATAGTAATATGTGTAGATATGTTTGGTGAAGGAATAGATATCCCAAACCTGAAGATAGCTGCAATCCATGATAAATATAAATCTTTGCCAATTACATTGCAATTTGTTGGACGCTTTGCACGTAGTAAAAAAGGAGTAGGAAATGCTACTATAATTACAAATTTAGCAAATGAGGATATTCAAAATGCACTATCAGATTTGTATTCTCAAGATTCAGATTGGAATTACTTACTCAGTGAACTGTCAGACGCAAGAATAGATAAAGAAATATCATTACAACAATTAGCGTGCGGATTTAAAGGAAATGGCATAGCGGCAATAAATATAAAGCAATTACATCCAGCACTTAGTATGGTGGCATTTAACACTGGTGATGAAGAGTGGAACTGGGGGCGGTGGAATCAATTATTTAATGAAGACTTATGTAAATATTATATCAATGAAGAACAAAAAATTTTTATTGTTGTAGAACCAGAAGAGAGCCGCATTGAGTGGGCAAATTATCAGGAAGTTAATGATTTGAACTGGAATTTACATATTGCATATTGGAATAGGGAAAAAAAGGTTCTTTTTATAAACTCTACAAATAAATCTATTTGTAATAAGTTTGCAGAAACATTGTTTGAAAATGTGCAGAGAATTAGGGGGGAAGAAATCTTTAAATGTTTATATGGAATAAATAGATTGATGCTAGCTAATGTGGGACTAAATTCTGCAATAGATGGACCAATTCGATATAAAATGTTTACGGGGATAGATATAGCAGAGGCTATTTCGGAGTCACAAAAAGGAAACTGTTATAAGTCCAACCTATTTGGACAAGGGTATAATGGTGCAGGAAAAATGAGCATAGGATGTTCCTATAAGGGTACAGTATGGGGAAGATTAGTTGAGCCAATCGATGTATGGAGAGATTGGTGTGACATGAACTTGGATAAAATTTGTAATCCTGATATTAATGTGGTAGATGTCTTGAAAGGGGTTTTAACCCCTGAAATAATTAAAGAGCGCCCCAAAAAACACCCGTATAGAATAGACTGGCCAAATGAACTTGATGTTTGTTGCGAAGCAGGAATATATGTGGAAACTCCGTACCAATCAGTTTGTTTTTTAGATATAACAATAGGTTTGATAGATGTGGAAGAAAACGAGAATATACAATTTTATGTCAAAAATGATGACTTCATTGTGGAATATGAACTAATTATTGATGAAAGAGGATGGACAATATGCCAGACCAAGGGGGAAGAGATATATTTTTGTAAAAAAACAAGGAATATACGCTTGGTTGATTATTTTAGAGAAAATCCTCCGGAGATTAAATTTGTAGATCAATCATCTTTACAGGGAAATATGTATGTTACATTACAGAATAGTGATAATTTTAAATTTTGCGAAAAACAAATTATATGTTGGGAATGGAATGGGGTGAATATCAATAAAGAATCTCAAGGGCTGACAAAGGATATAAAATCGATACAGTACTTTACAATACAACAATTGTTAAAAATGGATTATGATGTTATATTTGATGATGATTCTGCCGGAGAAATCGCGGATATTGTAACAATTAAAGAAATGAATGATGAAATTTGTTTTGAATTTTATCATTGTAAATATGCTCATGGAGAAAAACCGGGAGGCAGAGTGTCTGACTTGTATGAGGTATGTGGACAAGCAGAAAAATCTGTTTTATGGAAAAGCAATATGCTAAATGTGCTGGATAGGATAAAGTATCGAGAAGGAAAAAGAATGAGAGAAAATGGAATTAGTAGATTTGAAAAAGGGGATTTAAAGAAAATAGCATATTTAAAGAATAAGCTAAAATTTGTAAAATCTACTTTAAACATTTACATTGTTCAACCGGGTATTTCTAAAAAGCAAATTACATATGAAATGAATCAGATATTATGTGGTGCGCAAGCCTATTTATTAGACACATATGGAATTACGTTAAATATAATATGTAGTAACTGAAACTATATTTAAATGAAGTAATGTTAGAATAAAATGTACTATGAAGAAAAAATGATTTTTTATAAATTATTATACGAGGATAAGTCATGGATAGAATTGTTCAGAATTATATGGAAACATTTTTAAAATCACAAGATATAACTGAAAAAAATAAAGATAAACAATTTGAGATGTTTTCGGCTTACTGTGCTATTGAACAGGTATATTCGGAGAACTTCAATTTGGCAGATGTTGTAGTAGGAGATGGCGATGATTGTGGAATAGACGCAATTGCAATATTGGTGAATGGAATGCTTATCACTTCACAAGATGAAATAGATGATCTGCTTGAAATAAATAGAAAATTGTCCGAAATTAATTTTGTTTTTGTACAGGCAAAGACGTCTTCAAATTTTGATTATAGTGAGATGGGAACATTTGGCACTGGTGTAAAGGATTTTTTTGCAGATAATCCACAGATGCGAAGAAATGATGCTATAATTGAAAAAAACAAAATTATAGAATATATTTTTTCAAAAGCTACATATATAAAGAAAAAACCCATATGTTACTTATATTATGTGACTACTGGTAAATGGTTAGATGATCAGAATTGCGTTGGTAGAATGGAGATTGCAAAAAATGATTTATTAAATTTGAATATTTTTAGTAATGTAATATATATTCCAGTTGATGCAGACATGTTGCAAAAATATTATAGAAATACTATAGATATGATTGAAACAGAAATAGAATTTAGCAATAAAATTCTTTTACCGGAAATACCAAGGGTTACTCAGTCTTATTTGGGCTATGTTGGAAGTGAGACATATTTAAAGTTGATTACAGGAGAAAATGGAGAAATACGGAAAAGTGTGTTTTATGATAATGTTAGAGATTTTCAAGGAGACAATCCGGTAAATCATGAAATGGCAGAGTCATTAAGAAATGATCCGCAAAAATTTATTCTTCTTAATAATGGAGTAACTATAATATGTAAAGAATTATCAAATATAGGGAATAAATTCAAGCTCACAGATTATCAAATTGTTAATGGATGTCAAACTAGCCATGTCTTATTTAATAATAAAGAAGATATAGGTGAAGGGTTACAATTGCCAATAAAATTAATAGAAACAGATGAAGACGAAGTTGTAAACAGGATAATAAAAGCGACTAATCGTCAGACAGAAGTATCTGACGAACAACTAATTGCATTAAATGAATTTCATAGAAAGCTGGAAGCATTTTATGGAACGTATACTGGAACTAATCGCCTTTATTATGAAAGAAGATCAAAGCAATACAATTATGGGACCGATATTGAAAAAGTGCGTATTGTGTCTATAAGCACTCAGATTAAAGCGGTTGCATCAATGTTTTATGATAAACCACATTTGGCTAGTAGATATTATGGTCGATTACTAAATTCAATAGATGGAATTTTTAACGATGCACATAAACTGATACCGTATTACACGTGTGCATTTACTTTGTATCGCCTGGAGTTTTTATTTAGAAACAAAAGTATTCCGATGCAATACAGAAAATTTAAATATTTTATACTAATGATGATTAAGTATGATTTAGCAGATGAAAAAATTCCGGAAATGAATTCAAATAAAATGGATAAATTTTGTCAAAATATTTTGGATACGGTATCGGATAATCCTATGTTAATAGAAGAAGTAAATAGGTTAACCGGGCTGATTGATAATCATATAACGGACATTACTAGTACAGAATCTACAAAAATGGCATCGTTGGTAGAAAATTTAAAAGAGGCTGTTTTAAATTTGCATAAATAGTGACGGCATTTCTTTAACACTAATGTAGATAGAGCAAAGATGAGGTATAGGAATTTTATAAAAACAGACACACATCTCATTTTACTCAAAATATGGAATGTATTAATAGATATTAAAAAAGTCAACCCCAGGAGCAAAGGATTCTAAGTGAAAATTCACCTACTCCCATTTGGAAACCCAGCTTTTATCCGTCACAAGTTGACTACATTTACTATATGCAATATGCTATGGTTTGTCAAATAAAAACGAAATACATTTAAAGATATATTGTCAAGCAGATAAAAATAAACCCAATATGGAGAATACCATGTCAAACACCACCCTTACACAACTTCAAGAAGGACTGACAACTGCATACATCGACGGTACAGCCGCTGCCAATCTGGCATACAAGCCTGCCTTCGTGTCGAATAATCCGGAAGAGGGCAAGAAAGTTATTTCCGTCATAGAAGATGAGCTGATGAAGTGTGACCAATTCCAGATCAGCGTGGCGTTTATTACTATGGGCGGAATTACGCCTCTCTTGCAGACGTTGAAGGAACTGGAGAAGAGGCAGATTCCGGGTCAGATCTTAACGACAAACTATCTTAACTTTAGCGAGCCCAGAGCATTAAAAAAGCTGCAGGAACTGTCCAATGTTACTCTGAAGATGTATGATGTGGATCGGGCAGACCAGGGCTTCCACACCAAAGGCTATATTTTTAAGAAGGAAGAGATTTATCGTATTATCATCGGCAGCTCCAATATCACAAGTGCTGCTTTGACGAAAAATAAGGAGTGGAATACCAAAATTGTTTCCACAGAGCAGGGTGAAATTGCGATGGAGATCGTAAAGGAATTCCACCAGCTTTGGGATTCTAAGTATGCGTTTTTCTATGATGATTTCTATGAGAATTATAAGCAAAAGTATGAGATCATCAAAAAGCAGAGGGAAATAGCAAAACGGGATGAGATATCTTCCACGGAGAAGTATAAGCTGGAACCGAATTCTATGCAGGTAGGGTTTATTACGAATCTTCGTAGGATTGTGGATGCTGGAGAAAATAGAGCACTGCTGATTTCTGCTACTGGTACAGGTAAGACATATGCGTCGGCCTTTGCCATGCGAGAACTAGGATTTAAGCGTGTTCTGTTTTTGGTACATAGATCTACCCTCGCGAAACAGGCGTTGACATCATTCCGAAAAGTATTTGAAGATAAGAAGTCAATGGGCATTGTTGGGGCAGGATATTCAGATTATGAGGCAGATTATATTTTTGCTATGGTGGAGACTCTTCACAAAGCGGATAATTTGAGGAAGTTTAATCCGGAAGAGTTCGATTGCATTGTTTTAGATGAAGCGCATCATAGCCCGGCGAATACTTATCAGAAGGTCATGGAGTATTTCAAACCGAAATTATTCCTGGGTATGACAGCAACGCCGGATAAGAGGGATGATGGGGATGCTTCCAGGAATGTATACGAATTGTTCCATTATCAGATCGCTTACGAGATCAGGCTGCAGCAGGCAATGGAAGAGGATTTACTATGTCCATTTCATTATTTTGGAATTAGTGATATTTCCATGATAACGGATGAACAAGCCAAAGCGAGAAATATTTCGGAGGAATATTTTGGAAGATTAACCGGTGACGAGCGTGTAAGACATGTCATCGAACAGGCGAGATATTATGGATACAGCGGTGAGCGTGTTAAGGGACTTATTTTCTGCAGCAGGAATAGGGAATGTGAGGAGCTATCTGCAAAGTTCAATAGACTGGGATACCGTACCGTAGCACTAAGCGGCAAGAATACCGATCGTGAACGAGAAGCAGCATTTGAACGTCTGGCAATGAACGAAGCGGATGCAACAGATGAAATGCAGCCTTTGGATGAAGGTGTAGATATCGTAGAAGTGAACCAGGTGATCATGCTGCGCCCCACGCAGTCTCCTATTGTATTTATACAACAGCTTGGCAGAGGACTTAGAAAAGCCGAGAACAAGGAATATGTGGTAATTCTTGATTTTATTGGAAACTATAATAACAATTTTATGATTCCGGTGGCATTGTCCGGGGATAGAACTTATAATGCGGATACGATCAGAAAATATGTGATTTCAGGGAATAATACGATACCCGGAGCATCCACAGTACATTTTGATGAAATTGCAAAAGAAAAAATATTCAATTCTATTGATAAGATCAAGGGAATGAGATCTATTATAAAGGAAAGTTATATTTCTCTGAAAAATAGAATTGGACGAATTCCCCTGTTGTATGACTTCTATGAGCAGGGAGAGATTGATCCGTTGGTAATTATCAAAGAATATAAGACATATTGGCAGTTCCTGGAAGCTGTTGAGACGGGAAAGGACTCCTGTAAATTGAATGATCAGGAAAAGCTGATATTGGAATATCTGTCTAAGACCATTTTGAGTGGAGTCAGGCCTAGTGAGTTATGCATTTTAAAGGAATTTCTAGACAATGATACCATCTCGACCAGCGATGTTCGAAGAGAACTCGAATATGAGTATGATTATTTTATAACGGATCAGGAAGTAGAGGAATCCGTCAAAGTTCTGCAAGGGCATTTTGTTAGTAAGGATGATGAATACCAGAAATATAAATTTATGAACATATTGCGCCCTGATGGAGACCGAAATATGAGGAGTGTGGAAGCTTATCAGAGATGCTTACAGAACGAAGAGTTTAATGCTCAGATCAGGGACATTATCAAAGTTGGACTGGCTAGATATAAGGATAAATATACCAAGGGTAAATCAGAAGATACACCTTTTGTATTATATGAGAAGTATTCCCGAAGAGATGTGAGTCTGTTGATGAATTCTAGAAAGGATTTATCATCTACAATGTTTGGAATGGGACGTATTGGAAATGATGTGTTTATTTTTGTTACATATCACAAAGAAGAGGCTGGGGAAGGGAAAAATTATGTAGATGGAAAGCCAGACTATGCGGATGTGTTTGAAGACAATTTGATTTTCAAATGGGACTCACAAATTGGTAGGAGCAATGATAGCGCATATATGCAGAAAGTACTGACAGCACCGAGAAAACATCTTTTGGTTCAAAAGAGCGGATCCGAGAAAAACTTTTATTACATGGGACAATTTGATATTATAGAATCTGTAGATAGCCAGAAAGAAGATAATAGTGGTAAAATGAAACCGATCGCAAAGGTGACCATGAAAATGCATCATCCCGTACGCGAGGATTTATTAAGATATTTACAGAGTAATATTTCAAAGGAGAACGAGGCAGTATGAAAACCATTCGCGTAGTCGCAGCCGTGATCTGCGATTCTATAGAGCACAAAACCAAAATTTTTTCCACCGCAAGAGGCTACGGAGAATTTAAAGGTGGCTGGGAATTTCCCGGCGGAAAGATCGAAGCCGGGGAGACCCCGCAGCAGGCAGTTGTCAGAGAAATCCGTGAGGAACTGGATGCCACGGTTAAGGTCGGAGACCTGATAGATACCATAGAGTACGATTACCCGGCATTTCATTTATCCATGGATTGTTTCTGGTGTGAGGTCGCTTCGGGAGAGTTGAAGCTTCTCGAGGCAGAGGCCGCCAGGTGGCTGACGAAGGAGGAACTGGATTCCGTGCAGTGGCTTCCGGCGGATGTGACATTGATTGATAAGATCAGAAAGTGCATGGAGTAGGCGTATAGCCGACGAAGAGGTAGTAACTATGCTATATAAATTGAACCCAAACAAGCAGGATTATACGAAAGTAAAACGTGTCACCTTAGCGGAGATCGGCTGGAAAGAACTGGATTTGCAGCGTCTGATGTCTTCGCATATTCAGGATTTTATTTATTCCAACGATCTGCTCACGATTTTCAATGAGCGTCCGAGGCAGGAGGAACCGGACATTCTTGCGACTGACAGGAATGGGGATTTATATATTCTGGAACTGAAGAGATGGAGCTCGGATAGGGAAAATCTCCTGCAGGTGCTTCGGTATGGACAGTTATATGGCAGCAGCAATTATGATGAGTTGAACGAACTGTTTCAGAAATACAGCAAATCCAATGCAGAGTTGTTGGAGATACATAAGCAGTATTTCGATCTTCCGGATGATAAAGCATTGCGTAAGAGTGATTTTAACATGCACCAGCATTTCCTTATTGTTACCAACGGACTTGATCAGAATACAGTAGATGCGATCAGATATTGGAAGAACAACGGCTTGAGTATCGATGCTATTATTTACTGGGTGTTTGAGATCAATGGGGAACATTATATTGAATTCAACATGTACTCTCCCATAGAGGGTTACTTGGAGTATGAGGGAAATAATTACGTTTTGAACACCAATTATTCCAATAACAAGAATCACACGGATGATATGATAAATGAACAGAAAGCGGCGGCTTATTATCCGGGATGGAGAGAGAAAATCGGAAAGCTTCAGCGGGGAGATACCGTATTTTTATACAAGAGTGGTTACGGTATCATTGCATACGGTACGGCGGACGGAAAACTGGAGAAAAAAGATTGCGATGGCTACAAGGATTATGAGTATTACATGCATCTGGATGATTTTACAGTTTTGAAAAAGCCGTTAAGTGCTTCAAAAATGAAGGAATTAACGAAACAGGGATTTCCGTTCCGGACGACGATGTTTTACATGAGTGAGGAATGTAAAGACATCATTATGAAAGAGATTAAGAAAAACTATTTATGACCAACCAAGAATTTCAATGCCATCAATGCGGCGAAATATTTATTGTGCGTTCAGAGGACAACGCACGGTCTCATAACTACTGCCCTATCTGCAGAAAGAAATATTATGAGCAGAAAATGCTGGAAGAAAAGCAGAGGGAAGATATTGCCTGGCAGAAAAAGCATGAGCAGGATGTCCTGTTGTTTGAGGAGAATCTGAGAGAATGGAATCTTTTATCTCTGGAAGAGATGGGGGAATCTGTTAAGGAGGGTTCTCTTTATGTGATTGGCAACGGATTTGATATGCTACATGGCGTCAGATCCAGCTATTACGATTTCAGCAGGACTCTGGGAAAAAGAAGTACGGTCCGGTTTTATCTGGAAAAATATCTGAAAACCGATGACCTGTGGGCGGATTTTGAAGGGGCATTGGGAAAGATCAACATAGAGGCTATGTGTCAGCCGTATATCATCGATAATTTTTTGGATATAAATGGGGCATACGATGAGGATGCAGGTGCGGCTGAAATTTATATGTCCGCGGAAATGGCAGTGGGACCGATCATTTCCATGTCTACGGAATTAATGGACAGGTTCCGGAAATGGATCTGCAGTCTGCATACCAATACGGATGACCGACCATTAAGCGATATCATCAAGGACGGGAAAGTACTAAATTTCAATTACACGGAATTTGTGGAAGATTTGTATGGCATGGATGCCGGGAATATTTGTTATATTCATGGCTGTCGGAAGAAGACCGGCAAGGAACGGCAAAGGTTGATTCTGGGGCATATCCCGGGAGCCAATGACGAGGCCTATGATTTTGAGGACGATTATTCCGGAATTGATGACCTGGATGAGCATGGACAGTTATTATATGATGTGCAGCAGATCGCTTTGCAGATGGCCATTGAAGCTGATGATGCGCTGACGAAAAAATGTGGGGAGATCATTCAGAACAATCAAGCCTTTTTTCACGGATTATCGGATATCCGGCAGATAGTGACCATAGGTCATTCGCTGTATCCAGTGGACTGGGATTATTTCGCAGAGATTATAAAGTGCAATAAAGACAGGAACCGTATTCAGTGGTTCTTTGGCTGTTATGGAAATGGAGATCTGGAGCGGGTACAGACTTTTATAAATACCTTCGGGATAAATAGAAATCAAGTGGTCATTTTCCGAACGGACACGATTCCTGTAAAACTATTGCCGGAGAATAACAGTAAAAAGCCGAAAACAAATACGGAGCACCGGAAAGTACTGGCCTCCTCCGAGGATGAAAAGTGGGAGGTTGCCTGCGAGGGCGTAAAGGTCAGCATCATTGACAGGACATCAAACAGTTGCAGTTGTGCAAGAACATTTTCGGCATACATGAGCGGAGCTGTTTTTGACCGCAGCGGCACGGTGTTACTTTTGGTGGCAAGAGGACTGGGGGCCGGGGTATTTTTGTTTCGGTTCGCCAAC
>ERZ773228.4476-NODE-4476-length-10520-cov-5.047301_pt1 | contig 10520 bp, 10 predicted proteins | sample MGYA00580524_ERZ773228 | MGnify/ENA primary metagenome ERZ773228 (study PRJEB29015, sample SAMEA2737768) | human gut metagenome | biome: human gut; feature: human-associated habitat; material: faeces | place: China | collected 2012 ...
ACTATACTCTAATTAACGGGACTCATACTTTAAAAAAGAGGGGGAAAGACTATGAAATGGTTCAAGGAACATAAGAAGGTAGCAACCATCGGATTGGCAGGGATTTTTCTTCTTGTCCTGGTCCTGATCGGCTGTGGGGTCGCATTCAGCGGTTCAAGAAATGGATCAGATCAGAAGGAACAGGAAGCATCTGTAACAGATGAAAAAAAAGACACTGTAACAGAGGAAAAAAGTTCTGATACAGAAGTAAAAAAAGAGGATGCTGCGAAAGAAGAGGTCTCTGAAGAAAAAACGGAGACCAAAGAAGAGGCAAAAAAAGAAGAAAAGACAGAAAAAAAGGATGATACCAAGAAAACCAGTACTGCATCCGCTACGGCTACAACCAAAAAAGATGAAGCGAAAGCTTCTTCCAATAAGTCATCCAGCAATTCCAGTACAAAGAAGACCGAAACAAAATCCAACGGATCCAGTTCTTCCAGTAGCAGTCAGAGTAAGCCGCAGCATACACATACCTGGGTAGCCCAGACAAAAAGTGTGTACCATGAAGCAACGGGACACTACGAAAATAAGTGGGTGCAGGATTCCGCAGCATGGACAGAGACTGTTACTACTGGATATAAATGTAGTGGATGTGGAGCGACAAAATAAAAAAGCAGAAAAGAAAATAGAGAAATAAGCTAGGGAAAGACTTTGCAGATGCAGAGTCTTTTTTTCATACCCTAAATACAAAAAAGAAAGGAAAAAGTCATGAAAGTAGGAAAAAGACTAACCGCTTTCTTCCTGGCAGCGATATTGATTCTGACCAGTAATGTGACTGGTTTTGCCGAAGAAACTACGGCAGATCAACAGCCGGAAGAAGCAAAAAGTACCTATCTTCTGACCGTAGATGCAGAAGATAGTACAGTAACCGTAAAAGGTGATCATGTTGAGCAGAAGACTGCATCAACTTATCAGATTGAAGTGCGAAGTGAGGTAGTAGCAAGCGTTGTTCCTGCGGACGGAAAGGAAATAAAGGAAGTCCGTGTCAATGAAGAGCAGATGGATCTTGCAGATGGAACCGTTACCTTTTCTATGCCGGAAAAAGACAGCTTGCTGCATGTAATCCTGAAAGAAAAAGAGCAGGCTGCCGAAGAAACGGAAGAACCAAAGCAGGAGGTAACGCAGACAGAAGAATGGGAACTTCCGGATGAGAAGGAATACCAACAACGGTTACAGCTTGCAAAGGCATTAGGCATGGAAGACTGGCTGGATGAAGAGGGATGGCTGGATGATGGCTACTTTGCCGGAAAGAGTGATCTGGAATTAACAGAAAGTGGTGTAGTGCCATTGATTCGCAACAGTATTACGAATCCTAAAATGTCAAGAGCCGTAACTCTTTATAACAAAATTACTTACAACAATATTTCCTCTGCAGAGTTTGCGGTAGACGGAAAGCTGGCCTTTTGCTTGGAGTACGCAAAGACAACCCCACCAGCAGGGACGGCAACGGGAACACCAACCGAGATTACAAATTCCGGAGTAAAAGCTGCCATGTATTATGGCTACACTGGACCGGCTGCAGCACAGTATAATTTCAGCAGCACCTCTCAGGCCGTTCTGGTCACGGCCACACTGAGCAGCTACTACTACAGTGGACAGTCTCCGTTTTCAAGTGCAACCAGTGGAAATGCACAGAGTACCGGATTTACAGCTTTTTATAACTTTGTCGAAGCACATAAGGCTTCCGTACCATCTTCCTTTAAAGCCTATGCGGTAAGTACGGGTTCAAATACCCAGCATTTAGGATATTGGACGTACGCACCAACCGGAACCATGTATCTGACCAAGACATCGGCTAATACAGCAATGACGGACAATAATAGCTGCTACAGTCTTGGAAATGCAGTCTATGGGGTATATTCCAACTCGGCCTGTACTACAAAAGTAGGTACGTTGACTACTGGAACGAACGGTGTATCCAATCCGATCTCAGTCAATGAAGGAACGTATTATCGATCCGCAATTTGATCCCGATCGTGAAAAGAAGATATTCAAAATGTATGTGTCGATCCCGGAAGAAGAGGAAGAGCGTCTGACAGCGAAAGAAAAAGTTGGACATCTGCGGTTTGAATGAAACCATTGAGGGCAAAACGCACCGATCAGAATATTGGTGAATGATTCGATGTAAACACCCCTGCTTTGTGGAAAAGACAGAAATTCCACAGAGCAGGGGTGAATTTGGTGAAAAACTCTTTGCAAATACAGCGGGGGTGTGAAAAACCAGGTTCTATATTTATGAAGAAGTTTCGCTTAAGACGCTCCGAGTTTCCGGGGCGTTTTCCTGGTGATATCCGTTACGACGTATACTTGCGAAAACAGATCCGGAAATATTATGCCATACGCTGAAGATTGCTCCCGGGAGCGTTGCAAATGGATTGGCTGCAAAATTGGCAGTGGCAAGTGTGATCGCAAGACCGCTGTTCTGCATCCCGACTTCGATCGCAATGGCAGTAGCTTTTGTATATTCCACACGAAAAAGTCTGGAAGCTCCAAGTCCAAGCCCCATGCCTGCAAGATTGTGAAGCATTACAATTCCGAGAACCGCAAAACCGGATGTCAGGATCTTTTCTGCATTGACAGCTACGATGCCGCTGATGATCATGACGATCGATACAACGGAAATAAGAGGCAGAATGCCGGAAATTTTTTCAATCTGCCTGCCGATGATCCATCGCAGAAAAATGCCCAGGAGTACCGGGATCAGAACGACCTTTACCACCGAAATTACCATACTGAAGAAGGAAACTTCCACCCATGCACCGGCAAGAAGGTATACCAGCAGCGGTGTCATCAGCGGTGCGGCAAGCGTGGAGGCAATGGTCATCCCGACTGAGAGAGCAACATCACCACCGGCAATATAAGTGATGACATTACTTGCAGTTCCACCCGGGCAGCAGCCAACCAGGATCACTCCCAGTGCAAGATCAGCCGGAAGGTGAAATGCCGTTGCGAGAAGCCAGGCAATGACCGGCATAAGTGTATATTGAGCAATAAAACCAAGGATCACTTCTTTCGGTCTGGTAAAGACAACTTTAAAATCTCCCATATGAATAGTCAGCCCCATGCCGAACATGGCAACACCCAAAAATACAGAAGTATAAGTGGTCGTCCACGCAAATCCGTCACGCCAGAAAAAGGCAAGAACGGAAAAGCAGATAATGATCAGTCCGATATATTTTGTGAGCAGGGATGCAATTTTTTCAAGTGTATGTAAGAGTCTGCTCATAATGAAACCTCGTAGCTAAAATTATCGATCAGCCGGGTCTTCCCGATGTAGACAGCCATTGCTACAAGCACATTCCGGTCAACACGCTCTACCGGCTGCATTGTCAGTGCATCTACCATGGAAATATAATCAATCTTTGCCAGTGGTTCTGCTTCAATTACAGCACGCATGGCAGCCAGTACCTGTTCTGCGTCCATGCCTGTCTGAATGATCTGCTGCCCTGTCCTGACTGCTCTTGAGAGGCAGAGTGCGGCAGATCTTTCCTGAGTATTTAAATAAGTATTTCTGGAAGATTTCGCAAGTCCGTCTTCCTCCCGGATGATCGGGCATCCGATGATCTCGATATCAAAATTCAGATCCAGTACCATCTTGCGGATGATCGCAAGCTGCTGGGCATCCTTCTGTCCGAAGTAAGCACGATCCGGTGTCACGATGTTGAAAAGTTTTGACACAACGGTGCATACGCCTTTGAAATGAATGGGCCTTGTCTTTCCACAAAGCGTTTCGGAAAGCAGATCAATGCTGACAAATGCGTGTGGGTCATGGTACATTTCTTCCGGTGACGGACAGAAAATAAGATCTGCACCGATCCGTTCGCAAAGCTGGCTGTCCCGTTCAAAATCTCTCGGATATGCCTCAAGATCTTCATTTGGTCCGAACTGCGTCGGATTTACAAAGTCGGACACAACGACGATATCATTTTCCTCCCGGCATTTCTGGATCAGGCTTGCATGACCTTCGTGCAGAAAGCCCATTGTCGGGACGAGTCCGATAGATTTTCCGTCTTTCTTCCATTTCTTAATCAGTTCTTTCGTTTCATTGATAGTTGTTGTTACCTGCATGTTTTTTCTCCTCTTTTTAAGATTCGGAGATAGGCTCTTTTCTGAAGTCACTGTTGTCTCGGAAAACTATTTGGATGATAGTGGAACTTTTTATGTGTCCATATCTTTGAGAAGCCCGTGGCGTTCGTAGTTCGTCACGCGGCTGATCTGATTCTTTTCATCTACGAATACAACCGCAGGTTTATGTGATGCAGCTTCTTCGGATGAATACTGTCCATATGCCATAATGATGATCTTATCACCTGTGCTGACACAACGTGCAGCAGCACCGTTCAGACAGATCATGCCGCTCCCGCGTTCTCCGCTGATCGTGTATGTTTCAAAACGACTGCCATTATTGACATCGACGATCTGGACTTTTTCATATTCCAGAATACCGGCTGCCTCAAGCAGTTCTTCATCTACCGTGATGCTTCCGACATAATCCAGTTCTGCCTGAATGACAGTTGCCCGGTGGATCTTTCCTTTTAACATTTCAATTGTCATTTTTTATCCTTTCCTTCTGGAAAGACTTCAGTTTCCAATGATGAAAAAATCTTTGATAAAATAGAATGTTAGACTTTTTCGAAGGTTCTGAGTCTTATTTCCTAAAAATATAAGCTCTTGCACTTTTGCAATGATCTCTGGTTTCAGATGAGATTTCAGTGATTCAGTCAGAGTATAGTTCTGTATCGACAGATACTATCTCCGCAGATGATTATAAAAAAGGAAGCGATAAATGTCAATGAGGGATGGGAATGTTTGCCTATTTATGCACACTATGATAAAATGAAGTCAATCCGGGGAACCTAATTCCAGAGAAAGAAGCAGACTTAGGATGAGGTGGCCTGATGGAGAAAATGTACTGGGATCAGTTTCTGCACAGCGGAAAGATCAAGGATTATCTTAGTTATAAAAATTGTATTGCAGACGGTCAGTCTTCAGAATGGGAAGATGACGGCAGAAAGAAGGAACAACGTGAACCAGATCGTATTGACAGGGATGGTGCTTTCGACGACTCCGGTGGGGGAATATGACCGCCGGGTCGTTTTGCTTACAAAAGAACAGGGAAAAGTATCGGCATTTGCCAAAGGCTCGAGAAGACCGAACAGTCCGCTTGTCGGAGTAGTGAACCCGTTTACATTCGGTGAATTTACCATGTATGAGGGAAGAAGTTCTTATACGATCCAGTCGGCAAAGGTGATCAATTATTTTTCGGAACTCCGGGAGGATGTGCTGGGAGCGTATTATGGTTTTTATTTTCTTGAGGTTGCGAATTATTATGCGAGAGAATTTAACGACGAACTCGAGATGCTGAAGCTTTTGTATCAGACGATGCGGGCGTTGACGAATCCGCATATTCCGGATGCCCTGATCCGGTGCATTTATGAACTGAAGATCCTGACGATCAACGGACAGGGACCGCAGGTCTTTCAGTGCGTGAATTGTGGGAATAAGGCAGAAACAGCAGTCTTCAGTGCCGGCAGAGGAGGACTGGTCTGTGAAACATGTGCCGGTGAAGTGCGGGACGGTATCAGACTGGCTTCTTCCACATTATATAGCATGCAATACATAGAAAGCAGTAAAGTAGAACATTTGTATACCTTTAACGTGAAGCCGGAGATTTTGCAGCAGCTTTCAAAAGTGACAGAACGGCTTATGGGACTTTACGTGGATCGGAAGTTTAAGTCGCTGGAAATTCTGGAAACGTTGCTGTAAGAGGTCTTGCAAAATAGTCCGTAAACCGCTACAATAGAAAACATTGATGCGGTGGGCGTTTCAGCGTGTATCAAATGATGGAAAATGAAAAAGAATGCGAGGAACATAAAATGGTTGAAAAGACAATGGACAAGATCGTAGCACTTGCGAAATCGAGAGGATTTGTATATCCGGGTTCAGAGATCTACGGTGGACTTGCGAATACATGGGATTATGGAAATCTCGGTGTAGAGCTTAAGAATAATGTAAAAAAGGCCTGGTGGAAGAAATTCGTTCAGGAGAACGCGTATAATGTGGGTGTAGACTGTGCCATCCTTATGAATCCACAGACATGGATCGCATCCGGACATCTTGGAGGATTCAGTGATCCGCTGATGGACTGTAAGCAGTGTCATGAGCGTTTCCGTGCAGATAAGATCATCGAAGATTTCTGTGCAGAAAAAGGAATTGAGATTGAAGGTTCTGTAGATGCATGGTCTCAGGAAGAGATGAGTTCATTTATTGAAGAACATCAGATTCCATGCCCGACCTGTGGAAAGCATGATTTTACAGATATCCGTCAGTTTAATCTGATGTTCAAGACATTCCAGGGTGTTACAGAAGATGCAAAGAATACAGTTTACCTTCGTCCTGAGACAGCACAGGGGATCTTTGTAAACTTTAAGAATGTACAGCGTACATCCAGAAAGAAACTTCCATTTGGTATCGGTCAGATCGGAAAGTCTTTCCGTAATGAGATCACACCGGGTAACTTTACATTCCGTACCAGAGAGTTTGAGCAGATGGAGCTGGAGTTCTTCTGCAAACCGGATACAGATCTGGAGTGGTTTGACTACTGGAAGAATTTCTGCCTGAACTGGCTGTCATCTCTTGGCCTGAAAGAGGATGAAGTGCGTTATCGTGACCATGATAAGGAAGAGCTTTCTTTCTACAGTAAGGCAACTACAGACGTAGAGTTCCTTTTCCCGTTTGGATGGGGCGAGCTGTGGGGAATTGCAGACCGTACAGATTATGACCTGACGCAGCATCAGAATGTATCAGGACAGGATCTCACATACTTTGATGATGAGACAAAAGAAAAATATATTCCATATGTAATTGAACCATCACTGGGAGCAGACCGTATGGTACTTGCGTTCCTGTGCAGTGCTTATGATGAAGAGAACATCGGAACAGAAGAGAAGCCGGATATGCGTACCGTATTGCATTTCCATCCGGCACTTGCTCCGGTTAAGATCGGTGTCCTTCCACTTTCCAAAAAGCTGAATGAAGGAGCAGAAAAGGTATATACTGAGTTATGTAAGTATTATAACTGCGAGTTCGATGATCGTGGAAATATCGGTAAGCGTTACCGTCGTCAGGATGAGATCGGTACTCCATTCTGCGTAACTTATGACTTTGATTCTGAAGAAGACGGAGCAGTTACAGTACGTGACCGCGATACGATGGAGCAGGAAAGAGTGAAGATCGAAGATCTGAAAGCATATTTTGAAAAGAAATTTGAGTGGTAGAATATTTGCCTTTCTCCGGAACGAAAGTTGTGCAGTCTTTCGGGGAATTATGGAAAGCCGGATCAGATCTCATACGAGAGATGACCGGCTTTTCGGTTAGAAAAGGACTCTTTTAGATGTGAGAAGATTTTATGGGTATCTGTGGAGAGAGCAGTACCATACAGATCAGATGGAAACAGATCAGAAGAAAATAAGGAGGAGATTTCAATGGAGAGAAAAAATGCATGGAGTCAGTACAGTGCAGAGGAACTGAGCCGTCTTGAGGCAGTAAATGAGGATTATAAGGCCTGCCTGGATGCCGGAAAGACAGAGCGGGAATGTGTACGTCTTACGATTGAAAGAATTGAAAAAGAAGGGTATAAGAACCTGAAAGAGGTCATCCGAAACGGTGAAAAAGTACAGGCAGGAGATAAGGTATACGCAGTATGCATGGACAAGACCATCGCAATGTTCCATATGGGAACAAAGCCACTGGAAGAGGGAATGAATATTCTCGGAGCCCATATAGATTCCCCACGTATTGATGTAAAGCAGAACCCACTTTATGAAAATGATGAATTTGCTTATCTTGATACACATTATTATGGCGGAATTAAGAAGTATCAGTGGGTTACACTTCCACTGGCACTGCACGGAGTAATCGCAAAAAAGGATGGAACAGTTGTAAATGTCAGCATTGGAGAAAAGGAAGATGATCCGGTTTTCGTTATTACAGATCTGCTGATCCATCTTGCAGCAAAGCAGATGGAAAAGAAAGCGTCCACAGTTGTTGAAGGAGAAAAGCTGGACCTGCTGATCGGAAGTCGTCCGATCGAACAGGATGAGAGTCTGGAAGAGAAAGAAAAAGAAGCTGTCAAGGCAAATGTAATGAAGCTGCTGAAAGAGTATTATGAGATGGAAGAGGAAGATTTTCTTTCTGCAGAACTGGAGATTGTTCCGGCAGGAAAAGCACGTGATTGTGGTCTGGATCGCAGCATGGTGCTTGCATACGGACAGGATGACCGTGTGTGTGCTTTCACCTCTCTTTTTGCAATGCTGGATGTAGAAGCCGTGGAACATACAGCCTGCTGTATTTTAGTGGATAAAGAAGAGATCGGAAGCGTTGGTGCGACAGGTATGCATTCCCGTTTCTTTGAAAATACAGTTGCAGAGCTGGTGGCACTGACGGAAGGTGAGTCAGAACTGAAAGTCAGAAGAACCCTGATGAATTCCAGAATGCTCTCTTCTGATGTCAGTGCAGCATATGATCCGATGTATGCGGAAGTCTTTGAAAAGCGTAGTGCGGCATTTTTCGGAAAAGGTCTTGTATTTAATAAATTTACAGGATCACGTGGAAAGAGCGGATCGAATGATGCAAATGCAGAGTATCTTGCAAAGATCAGAAATGCAATGGATGCACAGGCGGTGGCATATCAGTTTGCAGAACTTGGAAAAGTAGATGCGGGCGGTGGAGGAACGATCGCCTATATCATGGCAAATTACGGAATGGAAGTCATTGACAGCGGAGTTGCCGTGCTGAGCATGCATGCTCCATGGGAAGTGACGAGCAAAGCCGATGTATATGAGGCATATAAAGGATACAGGGCATTCATTGAAGAAATGTAAAGCAGAATAGTGCCGGAGGTATTATGGAACTACAGACATGGATCGTACTGATCATAGAGCTGATTGGAACGGTGGCATTTTCAGTTTCGGGAGCTATGGTCGGAATGCGGAAGCAGATGGATATTTTCGGAGTGATCGTGCTTGGAGTTGTAACAGCAGTCGGTGGCGGAATGATGCGGGATGTGTTCCTCGGACAGATACCGGGAGCCTTTACTAAACCGGTTTATGTAGAGGCGGCAGTGGTGTCTGCGGTCATTCCGTTTGTATTGCTGTATGTGAATAAAAAGCTGCTCCACAGCAGATACCAGATAGTGTATACAAAGATTATTTTTCTGATGGATTCACTGGGACTGGGGATTTTCACGGCAATGGGGGTTTCAACGGGTGTGGGAGCAGGATATGAAAAAAATATGTTTTTTCTCTGCTTCCTCGGAACGCTGACCGGTGTTGGAGGTGGTCTGCTGCGGGATATGATGGCAGGGGTTCCACCCTATATTTTCGTAAAGCATGTCTATGCCTGTGCATCGATTGCCGGGGCGGTCTGCAGTGTACTGGTTTACCGTCGGTATGGGCAGATTCCGTCCCTGATCACCGGAACAGCAGTGACGTTGCTGATCCGGCTTGCAGCTGCACATTACCGTTGGAATCTTCCCTGTGTGAAACTGGAGGAGGGACGGAGCAGTATAAATGAGCCGGGGACAGACAAAGCAGAAAAGGATATGCCGATGATAAATAAATAAGATGTTGGGGTCAAAAGCCCCCAACAATGATGCCAACGGATTGTTTCGTGCTACGCACTCCCACAATCCTACCCGCTATTCGCATATCATGGTGCTTACGCCCCACTTTTATGCTCATATCGGGGCGGGTCTCAAGGTCATTCTACCACCAGTGTGCAAGCACACGTGGTTTCAGACCTTTTGACCCTGACAGCATAAATAAAGGACAGATCAGACAGAAAAGCTATAATATTCGACATGGTGTGCAGTAACGAATCTGAATGAGGCATAAATGAACAAAAAAGCATTGTAAAGATTGTACATAATTACGAACAAAACGCTTGACTCAACCATGTAAAACTATTAAAATATTATATGCGAATTAATGTAAATTTATTTGTAAAAAATTATTTTAGGAGGTCATTGAACATGGCAAAATGGGTTTATATGTTCACTGAAGGTAACGCCGACATGAGAAATCTTCTCGGTGGAAAAGGCGCAAACCTTGCAGAGATGACAAACCTGGGACTCCCGGTACCACAGGGATTCACAGTAACAACTGAGGCTTGTACACAGTACTATGAGGATGGCAGACAGATCAACGACGAAATTATGGGTCAGATCATGGAAGCTATCGATAAAATGGAAGGCATCACAGGAAAGAAATTCGGAGACAAGCAGAATCCGCTTCTCGTTTCCGTTCGTTCTGGAGCAAGAGCTTCCATGCCAGGTATGATGGATACGATCCTGAACCTTGGACTGAATGAAGAAGTTGTTGAGACACTGGCAGAAGCTTCAGGCAACCCACGTTGGGCTTGGGACTGCTACAGAAGATTTATCCAGATGTTCTCTGATGTAGTTATGGAAGTTGGTAAGAAGT
>ERZ773228.4483-NODE-4483-length-10507-cov-2.561998_pt1 | contig 10507 bp, 9 predicted proteins | sample MGYA00580524_ERZ773228 | MGnify/ENA primary metagenome ERZ773228 (study PRJEB29015, sample SAMEA2737768) | human gut metagenome | biome: human gut; feature: human-associated habitat; material: faeces | place: China | collected 2012 ...
GTATTCTGGTCGGTTTTTTGGTTTTTACCTTTCTTGCCCTGTCACCGCGGGCGAGTCTTGGCAGCAGGATCCTGTATCAGATCTCCTATCCGCAGGTCATCTATCAGGCGCTCAGTGTCTTTCGGTCGACGGGGCGCCTGATCTGGCCGGTCTACTATGGACTGCTGGCATTGGGGATCTATGGCATGGTTTTCCTCTTGGAAAGATCCAGGGGCAGGTTTTCTCTGGGATTTTTGATCGGTCTTTTAGTATTACAGGTCTATGATCTCTATCCGGGTGTTTCCTACAAACATCAGGCATATACCTATGCGGCAGAGACCGGCGGCGAAAGGGATGCGTCTCAAAGCCGGGATACCATGACAGCGGCATACAAAAAGTATTTGTCGTCGGATGTCTGGGATATGCTGGGAGACCAGATGGATGAGATTGTCTTTTATCCGCCGACCCAGTTTGGGATCGAGTGTGATCCAAAGACATCCTGTATTTTTGAGGAATATGCGCTTGCCCATGCTATGTCTTTGAATGTGACCTACATGAGCCGGGATATGAGCAGGACAGCGGATCAAAAGACCTATGCGCATTTTGAAAAGCGAAAAGAGGGAGAGAAATTTACGCATACCCTCTATATCTTTTTTGATATTTCAGATATACCACCGTCTGAGGAGACGCACTTGCAGTATTATCAGGTGGACGGCTATGTGATAGGGGTAGAGAAATCCCTGATTTTATGATATGATACAAGTATTTTATGAGGACAAAGGAGACAAGCAATGAGCAAAAATGTAGCACTTATTACAGGCATCACCGGACAGGACGGTAGTTACTTAGCAGAGTTTTTATTGGAAAAGGGATATGAGGTGCACGGTATCATCCGTCGTTCTTCCGTATCGACCACAGAGCGTATCGATCATCTGATCGCTGAGAATGCCATTACCTTACATGATGGAGACCTTTCGGATTCTTCTTCCATCATCCGTGTGGTAAATGAAGTCCGCCCGACAGAGATCTACAATCTGGCAGCACAGAGCCATGTAGGCGTGTCTTTTGATGCAGCAGAATATACAGGAGACGTGGACGCGCTTGGCGTTCTTCGTATCCTTGAGGCAGTACATATGCTTGGCATGGATAAGACCTGCCGTATTTACCAGGCTTCTACTTCTGAGTTGTACGGAAAGGTTGAGGAAGTTCCGCAGAACGAAAACACGCCGTTCCACCCATTCAGCCCATATGCGGTTGCAAAGCAGTATGGCTTCTGGATGATGAAGGAATACAGAGAGGCTTACGGCATGTTTGCCTGCAACGGTATCCTCTTCAATCATGAATCTGAGAGACGTGGTGAGACCTTTGTTACCAGAAAGATCACCCTTGCAGCAGGACGTATTGCCTGCGGATTACAGGATCATCTGGAACTCGGCAATCTGGATTCCCTGCGTGACTGGGGCTATGCCAAGGATTATGTAGAATGTATGTGGCTGATCTTACAGCAGGACCAGCCGGACGACTATGTTATCGCAACCGGCGTTCAGCATACCGTCCGTGAATTTACAACACTTGCCTTTGCCAATGACGGTATCGAACTAGAATGGCGTGGTGAAGGCATGGAAGAAAAGGGTTATGACAAGGCAACCGGCAAGATGCTGGTATGTGTCAACCCACAGTGGTTCCGTCCGACAGACGTTGTCAACCTCTGGGGAGATCCGACCAAGGCAAAGACCAAACTCGGCTGGAATCCACAGAAGACCAGTTATGAAGAATTATGCCGCATCATGGCACAGCATGACTTAGAACTTGCCAAGAGAGAGGCAAAGTTAAAGGCAGAATAAATGACGCAGGAGAAAAAAGAACGGCAATCCAACTTTGAACTGCTCCGTATTCTTTTGATGCTGACGATCCCGGTTTACCATCTGATGCTCTATAATGGTGTTTTCTATATGGACTATCATAAGAATGTGGCACCGGGATTGTTCCTATCCAGTGGGGGAGCGATCACGGCGGATTATGCCTTTATCGCTCTGACATCTTATTTTCTGCTGGAAAGCAAAGACCGCCCAGTAATCCGGCGGTTTTTGACGTTTGGCGCACAGGTGCTGACCCTTTATGTCATCCGTTTTATTGTCATTCGCGGGCTTTGGGGATTCCATTCAGGAAACTGGTTTGTAGAAGACTATATTTTGGGTGGAGCATGGTGGTTCGTAGCACCTTATATGGTCCTGCTCCTGGTCTATCCGTGGCTGAACCGGCTGATGGAGAGGCTGTCCCGCGGCTGGCATGGGATGCTTTGTCTGGGCTTGGCTATCTGGTTTGTCATCAATGGCATGACCCTACAGATGAATTTTGTCAATGATCTGGTCGCTTTTCTGCTTACCTATTTTGTCATGGGTTATCTGCGCAGGGACGATTACAGGCGCTGGATCTTTCCGACAGGGAAGAAATGGATGGCTGGCATTTATATGACAGGCTTTCTGTTTACGTTTTTTTACGCCTGGTATGTCAAGATGCCGGGAGTCATGGCAAATGACGATGCCGCCAATCTGGTCGTAAAGCATCTGATCGGCAAATATGCGCCTTTGCAATTTGTCATGGGACTTGCCGTGTTCTTTTTCTTCCGGGCATTGCGGCTCCGCCAGTCGCCGCTTATCAATCGTATGGCAAAGAGTGTATTCTTTGTATTCCTTTTGCATGAGACAGTCATGGGCGTCTATTGGTATTTTGGCAAGATCAATGGGCAGTATCCTTACTATTCGGTGGCAGGATTTTGGGGCTGGCTGGTCGTCTATGCGGCAACCTGTCTGCTTGTAGGAATAGTGGCGCAGAAGTTATACACCGGATTTCTGGCACCGCTCTGGAAGCGGGGCATTGATGCCTTTTGCAAAAAATGCGGATTTCAGTAGTGTTAGGAAAGCCGATGGATCGAGAGATAAGAAAATGACCAATACAAGAGCAGAAAGAAAACAGTATCGCGCGATCGATATCGCAAAATTTGTCATGGCAATTCTTGTCGTGGCGATTCATGTGCGTCCTTTTACAGGACAGACAGCCTTTGTCTATGATGACATCATAGCGCGTATCGCAGACCCTCTCTTTTTTCAGATTACAGCATTTTTATTTTTTGAAAAGATATTTGCACAAATATCCGGCGATCTAAGACAGGGGATGTCCTGGCGCATGCTGGGACATTACATGAAGCGTATTTTGGCTTTATATACCGCATGGTTTGTTATCTATGCGCCTGTCGTTTTGCCGCGGACATGGCAGGAGTGCGGAAATATCCGCGGGATGCTTTTGGCACTGCTTAAAAAATACTGGCTGAGCGGTTATTATGGGGCAATGTGGTTTATGACAGCCCTCCTGCTGGCTATGCCTCTGGTCTTTATCCTGACAAAATATTTAGGATCGCGACTGTGTCTTCTCTTATCGGCACCATGGTTTTTGCTTACGGTGGCAAGGATGGAATATTGCAGTATCACCGATGGCTGGCAGGTGGCGGGTTATTTTGACTCTGCCATCTACGGTATTTTTGGCTGGTATGGAAATGGTCTGACTTACGGATTTTTCTTTTGCGCTCTGGGCATGTGGATCGCTTATAAACGGACACTGGGAGGACAAAAAAACGACAGCAGGGACTTCGCCCTGCCGAGTCTGATCAGTTTTTTACTCCTGATCATTGAATCCTATGTCATCCGTGACAAGGGACTGGGACAGAGTTTTGGGGCTATGTTCTTTTTGATTCCAACATCCTATTTTCTTCTGCAATGGCTTTTGAACGTGGATTTTTGGGAAAAACCGGGAGAAAAAGCCCGGATATGGACGGATCAGATCTGTGCGCATATGCGCAGGCTTAGTATTTTGATCTTTACCATACACTATGGTGTCATGGAAGGGCTGCAGTATTTGCTCGGAAAATATACCGGGGCTGTCTGGAATATGACGGGCTTGTATTTGTCGGTATTGCTTGTGACCATAGGGCTGGCAGAACTTATCCTGCTGGCACAAAAGAAGATAAAATGGCTGCATATCCTGTACTGACGATGGCAAGAGGCTGTTTGCAGAAAATCTGACAGAAAACATAGATCAAATGAAATGAGTTATAAGAGATGACACAGAAAAGACGAAATGAGATTACAGGCCTGCGGGGCTTGAGTGCCTGCGCGATCGCCTATATCTTTCACTATACAGAATTGTTTCATACCATGCCGGAACGTTTCCCCATACAGGCGGCTGTCATGGGATTTTTGGCACGCTATGGTGTCTGCATGTCTGAGATCTTTTTTATGCTCAGTGGTCTGCTTTTGTACTGGTCCTATCAGAAACGTCTGTCCGAGGGCGAATTGCGGCTGGGTAATTTTATCCTGCCAAAGATGAAAAAGATCTATCCTATGATGATGGCATCTGCTTTGGTAACTTGGCTTTTGCAGAAAGTCGGCTATGCTATCTATGGTGTCTATATCCTGCATCCGGATGGAGCCGGGGTGCGAAATTCCCTCAAGGCACTCCTGGTATCGCTGCTGGGCTTGCAGACAGGATGGATTTCTGACAATGATACGCTGGCGGTCAACGGACCGAGTTGGTTTGTCAGTGTTTTCTTTGTCTGCTATGCCATTTACTATCTGCTGACGCGCTATGTCAGAGGACGTTTGTGGCAGAATGTATCCTATATGGGTATGATGGCATTGGGGATTTTCCTCATGATTCATCCCTTGGGACTGCCTCTTTTATACTGTACGAGTGGCAGAGGTTATTTTAGTTTTTTTGCCGGCATTATACTGGCACAGATCATAGAAAAGACCAAGGAGAGGGGCAAGATGCTTTCCTGCATTCTGGCAGCCATGGTATTGATCTGCAGTCTGGTTCTGGCAGAAAGACACGAGAGCCTGCGGACTTTGTGGTATGTCAGCGCTTTTGTGTGGACAAGTCTGATCTATCTGGCATGTCAGGTGGATATCCTGCGAAAGATCTTTGGGGCAAAACCTTTTGTCTGGCTGGGAAATGTCTGTATGCCGATCTTTTTGTGGAACATGGCGACTGATCTTGGGATGGAACTCATCAACCGCCTGTGTCATCTGGACTTAAATTACAGCAGTCTGACGGTATGGAGCATGCACCTTGTCATTTCTCTGTTGGTCGTATGGATTATGAATGAGGGAGATTGCCTGTTCCATCAAAGGCACTAAGGTGTTCGTGATTGCAGGGGTAGAAGTGTGAAAGATATGAAAAAGTATGCGTGTATGGAGTTTGTAGCATGGGAATAGAAAAAACAATGAGCCAAATGCCAAAAAAGAAGCAGATCAGCCGTTTTATGTGGCTTTTGATCTTGTTGTCATGCGCCATTTTCTTTTTGGACTATGATGAGAGAGTTCTGCCTTACAATTCGACGATCCTGGCATTTTCTTACAAATATGGTTTTATATCGCGAGGCCTTGCGGGCACGATCTATCAGTGGATCGACAGCATCCTGCCGGTTAATATGATCGATTATGCTATGGTACTCCGCTTTACGCTGATCGTGACGCTTGCTTTTTATGTGCTATTCTTTGCTTTTTGCTATCAGTGCATGAAGCGGTGTCAGGAAGAATATCTGGGCAGGTTTTTGTATCTGATCCTCTTTTACGCTGTTTTTGTGGTTTCCATGTTTGCCTACAAGCGCAACTTTGGACGTCTGGATCTGTATCTCATGGCTCTTACCGTCATCGGAACCATGTGTCTGATCGCGAAAAAAGCAGAATGGCTGATCGTGCCGCTTTCCATGATCAGTGTCATGTACCATCAGGGCTATGTCTTTATGTTTTACAATATCCTGCTTGCCCTTTTGGCCTATCGGCTTTTGTCGGAAAAGGAAAAAAAGGCACGCATTTATTATGGCGTCATTCTTCTGGTCAGCCTGATCGGATGTTCTGCCCTCTTTTTGTGGTTTGAGTTCTTCAGCCATACGGATGGAGTGCGTTATGTGGATGAGATCATCGCTAATGCTAAGGCGATGACAACGCCTTTTAACGGCATGACTTACCATGATACCCTGATCGATCACGAGATCCTGGGAATTGATCTGTCCGATGTGGAATATCCTTACCGCGTGATGAACTGGATCGAGATCCCGTTTTTTATAGCCATCATCTCGCCTTATATTGTTCTGGCGGTGAAACTATTCCGGCGGATCCTGGCGCGGGCTCAAGGAAAAACAGAACGGCTCAAATATGGCTTTCTTGCCATTGCCGCAGGAACGCTTTTGCCCCTGTTTTTGATGAAATGCGATTATGCGCGCTGGGTATTTGCCCTGATCTCCTATTACTGTATGATCTTTCTGGCACTGGTTGCCATGGGAGACCGGATCGTGGCGGAGGAGTTGACCGGCATTTTTACAGAGATCAAAGAAAAATATCCTTTTGCCATCCTTTTGCTTTTGCTGCCGGCGCTTTTGACACCGTTTTGGGATGTGCATATCAATGGGCTGCTGCGAGGAATCAGCAACCCGATCAATGAGACATTTTTGAATTTATGGTAGATAGACTGAGGTAGAAATGACAGAGCAATTTGATAAAGTTGAGAAAAAAAGATACAGGCAGTTTATCGGAGCCATGCTGGCATTTGCGGTATTCTATTATCTGCGTTATTTTAAGCACACCATGACAGAGTACAATACGACGCTCTTTGCCATGTCCTATAAGTATGGCTTCATTTCCCGCGGTATGTTGGGGACGATCTGGGCAGGCTTGGATAAGATCCTGCCACTGGATCTGATGACCTATGAGGCGGTCTACTGGTTCAACTGGGGGATCACCTGGCTCTTTAGCCTGCTGGTAATCGTCTTTTTGGGAAAATGTATTCGAAAAGTCAAAGCTGAACATCGTCATAACATGTATTATATGGCGATCGCCTGTGCCATCTATTTCTTCCCTATGTTCTGGTCGGAAGAAATGTTTGGCAGACTGGATGTATATCTCTATATCCTGACCTTTATCTGCCTTTTTGCCCTGCTTGATGAAAAAGCCGAGTGGATCATCATTCCTATTGGCATCCTTTGCATGTGTATTCATCAGGGCTTTGTTTTTACCAATGCTAATCTGATTCTGGTGCCGCTCTTTTATAAGATCATGACGGAAGAAGGAAAAAGGCGGAAGAAATATATCCTTCTTTTTGCAGGATTTTTCCTGACCATTTCTGCCTTGTTTTTATACTTTGAGTTTTTCAGCCATGGCAATGGGGCATCCATCTATAAAGAGGTCGTAGCCGCTGCAAAGGCACTTTCGGAAAACGGAAAAGGCTACAATAAATCCGTGATCCAGCATGAGATCCTGGGAAAAGATGTTTATGACTCAGAGGCGCGTTATCATGCACTGAACCGGACGGAGTTCCCGGCATTTTTGGTTTTGTATGCGCCATATCTGCCGATCGTTATTCATTTCTTCAAAGGTCTGTTTAAACGAAGTGAGAGTGGGCAGAGCAAATGGGCGCACGCGGCATTTTTGCTGGGCGCATGTACGATCCTGCCGCAATACCTCCTAAAAGTAGATTTCGGCCGCTATGCCTTTACGACTTTTACCTATTATATCGTTATGGTCATGATCCTGATGGTCATGCAGGATAAGGCTGTCGCAGACCAGTTGGAGACGACCAAGGAAAAGATTAAGGCAACGATTCCGGTGCCTTGGATCGTTCTTTTGTACCCTATGTTTTTGATGCCTTTTTATGATGTGATCATTTCCGGGGCGACATCCAAGTTGCGGACGCTGGTGATGGAAGTGCTGGGTATGCAACTGCCGGGCTAGGGAAGAATCTGAAAATGGAAACGGGCTTACTTTTAAACCGAAGAAAACGGATGGATAGAAAATGGAAGAAAAGAATCGTAAAATAAAAGAATTTGTTCTGGTGGAGATCTTATTAGGGGCACTTTTGTTCCTGCGTTATTATGAGGCGTGGGTACACCGAATCAACGGGACCATGATGGCATTTTCCTATAAATACGGCTTTATTTCCAGAGGTCTGATCGGAACCATCTATCAGGGACTGGATAAAATATTGCCGGTCAACATGATGACCTATCAGGCTTGTGTGGGCTATACGCTTGTTATCACGATGCTTTTTTATGCAACGGTGCTGGGGCTCTTTGTCCTGTGTTTAAAAAGAGCCAGGGCAGAATATCTGGATGTCATGCGCTATCTGATGCTCTTTTTGACGATCTTTACCGTGCCTATGTTTGCCAGTCATTACAATTTTGGCAGACTGGATATTTATTGCGTATTCTTAAGCCTTCTTGGGGCTATGCTTTTGATCCAAGGTAAGGCAGAGTGGCTTCTGATCCCGATCTCAGCCCTTGGCGTTATGGTGCATCAGGGATATGTCTTTATGTTTTTTAACATCATTTTAGTCCTGCTCATGTATAAGATACTGTCGACAGAGGGCAAAGAACGCAAAAAATACATTACTATCTTTGCTTTGTCCCTGCTGGTGGCATGTATTCTCTTTTTCTGGTTTGAACTTTTTGCTCATGCCAATGGCAATGGTATCTATGAGGAGATTGTGGCAAGTGCCAAGAAATTGTGTAAAAACGGGAAAATCCATCAGGACGTTGTGGATAAAGAGATTTTAGGGATCGATCTAACAGGTCGTGAGGTAAAATACCACCGTATGAATGCGGTGCAGTTTCCGATATTTATTCTTTTGATGCTGCCTTATATCCTGCTTATGGTGCGCTTTTTTAAAGGATTGATCGCACAGGCGGCAGAGAAAAAAAATAAGATAAAATATATCTTTGTTGCCATCGGGGCAGGAACCATCCTGCCAGACCTGCTCTTAAAGGTGGATTTCGGACGCTGGATGTATGCGATCATCGCCTATTATTGCGTTGTGTTGCTGGCACTGTTTGCCATGGGGGATGAGGCGGTCGGCAGGCAGTTTGTCCTAGCGGTGGAGCGCATCAAAAAATACGGATTTGCGGCTCTTGTCATGCTCTTGTATCCGCTGATCTTCCAGCCGCTTTGGGATGTGGCAATCTGCAGCGTCGTTGCCAAACTTGCCGGTTATATCAATACCGAATTTCTCTTGTGTAGGCTTAGGGAAGGGTGCGTTCCTTCAGCCAACTGCAAAACTGCGGTGACCGGACCGGATAATATAAGGTACGAGGGGCTATGCGTTTGCATAGCCTTTTATAAGTTGCCATGGTCTCGGTGTATTGCTTCTGATAATGATCGCGATGTCTGGCATCTTTTAAGACATGGATGTCATCAAAGATCACATCAAAATAGAAGTTGTAGGCTCTGATATAGGCTTCCGGAAAATCCTTTTCCAGAAAATCCAGGATCTTGTCGTATGCTTTGTATGCCAGTGGCTGCCGGTCGATGATGTCCGTGTCCTTGTGGGTCAGACTGCCAGGCAAAAACATATAATGATACAGGATATGAGGCATGATAAGGGCAGAGGAAATCCGTGCGCCGGCTTCCAGTACCCAGAGTTTGTCTTCGTAGATGGTAAGTGACTCATCATAAAGAGGCAGGGAACCGTCCGCATCCCGCAAGGCAGAGGTACGCCAGATCTTATTCCAAGGATAGCCGCCGCCATAATGGATATTGTCAGAGGCGATTTCGGTCAGAAGTGTTTCACGGTCACAGACAAGAGGCTGATTGCTTTCTTTCGAGCGAGGGAGTGATACACGCTTTTGACCGGAAGCAAGTGTTTCTTCTATTGGCGTTATGTGTCTCATGGCTTCTAAATGTTTGGCAATAGTGGACATAGAATAGTCTTGCGTAATGCAGTGGTCGACCAGAGTGCCATCGGCAAGATGATCCTGCCAGCCGAAGCAGACCAGATCGGAGTCGTGGCTTTGCATGGATTCTATACAGAGCGACCAGGCGTGAGAGTCTAAATAGTCATCAGAATCCATGAAAGTCAAAAATTCTCCTGTTACTTTGCTAAGTCCCAAATTTCGGGCAGAACTTACGCCTCCGTTTTCCTTATGAAATAAGTGGATGCGGTTATCACGAGTAGCAATTTGTTCCAGAACAGCGCAGCAATCTCTGCTAGACCCGTCATCCACCAAAATGATCTCGGTATTTGTATAGTCCTGCTGCAGCAGGCTGTCAATGCAGCGGTTCAGGTGTAAGGTCGGTGTGTTATAGACCGGCACAATGACACTGATTTTTGCGTTTTTTACGTTTGTTTCCATAAAACCCCTCATTTTCCTGCAGAAATCTGCCATATTTCCCATATATACTTAGGATAATCATACCCAATGTTGAATTTTACATCAAGATAAAATATAATTTAATAATATGCTAGGAGCATTGTGTCCGGGCATACAAGGATAGGTGAAATGAGAACAAAGAATACTTTTTTAAATGCTCTGGCAAATTCGGGCTCTTATATTGTGAATTTGATACTTTCTTTTGTGGCACGTACGATCTTTATCCGCGTCCTGTCACAGGAGTATTTGGGCGTGCAGGGATTGTTTGGCAATATCCTTTCCGTGCTTTCTCTGGCAGAACTCGGTATCGGAACAGCCATGATCTACCATATG
>ERZ773228.4485-NODE-4485-length-10498-cov-2.168630_pt1 | contig 10498 bp, 4 predicted proteins | sample MGYA00580524_ERZ773228 | MGnify/ENA primary metagenome ERZ773228 (study PRJEB29015, sample SAMEA2737768) | human gut metagenome | biome: human gut; feature: human-associated habitat; material: faeces | place: China | collected 2012 ...
CCCTTTTTCTTTAGTATAACATGGGAACATATAAATATCTATGATTACTTATGGGGCAAGTTAAGCTTAATAAATACGGGGTCGATTTTGACATCTTAAGTGAAAGACCGACACAGATGGACGAACAGGGCAATTCCGTGTTTTTAAAGGAAATGGGAACACTCTGGAGATATGAGGCTGACCTGGAGCTGTGCTGGACCAATGCAGACCGTCCGGGAGACAAGGTAAGGAGCTTTTTGCATGTCATTGGAACCAATGAAGCACCGGATAAAGCAAAAGGTGCGGCATGGACGTATGGCCTGAAGTATTATTTCTTGAATAAATTCAATATCATGCAGGCATCTGGAATGGACGATCCGGACATGCGTGGGACGGAAAAAGAAGAAATGCCGAAGCAGGAAGCTTCCGTAAAACCGGAAAAACCGAAAAAGAAACAGGAAAAGGCAGAAAAAAAGGAAACAGCCGCAAAGCAGGAACAGGCAGAACCGGTCAGGGAAAAGAAAACGGACCGTAAAAAACTGCGTGATGGAAATGCCATATCAGAAGGTACTGTAAAAGTGGAATATGCAGTGACGGATACAGAAGAAAACCTTCCTGGACAGATGACTTTTGGAATGGAAGAAAGTGAAAGCGGACTGGAAGAATTTTCCGATGAAGAAACCAAAGCGGAAGATCCGGTTCAGACCGAGGAAATCTCCGTAGATGAGGAAATTACTGCCGAGACGGATGCAGACGGTTTCCGTGCAGTAGAAGAAACGGATGAAGTTCCATTTGATGAGGATGATGAGATTTCTTTTGATGCAGAAGAAGAGGAAGAAACACCAGAAGAGACTGCAGAGGAAGTGTTGGAGGATATGGCTCACGAAGAGGATGCAGAGGATGAAGTGAAATGGGCAGAAAAGGTTATCTGCAATTTTGGTGTCTATGCCGGGACCCCTCTCGGGGAAATGATGCAGGATGCCAGAGGTTACCAGACGATCAAATGGCTGGTACAGCGTTACAAAGGCCAGAATCAGGAAATACAGAAAGCTGCAAAGATTCTTTTGGATCATGAAAAGGAAATGCAAAAAGCAGCCTGAAAACAGAGAAATAGTTTGAGGTGGCTCCGGGAACGGGGCCATCTTTTATGAAGAGGAGGAAGGCATGTATGCCAGAGAATCGTTTACGATCGCAGAAGTAGCAGATCTTTTGTCAATCCGAAGACTGAGTGATTCTTACCAGGACGAATTTCCGGTGGAATGTCCTTTTTGCGGGGATTTAAGAGGAAAATGCAGTTTTTGCATCCGCAAAAATGGAGAACTGAAGAATGTTTACCATTGCTATCATTGCGGGGCAGCCGGAAATATGCTGACACTGTATGCGGAACTATCCGGCATTTATGGGAGAAACCGGTATAAAGAAGCCTACCGGGAGATAAAGCAGGAACTTTCTTTTTCTGGAACGGATAAAAGACAGCAGTCCACGACACGAAATGGGTTCGTTTCTATCGTTTCTAAAAAGAAACGCATTTCCCTTACGGAAGAGGAATTGGATTACCGGGACCATGTATATAAGGAAATGCTCACTTTTCTTAAGCTTAAGGAAACACACCGGAGGAACCTTCTCCTGCGTGGGCTGACGTTAAATGAGGTCAGACAGATGGAAGAACGAGGTTTTTTAAGTACGGATGATGAGAATTCCGTGACCATTGCCAGAAAGCTCTTAAAAAAGGGATTTCGCCTGGAAGGGGTTCCTGGATTTTTCATCAACCGGGATGGTGACTGGGAAGCTGCTTTTTATAGGAAGAATAACGGGTATCTTTGCCCAGTCCGGGATGGGAAGGAACGGATCATAGGATTCCAGATCCGGCTGGATGTTCCTTTAAAAGAACGGAAGTACCTCTGGTTTACCAGCAGCGGCTTAGAAAGAGGCACATCAAGCGGCAGCCCGGCAGGAATGTTTGGGAAAATAAAGGATGGCACGGTTTACGTAACGGAAGGGATCTTAAAGGCAGAGATCGCATGGATGTGTACAGGAAATCCTTATATCGGAGTCCCTGGAGTTTCCAATCATAAAGGACTGGAAACTGTCTTGCGAAAACTGAAAGAGCAGGGGTTAAAAAGAGTTTACGAATGTTACGACATGGATAAAATGATGGAATTGTCCTGTAAGCACGATGAAAAAAGTGCGTGCCGGCAATGTGAACATGGAATTTATCTGTATCATGGAGAATGCCCCAAAAAGCGCAGAAAGCGGGACATGATCCGAAAAGGCTGTATAAAACTATATGAGATCTGTGAGGAACTGAATGTGTCCTGCAAAAGAGTTACCTGGGATACCGATGCATCCGGTACCTGGATGGAACACTACAAAGGCGTGGATGACTGGATCCTTCGAAAAGAGGAAAAAGGACACAGGAAGACGGCATAATATGTTTGGTCAGATAAAAGGGAAACTGGAATTTTTTTCAGTTTCCTTTTTATCTGGCTGAAAAAGCCGGAAGAAAGGAGAAAGCGATGCAGATAAGAGACGGACCAAAAGAAAACTGCAGGGAAAAAAGCGATCATGAAAGGAGAACGTGCACTTGGAAAAAAACTGGAAGAAAAGATCATTCCACGTTTGGCAGATACACGCTTTGCGCTGATTGAATTCAGCATGGGAACGCCTTACAAGGAGATCCATACGGCCTTGGACCGTTTGCTCCATCTAGGTGGGAGGCGTTTCCGCACAGAGCGAGACGCAGATCGAGGTACAGACAGAAACACAGACAGAAACGCAGACAGAAACGCAGACGGAGAAAAGCGAGGAGGAACTGATCGAGGAAACCGTTGCTGATCCGGAACTTGCGCTTATGGTTACCGAAGGGGAGGCCTTTGATATCCAGAATGATTTTACAGGACTGAAACTCTCTGAAGGAGACCATGTGGAACTGAAAAAAGCAGCAATGGAAGACGGGACTGTATTTGATTATAACCATGCGGGGACCTATAAATGCGTATATCTTGTTACGCCCGCATCGGGGGAAGCCTATCTGGTTGCCAGAAACATTACTGTGACACCAAGGGAAGCAGAAACAGACGGATCCAATGGCGGTCAGGAACAGGAAACCGGCGATGACGAACCGGAGGCAGACCCCGTCCTCCCGACCATAAGCCCGGAAGATGCCCCGGAAACTCTGGAAGAGCCGGAAGGAACGGAGGAGCCAGAAGAAGAGGAAGCAGAAGGATTTTCCGATGAGGAACCAGAGGATGGAAGCCATCAGGTTGACATCGTACAGGGAAATGAATTCAATATTGAACTGGACCACGAGGACGGACGTTACCAGACGGGGGAGATGGTCAACTTTTCCGGTGATATCCCGCAGGGAAGTCTGATCGCAGTGGGAACAAGTCTTGTCGAAGCAAACCAGACAGAGAATACCGAAGATCTTCTGTATGCAGAAGTAAGCTACGATGAGGGAACAAATTCCTTCAGCTTTGAGATGCCGGAAGATGATGTTGCATTAAGTGTGCTATATGACCAGGCTGAGGGCGGTATTAGTACCGTGGCAGCTTCCGATGGAGACTTGTGGGATGATTCAACAGACATTGAAGCTAATACCTATTACTATTATTCAGATGGAAAACTGCATCCTTTTGATTCTGTTATGGGACAGGGCGGAAATGATTCCTATAAGTATATCCGTTACAAAGCAGGCGGAAAGACTTATACCGTCTATGCATACTGCATGCAGCACAGTAAACAGTCCCCGCCAAGTGGAACGACTTATAAAAATATGGTCGAACTGGATGAAGGCGGCGATGACCGTTATTTAAGGAAGGCCATGTTTTACGGATATGGCGGTCCCGGATGGGGCGGCACATTCAACGGCTATAATATCAAATCCATCATGGAAAAATACGGCTGTTCCTCCGAGACCCGTGCAATGCAGCATTATCTGGTCGATTATTTATATGACGGGGAATCCGGATTTGGCGGCTCCCTTTCGACAACTGCCAAAAACATGTTAAAAGAGATCAAGGCAGCCCTTTCAAAGATGCCGGATCCAACGACCATGGAACTGACACCAGGGCTCAGTGCTTCTGCAAATGGAAACCAGAGCCCGACATTTACATGGAAGGCAAATGCAGCTTTTGTGATCACGATCCATCTGGAAAACGGGGTCTCCCTTGTAAATGAGACGACAGGAAAAACCGGGACCGGAAATGTGAGCGTAAAGGGCGGTGAAAAATTCCATCTGGAAGCAACCACCCAGAATATTGGAAGCCTGAAAGGAAAATATGCGATCACATCCAACTATCCGCTTAATTTCCATGCCATGCTCTTAAAGCTGGCGAACAGCCAGGATATCGGATTTGGATATTATACCGATACACTGGAGCTGAACCTGGAGGTAGACTGGCCGGATGAAGCAACGGTCAAGATCATCAAAAAAGATAAGGGAAGCAACGCTCTCCTTGCAGGTGCCGTTTACGGCATCTATGCAGATGAAGCCTGCACTAGCTATTTCAAAAAAATGCCGGCAACAAATGCAAAAGGGGAATCCGAAGTAAAGATCACCAAAACACAGGATACCGTTTACCTTCGTGAGATTTCAGGCCCGTCCGGATATGTGCTGGATACGAAAGCCTATGGGGTAAAGCTGGTCGTGGGGCAGACCGCTTCCAAGAACTTAAAGGATAAAGAGCAAAAGGGTGCATTCACCATTTATAAAGAAGGAGAAGTGCTCACCGGAGCTGCCGTCACGGAAAATGGTGTGACATTTACCTACGAAAAACGGAAATTGAAAGGAGCCGTTTACAGTGTTTATGCAGGTGCAGATATCAAGGCGGCAGATGGCACCCTCATCTATAAAAAAGGTGCGCTTGTCAAGGATAATCTGGTTACCGGAGATGACGGAAGCGTTACGTTAAAAGATCTCTATCTTGGCACCTACACAGTAACCGAGACGAAGGCTCCGGATAATTATGTATGCAAAGGAGAGACCAAGACTGTTGAGCTTGTGTATGCAGGCCAGACCGTAGAAGTGCAGACCGGCAGTGCCACCTTTTTAAATGAACGCCAGAGGGCCGCTGTCCGTGTGGAAAAACAGGACGAAGAGACCAAAAATCCGCTTTCCGGAGGTATTTACGGGCTGTATGCAGCAGAAGATATCAAAGTTGATGGTAAGACCGTTGTTCCCAAAGGAACACTGATTGAAAAAGCAACGACCGGAGCCGATGGAAAAGCTTCTTATAAAGCGGAACTTCCGATCAATTACAGCTACAGCATCCGGGAGATCCAGGCACCGGAACTTTACCTTAGAAACAGTGAGGATACTTACACCTTCACTTTTAAGTTTACCAATGATAAGGAAGAAAAGGTAAACTTTAGCCATACCTTTACAAATAAGCGTGTAAATGCAACGATCGACCTGGTAAAAGAAGACAGCGAGACAGGAAACAGCGCACAGGGAGATGCCGTATTTGAAGGAGCCATTTACGGGCTCTATGCAAGGGAAGACATTAACCATCCGGATGGCAGGAGCGGAGTCCTTTATAAAAAGGACGAGCAGGTAGCTACCCTGACGACCGATAAAGAGGGAAAAGCAAGCGTAAGCAACCTGTATCTTGGAAAGTATTATTTGAAGGAGATCACGCCTCCAGTAGGTTATCTTCTGGACGAAGAGGAGCATGATGTAAACTGCGACTACGAAGGAGACCAGGTAGAGACGGTAAAACGAAATACCGTTTCCAAAGAAGACGTGATCAAACAGCCGTTCCAGTTAATCAAAGCAGCGGATAATGATAAGACCGATGCGGATCTTTTAAAAGGTGCCGGATTCTCTGCTTATCTGATCAGCAGCCTGACTGTAAAGGACGATGGAAGCTATGACTTTACAAATGCGACCCCGACCGTTCTTACGGAAGACGGAAAAACAGAAATGTTTACCGATGAACGCGGCTATGCGTGCAGCATCCCGATCCCTTATGGACGATACATTGTCCGTGAGACCACAACACCGCATAATTTCATGCCGGTAGATGATTTTATCGTAACCGTAACCGAGAACAGCAGCACACCGCAGGTATGGAGAGTCCTTTTGGACGATGAGTTCAAAGCAAAGCTTAAGATCGTGAAACAGGATGATGAGACCAAACAGCCGGTCCTCCTTGCCAATACAGAATTCAAAGTGTACGACCTGGATGCGAAAAAGTATGTGGAACAGGTAACGACCTATCCAAATACGGTTGTCCATAAATCCTATTTTACGGACGAAAATGGTTACCTGATCCTTCCGGAATCCTTAAAATGCGGAAATTACAGGATAGAGGAAGTGAGCGCGCCGGATGGCTACACTCAGAATACCCAGTATGTGGAGATCAAAGTTGACAAGAATACAGCTTATCAGATGGATTCTGTCAGCGGGGATTCCATCATTACCGTGACCTATGAAAACCATCCGGTCAAAGGTAAACTGGTGATCCATAAATCCGGTGAAACCTTAAAATCCTTTAAAAAGGATTTTGTATACGAAGAAACTTCCCTGGAAGGGGCAGAATTTGAAATCTACGCAGCAGAAGATATTTTCACACCGGATCATCAGGTGGATGAGCAGGGAAACCGTCACGTGATCTATGCAAAGGATACCCTGGTAAAAACAGTGACCACTAATAAAAATGGGGAAGCTGTTATCAAAGACCTTCCGCTTGGAAAATACCGTGTGAAAGAAACAAAAGCAACGTCCGGATTTGTCTTAAATCCAGACAGTCAGGAAGTATCCTTTATCTATAAGGATCAGAACACACCGGAGATCGAAGAAAAACTGGAATTTTCCAATGAACGCCAGAAAGTAGAGCTGAGCGTGGAAAAACAGGATGCCGAGACCGGAAAGGCTTTAAAAGGTGCAACCTTTGGATTATACAATAAAGAAGCGATTTCTTCCGGCGACAAGGTGATCGTAAAAGCAGATACACTGCTTCAGGAGATCACAAGCAACGAAAAAGGTAAGGCAGCGTTTACGCTGGATCTTCCGCTTGGCAGATACTATCTGAAAGAGCTGCAGGCGCCGGCGGGTTATGTATCTTCCGATGAGATCCTGGAATTTGATGCCACATACCAGGGCCAGGACGTAAAAACGATCAAATTAAAATCCGTGAAGAAAAACCAGCCGACAACGGTAGAAGTAACAAAAGCAGATATCACGACCGGAACAGAACTTGACGGGGCTTCCATGAGTGTACTGGATAAGGATGGCAACGTGATCGATTCCTGGACATCCGTAAAAGATTCCCCTCATGTGATCAAGAGACTTCAGGTTGGAAAAACATACATTCTGCGTGAGGAGCTTGCACCATACGGTTACTTACGTGCAACAGACGTAGAGTTTACGATCTCTGATACTGCAGAAGTACAGAAAGTCAAAATGGAAGATGAAGTCCCGGTAGCAAGACTTCTGGTAAACAAGAAAGGGGAATTCTTAGACAGCGTATCCCTTCTTGACAATGCAAAAGGCATGATCGAGCACCTGTTCAACTATGTGACCGGAAACCTGACCGATGTAACCTTTAATGTTTACGCGGCAGAAGCCATCCGTGCAGCAGACGGGGTAAGTGCAGATTATTATGCGGCAGATGAACTGGTCGGCTCCATTACAACAGATGGAAATGGCATCGCCCAGATGGATAACCTTCCGCTTGGACGTTATTACATCGTGGAAAAAGAGACCGCACATGGCTACGTTCTGGATAATGAACCAAGATATGTGGATCTTACATACCGTGACCAGGATACACCTCTGGTTACTTATAGTGCCGACTGGCAGAATGCGCGCCAGAGGGTACAGGTGGAAGTCCTGAAAAAAGAAAAGGACAGTGACAAAGTACTTTCCGGGGCAATCTTTGGCCTCTATGCAGCAGACGACATCGTATCTTCAAAAGGAAAAGTACTCCTTGCGAAAGACACCCTGATCGAACTGAAGACCACAGATGAGGAGGGAAAGATCCAGTTTGTTGCAGATCTCCCGGTTGACAGCAGGTACTACATTAAGGAACTTGCCGCCCCGGATGGCTATGTGACAGACCAGGAACCGCAGGAATTCACTTTTGAGTACCAGGGCAGTGGAACCAGTGTTACAGAGTATGCGTTCACCTTTGAAGATGAACAGACTACGGTAGAACTTTCCAAAGCAGACCTGACGGACAAAAAAGAACTTCCGGGAGCATCCTTAAAGGTAACAGATGAGGATGGAAATACGGTGGATGAATGGGTATCCAAAGAGGAAGCACATATCATCAAGGGTCTTATCGTAGGAAAGAAATACAAGATGACAGAAACAAAGCCGGCAGATGGTTATGTGACTGCGGAAAGTATTGAATTTACCGTCGAAAACACAAAAGAAGTACAGAAACACCAGATGCTTGATGATGTGACCAAAGTGGAAATCAGCAAGAAAGACATTACGGATTCCAGTGAGGTACCGGGAGCAAAACTGATCATCCTGGATAAAGATGGAAAGAAAGTTGAAAGCTGGACGTCCACGGATAAACCGCATATGGTCGAAAAACTTCCGGTAGGCGAATATACCCTTCGTGAAGAGCAGGCCCCGGATGGATACCTCATTGCGGAAGATGTGAAATTTACGGTAAAAGATACTGGAAAAGTCCAGAAAGTCAAAATGAAGGACGCACATCCGTATGGAAAACTGGTCATCAAAAAGACCGATTCCACCAGTAAGGCAGCCCTTTCAGGAGCAGAATTTGAACTGCGTGAAAAGGAAAGCGGAAAAGTCGTAGAAAAACTGGTAACGGATAAGACCGGAACAGCGACAAGCGGCAAGATTCCGATTGCTACTTATAAAAATGGAAAAGTAGAGAAAACCGTGGAATATATCCTGGTAGAGACCAAAGCACCAAATGGTTATGAATTAAGCAGCAAAAAAGAAGAGATCCGCTTTGAATACAAAGACGGAAAAACCAAGGTGATCGAGATCGTAAAAGAGATCAAAAACACCAAATCCCCTTCCGGCAGCACACCGACAGGAAACAGCCCGAAAACAGGGGACAGCACCAACATCTGGCTTCCGATCCTTCTGGCAGTCCTTTCTGCCTGCGGCATTGGCGGCGTGATCTGGTATAAGAAGAAAAAAGGAAATTAAGGAATACGGTTCAGGGCTGCTCGATTTACCGGCAGCCCTCTTTCCAGGAAGAATAATCGGAGGTTTGTATGAGACACATAAAAGAAATCATGATCGTGGCAGTCTGCCTGATGGTACTCAGCTTTTGCGTATGTACCGGTTTTGGCATTTACTTTATGTACCGGGAAGGTGTGCAGGAATATGAAGACCTGCGTACATACGTCAAGGAAACAGATGAGGATGACCACACAGAAGGAACAGACGGAAGCGATGGGAAACAGACCGTGGTTGATTTTAAGGCATTAAAAAAGATCAATCCGGATATCGTTGCATGGATCCGGATCCCGGATACCAGCATTGATTACCCGGTAGTCCAGGGAAACGATGACTCCTATTACCTGACACATACTTTTAAAAAGGCAGAACATGTGGCAGGGGCCATTTTCCTGGATTCCGATAACAATGCCGATTTTTCTGATGACAAGAACATCATTTATGGCCACAATATGAAAGATGGCAGCATGTTCCGCGGACTTCGAAATTTCCTTGACGATGAATTTTTAAAAGAACACCATATCCTCTATCTGTATCTTCCGGATGAAGGGGTATGGATCTTTGTGATCGTAAAATGCGAGTATACACCGGCAGATGGAGATGCTTTTTTACTTGGAACGCAGGAAGAAGTTCCGACGCTTCTGCTTTCTACCTGTGGAACAGATGCCTCCAAACGTCTGGTCGTATGGGGTGAAAGGCAGGAAGAGAAAGGTGAACAGATAGAATATTCTGACGAGGAAACAGAAGTACAGGAAGCCACGGATGCTCTTGCTTTCTTTGATGGGGAGTTTGTGGAAAACAAAACCCATGATTTTATTTAAATGCTTGCAGAAATTTAATGGATAATTTCTAAAAAATATAACATTTTTATTTTCAGGTCTTTCTGGATGGACAGGAACAATCATGGTCTATCCGGGAGGGCCTTTTTTTATTGCAGGAATGGCGTAAAATGGCTCTTTTGATGGAAATATGATTGCAGAAAAATGAAAAAAGAAATGTTAGTTCTGACTATCATGTCCAGTATGCCGCAAATCATTTGGAGAAGGCGAAGGATGTGTTTATGAAAGTGATGAAGATCCTCTGGATTTATATAGCCCAGTGGAAGGAAAAATAGAAATTAAACTGAAATGATAAAAAAATATAGAAAAAAGAATTGACAATTGTATTCTACAGTTGTAGAATACAATTAACTTCTACAGATGTAGAAAATAAAATTCTAGGAGAATCCACGATGAAGACAAAATTTATGACACTTATGACGGTAGCAACACTTGGGATTTTTTCAGCTGCAACGGTTATGGCAGCAGGAAATAACGATTTCTATACACAGCCGCCGGCTGGATCTGAATG
>ERZ773228.4490-NODE-4490-length-10489-cov-2.883170_pt1 | contig 10489 bp, 10 predicted proteins | sample MGYA00580524_ERZ773228 | MGnify/ENA primary metagenome ERZ773228 (study PRJEB29015, sample SAMEA2737768) | human gut metagenome | biome: human gut; feature: human-associated habitat; material: faeces | place: China | collected 2012 ...
TTTTGGCGGGTCCCAAGTTCAAAAATCCTCCTGCAAGCAAGCTTGCGTCGGATTTTAGATCTTTTGACCCTGGTATCAAATTATGAAATTATATACTAGAGCAAGTATAGCATAGCAAATTAAGGGAGAAAAGAGCGAAAAAAAGAAAAAACTGGCGCAATTTTCCCAAGAAAACTATGGAAATGTGTAACTATGGTAGGTTATAATGTAATGAGTGAAGGGAAAAACAAGCGGCTGCGAAGCAGACATTTGTTGCCAAGCATATCGAGGAGGCGCCAGTGACGCGTCCGATGATTTTCACGAACCATTAACGAATGAACCGTCTGCGTCAGCAGACAGTGGAGCGCGTCAGCGCGGGGGTCATGAGTTTACGCTAGAAAATAGAACAGCGGAGGAAAAAACAATGAACGAAGAAATGAACAAACAGCAGGAAGCAGAAGTAAAAGCAGAAGCACCAGTAGAGACCATGGAAGACTATGCTGCAGAACTGGAAGCATCTTATAAAGCATTTGACGAGAGACATTTTGAACTTCCGGAAACGGATGATGCAGAAGGCGAAAAGTGGGCTGAGTTTGCACAGATGATGGCAGACCGCACTGTATTAAATGTAAAGATCGCTGAAGCAGTAAAAGGCGGCGTAGTTGCTTTTGTAAATGAAGTAAGAGCATTTATCCCGGCTTCCCAGCTGTCTACAGAATATGTTGAAAAGCTGGAAGACTGGCAGGGAAAACATGTGGATGCAGTGATCATCACGGTTGATCCGGAAAAGAAGAGATTAGTTCTTTCCGGCCGTGAAGTAGAAAAAGAAAAGAAGGCAGCACAGCGTAAAGAGCGTCTGGCTCAGTTTAAGGCTGGTGATGTAGTAGAAGGAACTGTAGATAATATTAAGGACTACGGCGCATTTGTAAAGCTGGCAGACGGTATTGACGGACTGTTACACATTTCCCAGATCAGCACCCAGCGCATTAAACATCCAGGTGCAGTCTTAAAAGAAGGACAGACTGTAAAAGTTAAGATCCTTTCTATTGCAGACGGAAAGATCAGCCTGAGCATGAAGGCACTGATCGAACAGGAAACTGAGGAAGAAGAACACGAAACATTTGATTATAAAGAAACAGCAGCTGCAACAACAGGACTGGGAGATCTGTTAAAAGGACTGAAGCTGTAGAAAGGGGCCGGGATGTCAGTAATCCCCAAAACAAAAGATCAGGTAGATCAGTGGCGGTCCGTGATGTTTCTGTATGACTCGGCTTTAAAGAAGCTGAATACAAAGATCGAGATACTGAACAACGAATTTGTCAACCGCTATGACCATAACCCGATCGAACATATTAAATCCAGGCTGAAAACAGCAGACAGTATTGTAAAGAAGCTGAAAAAAGACGGTTATGAAGTGACCATTGAAAATATGATGGATCATTTAAGCGATATTGCAGGGATCCGTATCATCTGCTCCTTTACATCTGATATTTACCAGATCGCAGATATGATCGCAGCCCAGGGAGATATTACCGTACTCCATGTAAAAGACTATATACAAAATCCAAAGCCCAACGGATACAAAAGTTACCATATGGTAGTTACAGTTCCTGTATATCTTGCTGACGGACCTGTACAGACCAAGGTGGAGATCCAGATCCGTTCCGTAGCAATGGATTTCTGGGCCAGCTTGGAGCATAAGATCGCCTATAAGTTTGAGGGCAATGCGCCGGAAGGACTGCTGCGGGAATTAAAAGAATGTGCAGATGTGGTAGATATGCTGGATAAAAAGATGTTTTCTTTAAATGAGGCAATTACAGCCTATGCAAAAGAACATCCGGAAACAGACCCAAATCGGGAATAAATATGAAATTATTTTTAAAATTAACAGATAATGTGATCAAACAGAACCTGCGCCAGCTGGTATTATTTACTTTCTTATACCGGCTGGTTGCAGGTATATTCTATGTTAAGACGGTAAATGGTATTTTAAGGTTCTCACTGCATATGGCAGGGTACAGTTACCTTACCATAGGCAATCTGAGGGCCTTTCTGCTGCATCCATTTACTATTCCTTTTGTGATCTTTATCCTTCTTCTTGGAATGATCTTTCTTCTTATTGAAACAGGGGCAATGGTAACAGCGTATCATTCTTCTATTTATTTAAGAAAGATCAGTGCAGTATCCATTTTCCTGGGAGGACTTTCCAAGGCAAAGAATGAACTTTGCAGAAAAAACGGGAAACTTCTGTTAGCGGCTCTGGGAAATTATATCCTGATGAACTGTTATTTTCTGGTACGGATCCTGACCCGTATGAAGCCGGTAAACTTTGTTTTATATGAGATCTTACACGCAGCAGGGACCAGAATGGCTCTGGTAGTGGGATGCGTTCTTCTGACTGTATTTTCTGTCCCGGCTATGATGGTGTTTTTCGCCTGTATGCTGGAACAGAAAAATTTCAGGGACGGAGTCAGAGAAAGCCGGGAGATCTTAAAGGGAAAATGGCCCAGGGCGGTCTTACTGCTGGTAGTATTAAACCTGTTTCTGATCCTGGGGCTGGTCCTTCTTTATGGGGCAGTTATGGTGATCGCCGCCATACTGGTAACTCTTTTTGCAAAGGCTTACACAGCTACCGCAGTTATGGCAACGGTCAGTTACCGGATCGAATGGATGATCCTGTTTTTAGGCTCTGTGATGGCAGTTGTGACGGATTTTGGAGCCATGACAGTTTTGTATCATCAGTTTGGTTTCACAGTGCCAGTTCCTGCAAAGGAATATGATTTTCCAAAAAACAGGGAAGGCTATTCCAGAAAGCGCTGGTTTTTGACGTTAACAGCTGTATTTTCAGGAATTGCCGCTTTCATGGTTTTTGATATGGTGTATAATGGAAATTCGCCGGATCAGGCGATCTTGTCCCAGGTGGAAATCACAGCCCACAGGGGAAGCTCCAAACACGCACCGGAAAATACCATGGCAGCCATTGAAGAAGCAATCGGTGAAATGGCAGATTACAGCGAGATCGATGTGCAGCTGTCTAAAGACGGCGTGCCGGTGGTCTGTCATGATCTGAACCTGTCCCGTGTGGCAGGTGTAGATGTGTCTCTTAAAAACCTTACCTTTGATGAGTTAGAGCAGTTAGATGTGGGAAGCCATTTCAGTTCCCGGTTTGAAGGAGAGAAGATCCCTTCTTTAGAAGAAGTCTTAGAAGCCTGCAAAGGTCGTATCCGCTTAAATATCGAATTAAAAAGCATAGGCACCAAAAGCCCGCTTCCTGAGGTAGTAACAGAAATGATAAAAGAAATGGGAATGGAAGATCAGTGTGTGATCACCTCTGTTTCCCTGGATTATCTGAAACGGGTGAAGGAAGCAGAGCCGGAGTTAAAAACAGGTTATATCCTGGCAGCAGCCTATGGTTCTTATTATAAAAATGAATTTGTGGATTTTATCAGCATCCGGTCCAGCCTTGTGACAAAGAAGCAGATCCAGGCGGCTCATGAATATGGTAAAGCGATCCACGTATGGACGGTAAACAGCCGCTCTGAAATTGAACAGATGGCCCTGATGGGCGTAGACAATATTATCACCGATTATCCTACAAGGGCAAAAGAAGTGCTGTACCAGCCGGATGTAGCGAAAAATTTACTGACATATATCAGGCAGGTGATGAAATAGGAGGAAGATACAGTGAGAGCAGTACTGCAGAGAGTGACTAGAGCAAGTGTCACAGTAGATGGAGAAGTTTTGGGAAAAATTGGAAAAGGATTTATGATCCTTTTAGGAGTAGAAAATTCAGATACAGAAGAGATCACCGACAAAATGGCAGACAAGATCTGTAAGCTGCGTATTTTTGAAGATGAAAATGGAAAGACCAATTTAAGTCTGGCAGACGTAGGAGGAGAACTGTTGGTCATCAGCCAGTTTACCTTATATGCGGACTGCAAAAAGGGCAACCGCCCAAGTTTCGTAAAAGCCGGCGCTCCGGATATGGCAGAGCACTTATATGAACATTTTATGGAGCGGTGCAGAAATTATGTAGCTGTGGTAGAAAAGGGACAGTTTGGCGCAGATATGAAAGTAGAACTGTTAAATGACGGCCCGTTTACACTGATGTTGGAAAGTGAACAGCTTTTTAAATAGAAAAAGCGGACAGCAGAAAGGACAGCCATGGAACTGGTATTGTATTACAGTACGGGAGATGCCCGTATGAAGAAACAGGAAATGATGATGAAAAGCGTTCTGGTGCGCATGGGGGTGAAGATCCGTAATGTAGCCCCGGATCAGGTACTGGAAAGTGTGGGATATCTGGCAGGTGTGCCCGGATTTGAAAAGCGGGAAGTATCAGAAACGCTGGAAACAGAAGAAAAACTGCCTGAGATCACAGAACCGATGCTGGTGATGCGTGACTTTACAGGCCGCAGGATCGACACCCTTCTTTTAAACCTGAGAAAGGCAAAGGTGCCGAAGATCAATTTAAAAGCCATTGTTACAGAGCAGAATGCAGGCTGGAGCTTTTATCATCTCTATGAGGAAATTGGGGAAGAGCACAGGCTGATGAATGGAGGCGCACAGTAATGGAAAATCCCACCAGGCAGAGGCAATTAGAAGAACTGGACCAGGTGGAGTTATGTACCCGCATTTTATATCAGGCCAGAAATGAGCTGTATGTAAATATGCATTTCCTGGATGTGTCTTTAAGCAGTCTTGGATTTGAAGCAGACTGGAACAGAAATGGAATGGCCTGCGACGGTGCGGTGATCTATTATGGTCCCGGATTTCTTTTAGGTCTTTACAAAAAGGGCAGGGCAGTGGTAAACCGTTATTATCTGCACACTTTGTTTCATTGTCTGTTCTGTCATCTGTATACAAGAAAGGGCAGAGAGAAAAAAATGTGGGATCTGGCCTGTGATATTGCCATGGAGTCTGTGTTGGACGGTATGTATGAAAAATGCATCCATGTTCTCCAGAGTCCTTTGCGCAGAGAAATGTATCTTCGTCTGCGCCGCTTTCTTACGGGAAATAAGAATACCGGCGCTTCCAATGAGGAAGAGCGGAAGGTAGTTCTTACAGCAGAGCGGGTATATCATGCATTAATGGAGATGGAACTTCCCAAACGGCGTATGGAGCAGTTGGAAGCAGAGTTTCATGTAGATGACCATGATCTCTGGGAGCAGGAACCGGATCCGTCAGCAGCTATGACCCGGCAGAACCAGTGGAACGATAACAGGGAGCGGATGCAGACCCAGATGGAGACTATGGGGGCTGAGGAAGAGTCAGAAAATGAACAGAGCTTATTAGACTCCATTCAGGTGGAAAATGAAGAACGGTATGATTACCGGCAGTTTTTAAAGAAATTTGCTGTTTTAAGGGAAGAAATGCAGACAGATCCAGACTCCTTTGACCAGGCATTTTACACCTACGGTCTTTCGCTGTATGGAAATATGCCCCTGATCGAGCCTTTGGAGACCAGGGAAGTGCAGAGGATCCAGCAGTTTGTCATTGTCATTGACACCAGTATGTCCTGTTCCGGGGAACTGGTACAGCGGTTTTTAGAGGAAACCTATGATGTACTTTCCCAGTCAGAAACCTATTTCCGGAAGGTACAGATCCATGTGATCCAGTGTGATGATAAGGTGCAGTCAGATGTGATCCTTACCTGTGCTGATGATCTGAAAGCCTATATGGAGCATTTTCAGATCAAAGGATACGGGGGAACGGATTTCAGACCGGCTTTTGAGTATGTCAATACTCTGAAGGTTACAGGACAGTTAAATGGATTAAAGGGGCTTATTTATTTTACAGACGGAAAAGGCATTTATCCGGTGGCAGCGCCCACTTATGATGTGGCCTTTGTGTTTATTAAGGAGAGGTTTTCAGAAGAAGATTTTCCCGCCTGGGCCATGCGGGTGGTGTTGGATGAAGAAACGTTTAATGAGCGCAGGCAGTAGAGTGCGTCAGCACGGGGTTCGTGAGTATAAAGAAAGGAACAGATCCAGTGAATATCAAACGAGCAAAAGAAGAAATAAAAGATACCATTGCGGCCTATCTTTTAAAAGATGAATTTGGAGAATATAAGATCCCGGCGATCCGCCAGAGACCGGTACTGCTCATCGGCCCTCCAGGAGTAGGAAAGACCCAGATCATGGAGCAGATCGCCAGGGAGTGTGAGATCGGACTGGTGGCTTATACCATTACCCATCATACACGGCAAAGTGCAGTAGGTCTTCCCTTTATCGAGCATAAAATATATGGTGGAAAAGAGTATTCTGTTACAGAATATACTATGAGCGAGATCATTGCTTCTGTGTATGACCGCATCCGGGAGACCGGCTTAAAAGAAGGAATTCTTTTTATTGATGAGATCAACTGTGTGTCGGAGACACTGGCGCCTACCATGCTCCAGTTTTTACAGTGTAAGACCTTTGGAAGCCATAAGGTTCCTGAAGGCTGGATCATTGTAGCAGCGGGAAACCCGCCGGAATACAACAAATCCGTCCGGGAATTTGATGTGGTCACATTGGACCGTATTAAAAAGATCATTATTGAGCCGGACTTAAATGTGTGGAAAGAATACGCCTATGCACAGAATATCCACCCGGCTATTATGTCCTATCTGAACATCCGTCCCCAGTATTTCTGTACTGTAGAGACTACGGTAGACGGCAAGCGTTTTGCCACTCCAAGAGGCTGGGAAGATCTATCCCAGCTGATCCAGGTATATGAGACACTGGGAAAGAAGACAGACCGGGATGTAGTAGGGCAGTATTTACAGCATCCCAAGATTGCAAAGGATTTTGCAAATTATCTGGAACTTTATTATAAATATCAGGATCAGTACCAGGTGGAAGAGATCCTTTCAGGCACTATCCGGGAAGAAGTCTGCGACAAGCTGCAGAAGGCACCTTTTGATGAACGTATGGCAGTAACAGGTCTTCTTCTTGCAAAGCTGACAGACGGCTTTAAGGAGTTAAAGCGGATGAATGAGACTATGACTCTTTTAATGGCCCAGTTAAAGCAGTTTAAGAAGGAACTGGATGGTGCTGATGTTCATGCCCTGGCGCCTGCTATGATCCTGGAAAGCATTGGCGCTGAGTTAGAAAGCATCCGCATCCACAAGAAAGAAAGTGGGCTTTCAGACCGCAGGCAGGATCACATTTACCGGAAAGTAAAAGAACTCTTAGAACAGTATGTACAGCAGATGAAGGCCCGGTCCTTACAGGAAAAGGAGGACAGCTGGAACTGGCTGCGGCAGCAGTTTATGGAGAAAAGCGATGCCTATGAGGATAAAAAGACGGTCTGCGGGGAACGGCTGGAACATGCCTTTGATTTTATGGAGGCAGCCTTTGCAAATGGCCAGGAACTGGTGATCTTTGTAACCGGTTTAAATACAGGGGAAGCCAGTGTGGAATTTTTAAAGGAATACAACTGTGAACGCTACTATCGTTACAACAAAGAACTCCTGTTTGATAACCAGGAAAATGAAATGAAAGAAGTGCTGGGAAAATGATGATGCAAAAAGAGAAAACAGTGGGGAAAGCAAAAACTGTGGGGACTCTTTTTTCCGGAAATGATCTGAAAAAGCTGATCTTTCCGTTGATCATTGAACAGATACTGGCGGTTTCCGTTGGTATGGTAGACACTATGATGGTATCCAGCGCAGGAGAAGCTGCTACCTCCGGTGTTTCTTTAGTAGACATTATCAATGTGCTTATTATCAATATTTTTGCTGCTGTGGCAACCGGCGGTGCGGTAGTTGCTTCCCAGTATCTGGGACAGAAGCGAAAAGATAGGGCCTGCCAGTCAGCAGACCAGCTGATCCTTGTAACAGGTGTGGTTGCTCTGGTGATCATGACTTTAAGCATCCTGTTTCGCTGGCAGATCTTAAACCTTATTTATAAGGGCGTTACAGAAGAGGTAATGAAAAATGCAGTGATCTATCTGACCATCTCTGCCATTTCCTATCCCTTCCTGGCTGTGTATAACTCCTGTGCGGCGCTGTTTCGGTCTATGGGAAACTCTAAGATATCCATGCAGGCATCCATTATCATGAATGTGATCAATGTGATCGGAGATGCTCTGTTTATCTTTGGCTTTCACTGGAGCGTGGCAGGTGCGGCAGGTGCATCCCTGATCTCCCGTATGACAGCATGTTTTATCCTGATGTGGAGACTGCGGGATCCTAAGCTGGATATCCGTATTGGAACCACCAAAGGCGTGAATATGCGCATGGTAAAGCAGATCTTACATATCGGTATCCCAAATGGAATTGAAAACAGTATCTTCCAGCTGGGCCGTGTGCTTACAGTCAGCATTATCGCCATGTTTGGAACTACACAGATCGCTGCAAATGCCATTGCAAATAACCTGGACAGTATGGGCGTTCTTCCGGGAACGGCTATGTCTCTGGCGATCATTACAGTAATTGGACGCTGTGTCGGTGCCGGGGATTTTGAACAGGCAGAATATTATGCGAAGAAAATGATGAAGCTGACTTATGTCATTAACGGAATCTGCTGTCTGGTGGTGATCCTTACCATGCCTGTTACTTTGCGGTTGTATGGAGTTTCAGGGGAAACAAGACATTTAGGAGCTGTTCTGGCCCTGATCCATAATGGCTGTGCTATCTTTTTATGGCCGGCAGGTTTCTGCCTTCCAAATGTAATGCGTGCGGCTAATGATGTAAAATTTCCGATGTGTGTATCCATTGCATCTATGTTTATTTTCCGTATTGGTTTAAGCTATGTAACAGGTGTGGCTATGGGTCTGGGAGCGATCGGTGTGTGGATCGCCATGATCATAGACTGGATCGTTCGCATCAGCTTTTTTGTTACACGGTTTTTCAGTGGAAAGTGGAAAACATTTTATCATGGGGAATAAAAGGGGGATAAAAGAAAAAATATGAATTCCAAGACAAAAGGTATTTTATGTATTGTGACAGCGGCATTTTGTTTTGCTTTTATGTCGCTGTGCGTCCGGCTGGCGGGAGATCTGCCATCTATGCAGAAGATATTGTTCCGTAATCTTTTAGCTCTGGTCATTGTTGGGGTGGGACTGATCCGTAAACCGGAGAAGATCGAAGTGCATAAAGAGGATATTAAATATCTGTTCCTTCGCTCGTTCTGCGGCACCATCGGTATTGTCTGCAATTTTTATGCCATTGACCATCTGGTACTTTCCGATGCCAATATGCTAAATAAGCTGTCACCGTTCTTTGCCATTATCTTTTCCTATTTTCTTTTAAAAGAAAAGCTGACCCTGTTTCAGGGCGTAGCGGTAGTAGTGGCTTTTATCGGTGCTTTGTTTATCATCAAGCCTACAGGAAATATGGCAAATTCCGCTGCTTTTGTCGGTATGATGGGCGGCGCAGGAGCAGGTGCTGCGTATACCTATGTGCGCCTGTTAGGAAAAAGAGGGGTCAATGGAAAATTGGTGATCATGTGCTTTTCTGCTTTTTCCTGTCTTACAGCGGCTGTATTTCTCATCGGGCATTTTGCGCCTATGGCATGGTGGCAGATCGTAGCGATGATCGGGGCCGGATTTGGCGGAGCAGGAGGACAGATCTTTGTTACCAAAGCTTACTATTATGCTCCGGCAAAAGAACTTTCTGTGTTTGATTATTCCCAGATCCTCTTTTCCGCCCTTATGGGATTTGTGGTCCTGGGACAGAAACCGGATCTGTACAGTATCCTGGGATATGTGATCATCTGCTCTACAGCGATCGTTATGTTTTTATATAATAAAAAACGGGGATAAGATTAAACAATGAAGATAACTTATATTCACCACAGCAGTTTCTTGGTAGAAACAGAGGAAAATTACTTTTTATTTGACTATTTTGAAGGGAAGCTGCCTCAGTTAAAAGAAGATAAGCCCCTGCTGGTATTTGCCAGCCACCGTCACGGGGATCATTTTTCACCGGTGATCTTTGATCTGGTAAAAACACATGCCAGCACCGGTTTTGTGCTTTCCGATGATATCTGGAAGCGGAGAGTTCCGGAAGAACTGATGGGAAAAACTTACTTTATAGGACCGGAGGAAGAACTGGATCTGCAGGCTCCTTTTACAGGACCGTCAGGTGTGAAGGTCCATGGTTTTAAATCCACAGATGAAGGCGTGGCATTTCTCATTGAAACAGAGGGAAAGCGGATCTACCATGCAGGTGATCTGAACAACTGGGTATGGGAAGGAGAGCCGGAAGCAGATAATAAGCGGATGAGCCAGCGCTTCCACCAGGAACTTGAAAAATTAAGAGGAATTCATATTGATGTGGCCTTTATGCTCCTTGATCCAAGACAGGAGAAAGATTTTTATCTGGGAATGGATGACTTTATGAGAATGGTCGGTGCAGATGTAGTATTCCCTATGCATTTCTGGGGTGATTTTGAAGTCACAGACCGTTTCAAGGTGCTGGAATGTGCAAAGGACTATAAAGACCGCATTGTAAAAATAAGTACAACAGGCGAAAGTTTTGAGATTTGAAAGAGAGGATAAAGATATGCTGCTGATCAAAAAC
>ERZ773228.4493-NODE-4493-length-10481-cov-7.866200_pt1 | contig 10481 bp, 10 predicted proteins | sample MGYA00580524_ERZ773228 | MGnify/ENA primary metagenome ERZ773228 (study PRJEB29015, sample SAMEA2737768) | human gut metagenome | biome: human gut; feature: human-associated habitat; material: faeces | place: China | collected 2012 ...
ACATTGGGATAAATGCCTCAATTGTAAAATTAGCCGAATTTTTCATAAATGTGGGTGTAAATTTATAATATGCGACTAGATATCGTATTATAACAAAACCCTCAGGCAAATTATCTTAAATTAGTTGCCTGAGGGTATGTCCTTCAATTACATCTGCACTGCTGCAGGAGATTTTTCAAGAGTCTGTTCAACATACCTATTTAAAGTAATATCATGTTCCGTTGCATATATAACAATTTTCTTATGGAGCTCCGGTGATATTCTAACATTGAAGCTTCCTTTATATGCCTGCTCCGGAACCTTTCCTTGTTGCTCACATATTAGCAAATACTCATCAACAGCTTCATGAAAGCCTTCTACAAGCTCTCTGGCATTTTCACCTTCATATGATATTAATGAACGTATTCCCATAACTTTTCCATAGAAGATTACATCCTCCTCTGAAAACTCAACACTTCCAACATAGCCTTTATATTCCATAGTATTATTCATATAAGATCCTCCTGCTCAAGATATTCTATTAGCTGTTTGATCTGATAAGCTTTAAGCTCTTTTTGTGGATGTGGTTTATGGAGCATAATGCATCCATGATTTTCACTTTCAAATATAACTCTGGATCCACTGGTCTTTCCCTTATTTGAATAGTCAAAGTCAAAATATTTCAATAAAGTTTCTGCTTCATCAAACGTAAAATCTTTTGGTCGTGATTTTAATCTCTTAATCAGTTTATCCTTTTTCCCCATAACATGTATCTCCTTTTTTATTATTATACATCACTTTCCATTTATTGCAACTATTTTTAGTTACAATTGTCAATTTAGTTCTGATTCCTTCATTTGACATAAACTTACACCATGTCCTCTAATCTTATCCCCAATATTCTGAATTAATAAGACAGGTGTGAGTACGTCGGATTTATTTATAAACAATATAAAGCTTAGTATATCGGATTTTGCGAAATATAACAATTGAAAAATCCCCGACATTTACGCCGGGGATAAGAATATCTGATGCAAGCAAGAACATAAGTATATTTTATTGTAAATTGATATTATGGCAATTTCTTCCATTCAATTGGTTTCAATTCGTTTATATATGCTTCATAATCTGATTCGCTTATATCATTTCTTTCTACATTTATTCCACCTTTAGAATATCGTATATCTCCAGTATTATAATTGGTAAAAGCGCTCACATCAAATGCAATATCAAAAACATCATTATTTATCGTGTAATACAAATAATCTTCATTACCTACTCCATAATGTGAATCAGTAAATGCTAATGCATGATATTGTGGTGAATACTCCATATTCTTACAAAACCATATAACATTCGTTTTGCGTGATGTATCTCCTGTGTCATAAAGATTTGCTTGAATTGGTACAATCTCCTGTGTATCACCTTTATATGTAAAAACAATAATATTTCCCCATTCGTTTTCATTTCCATATATAATCAATTCATCAACTCCATTACCATCAATATCTAATACAGCATATTGAGATGGCATACCATATTCCCAATCCGAAGTTAAATAGTTATTATATTCGCCATTCTTTATGAATTTTTCATATATACCGGCATCTATATCTTCTTTGCTCTTTTTCGGTGTATAATTTGAAAAGAAACTAATTGTATACCCCTTAATATTGTTACTATATTCATCCCACTTGTTCATACCTTCTTCCTCAGTAATATTTTTCATCTTGCTAATGTCATATCCATTTGAATTGCTATATTCATCTCCTTCACCATAAAACCATGGTGTGTCCTTAGCATCGTCCTCATCATACAGAACTCCTTCTACCGTTGTAAGCTTTAGGTTATCCATATCTATCTTACATTCTTCCACTTCTGTAAGCCCCGCCCCGCCAGAGCCATATCTGTATATTCTTCCGTTTTTAGATAACTTGATCCCATATCTTTCACCTGATGTATCAAGGTAAACTATACTATCATCTATATATGTATATAAATCAATGATTACTCCATCTGATACAGATTCATTATCCCCTATAAGTAATTCCGGAACTCCGTTCCCGTCAATATCTATCAATGCATATCCTACATTATTCAAAGATTTCAAATTCGTATATGGATTGCTAAACAATGGACTAACCTCATCATTATCAGTCCAATTCTGATTTTTAATCTTATAGTAATACATATCTAGAACATCTTTATATAATTCTTCTCCATCCACAGAAGAAACCACACGCTTTAACAACTCGCCATCATCATATTCACTAAGATACTGCTTATTATTTTCCGGTAAGAAACCATAGCAACCATACTTATTAGTCTTATCCGCATCCTTTAGCTTAACAAGACACTTTGCAATTTCCTGATTGACCATTTTCTGTGTGCTCTCATAAGTCGGATTATCTTCTTTTGTCTTTTCAGTTAACGCTCCAACCGCTGCATCTCTTGTGATATAACAGCTCTTTAAATAGGCATAGCAATACTGTGTCACCTCGTACAGATTCTTCGATGTTATATTATTTGCATCCTTGAACACAGCATCCCTTTTATCAATATAAGACTTAAAAGTATCAGACTGTACAATTCCGGCATACATACTCTGCAAAAAACAGTCCGTATTGCTTAATCCATTTTTCACCCAAGGAACAGTTTCCTTAGAGAAATGTCCCATATTAACAAATATATCTTTGATTCTGTATCAAGTAATGTCGTAGAAACATCCAGCCCTTCTTTAAGTAAATCACCCATATTATTCATCAGATAATTATATGCCGAATATGAGACTATATCTGTTTCCAACGTATTTTTATAATCTCTCAAACCATCTTTCATAGCCTTAGACATAACACAGCCGTAATTTGAATTCTTAATAAATGTATCCAACGATTTTACTGCAAACTTGTCCTGATTTTGAAACTCACTTGCATACCCTGCAATTTCTACTATAGAATAGAAATCATCCAAAACATTAGTCAGATGATTAAAAGTATCTGTTTTTGAACATAATTCGTCCAGCTCTTGATATGATTTGTTAAATGCAATCATAGATGCTTTATTTTCAGCAACTACCTTTTTCTTCAAATCAGCAGTTGCTCTAGACAAATCTCCTATCTTATCATCATACAAATCATCAATGTCTTTCATTGAATCTGAAATCCACTCACCTCCATCAAAAGGCTTCAGCTTTTCCTTCATTGCATCTACATCCTGACTCAATTCTTCATCTGAATAAGTACAGAACATCTTTGCAAATGATTCCGAATACTTTGCATCATAGCTAGACGAATCCATGCTAAATGAATTAATCAACTGACACCATGATGCTCCATCCCAGTCAAGCACACCATTAAATATCTGAACCATATTGGCTGCAGTCCCCATTGCAAACATTGAACCTGGTGTCGCTCCGGCATCAGCTTCCCAATCAAACAAATAACGGTCATTATTTTTCAACACATCCATGTAGATATCAACTATATTCTTCTCCGGCATATCAACATGAATCTTTTTATCCAGTACAACATCTGAGCAATTTAACAATAACAGGCTGAATTCAAAAGGAATCCACTCTCCATCAGCATTCTTTACTGTCTTAAATGGAGCCTCATAATCTACCATCTTGTTAAATAACATATGTCCGACCTTTGTACTGTCATAGTAAAATGTTGTAATACCATACGGTACAGTATTGCTAAATTCTTTGTTGAAAACAGCCACATACTCATCGCCTGCTTTAACCTGATACCCAAGCCTTTCTCCAAGCTGTTTTGCATTTACATACAAATGGCCGTCATCTACCATCACATCCAGATTTTCTGTTGTTCCTAAATTATCGGAGAACTCAACCAGAAGTGTATTGTACGAAATATCAGCACTCTTTGTTTCTGTCGCATACGCTGTGCCGGTTGTCAATAATATTATTGCGCTTAACAAAATACTAATTATTTTTTTCATCACCAGTCTCCTCACTAAGTTCCTTTTGCACATCCTGCATCAGCTCCTGATAGGCAGTAACCAAATTGCCGGTCAATGCATTGACAAATTCCTCAGTATCGTATTCTGCTGAATAAATTCCATCCTTATATGTATATGGTATTTCCACTTCATTAGTCACTTTTTCAGCATTTGAAATATAATCATCTGTAAATGATTCTATATTTTCCTCTGTCACTTCACTCTTTTTCATCTCAGTAAAATACTTGGAAAAATCAGGTGCTGTTATTTTATATGTAACTGTATCTTTTCCCACCTTTTTCACCTTGATTGTATCATGCTCTATAATTTTAGACATCAAACCATTTTTCTGCTTTGCTTCGGTGTCTGTCTCAAAGAAATCTTTTAATTCCTCATCTGCTTTTATTTCATCGGTTCCGTTAATGATAGCATCTAATTTTGTTATATCTTTGGATTCCACTGCGTCAACTACCTTGTTTGCCTGCTTTTCTACTTTCTTGTCGGTATTAACGTCACAGGCTGTAAAAATGATTGAACATCCTAGAATCGCGATTGCTATTCCTGATTTTATAAATTTGTATTTTTTCATATTGCTGCTCCTTTATGATTCCAGTATTTTAATCTAAAATATCATTTTATAATTTTTATTTTGTATATATATTCCATACATTTCCAATCTCATCCGTTGCATTTCCTGTCTCAAAATTAATATTTACACTTGTGAAGTAACCATTAGCTTCATTTTTCAGACTACTTCTCACAATAACAATACAGCCATCTTCTGTATCATAATAATCATTAACACTCAATTCATTTGCACTATATTGAAAATTGTAATGTTGTTGAACTATTTTACAAATTTCGTCTCGGTTAAGTTTAATACTTATATCATTTTTTTCAATATTCTCCCAATGAACTTCTGTCATATCTTCTAAATATGCATCATATTCAGATTTTGACAGTTCCTTTTCACTATTCTCATATAATGTATAATATGGTTTTTTTTCAATATTATTTGTATCTACTAAAATTGAAAATTTATCTTTTAGTACATTTCCATCAATAGACTGATAAACGACTTGATTTAAGTATGGATTCCCATTTTCATGATATACAATTGCCTTATATTTACTAGAATATAACATCTCTCCATAAAATCGTGATACATGATATGTATTTTCATTTTCATAGCCAAGAATATTTTCTATATCAATTCCTATAACTTTTTGCTCATCATCATTATATCTAAAGACAGAGAAACTTGAACATCCATCATTTTCATCTCTAATAATCAACTCATTTTCTCCATCTTGGTCAATATCAATTATCGCGTACTGTGAAGGATTATTAGATTTCCATTCATCTTTTATATAATCATTATATTCTTTGTTTTTTATATATTCTTGATATACGCTATTAACATCTACACCATTTATAACACATTGGATAAGTGTTCCATCATCATATTCACTAAGATACTGCTTATTATTTTCCGGCAAGAAACCATAGCAACCATACTTATTAGTTTTATCCGCATCCTTTAACTTAACAAGACACTTTGCAATTTCCTGATTTGCCATCTTCTGTGTGCTTTCATATGTAGGGTTATTTTTCTTTGTTTTTTCAGTTAATGAACCTACTGCTGCATCTCTTGTTATATAACAGCTTTTAAGATATGCATAACAATACTGGGAGAGTTCATACAGATTTTCCGGTGTTATATTCTTAGCATCTCCAAACACAACATTTCGTTTGTTTATATATGTGCTAAAGGTGTCAGATTGTATAATTCCCGCATACATACTCTGTAAAAAACAGTCAGTATTGCTTAGACTATTTTTGACAAGCGGAATCGCCCCTTTAGCAATATCCCACGCTAACAAGTATAGCTTAGAATCCATATCCAGTATTGTAGTTGATATATCTATAGTATCTGTAAATAAATCTGTCATATTATTCATCAGATAATTATATGCAGAATATGCTACAATATCGGTTTCCAGTGTCTTTTTGTAATCTCCCATGCTATCTTTCATAGCCTTAGACATTACACAGCTCGAATCAGATTTTTTTATTAATGTATCTAATGATTTTACTGCAAATTCGTCCTGATTTTTAAACTCGCTGGCATAACCAATAACTTCCGATATCTTATAAAATACATCCAAAAAGCTGGTAACATTCTTAAATTCTTTTGAAGCGGTTAAAAATGGATCTGTCATATCTGAAAAATAATCTGCTGTATTACACATTTTATCAAGTTCTTGATATGATTTGTTAAACTTCGCTACAGATGTGCCATTTTCTACATCAATTTTTTTCTTTAAATCAGCTGTTTTTTCAGATAAATCTCCAATATTATCATCTATAATATCGTCAACTTTTTTTATTGATTTTGCAACCCAATTATCCCCATTAAAAGGTTTCATTTTCTCTTTCATTGCTTTTGCATTAAGAGTTAATTCTTCATCTGAGTATGTACAAAACATTCTAGCAAAGCTCTCTGCATATTTTCGATCATAGCATCCATTTTCAGGTAAAAACTATCTATTAATTGAGACCACGACGCTCCATCTTTATCCAAAATACCACTAAATACCTGAACAAAATATGCTCCTGTCCCCATGGCAAATATTGAACCTTCTGAAGCACCGGCATCGCTTTTCCAATCAAATAAATATCTATCATTATTTTTTAATATATCCATATAAATATCTACGATATTTTTTTGTGGCATTTCAATGTGCACCTGATTATCAAGCACAACATCAGAACTATTTAATAATAAAAGACTAAATTCAAATGGAATCCACACACCATCAGAATTCTTAACAATCTTAAATGGAGCTTCATAATCAACCATTTTATTAAATAACATATGTCTTACTTTTGTACTATCATAATAAAAAGTAGTAAGACCATAAGGAACTGTATTACTAAAATTTTTATTGTAAATTGCTACATATTCATTTCCAACTTCAACCTGATAACCAAGTCTATCTCCTAACTGTTCTGCATCTACATAAAGATGTTCTTCTGTCACCATTACATTAAGTTCTTCTGTTGTCCCAAGCTTATCAGAGAACTCAACAGAAAGCGTATTATAAGATATATCAGTTGTTTCTTTAGCCAATGCCGTATATGTAGATGACATTAGCATAATTGCGCAAAGAAAAAAACTAATCACTCTCTTCATTATTGTTATCTCCTCACTTATCTCATTTTGCATATCCAAAATCAGTTTCTGATACGCTGTAATCATATTTCATGTTCGTGCATTTATAAATTCTTTTATATCATATTCTATAGAAAATTTCTTATCCTCATATATTCATCTGCTGTATAGTCATCCATAAAAGAATCTATTTTTTCTACCACTTTATTTAATAAAAAAGTGATTCACGGAATATTACACTTATCATGAATCACTTTTTTACTATTTATCTATATCATATATCTGATTATTTTTCTGCTGCAAATCTATAAACTTCATATTTATCACCGTTTTGTCTAGCTATATATAATGCATCAGATCCAGCTATGACAGTATCATCAAATATACTTTGCCCTTTAAGCCATGGGTATTCCCCAACATTATAAGTAAATAAATCATTAGTATCTATAATATTAGCATCTTTGTCTATCAAGATAACTTCAGAATTACTGTTCAATAAAAAGAAATATCCACATTCATAATTTAAATTATATGGAGCTTCTATCGAATACATTTCAAAGTATCTATCATTACACAATTTTTCGTTATCCCCTTCCAATAGCCATGTATCATCATATCGTCTTAATATAATATTATCTTTTTTTCCAAGTGTATAACTATATCCATCTCCATTTCCTTTATGTATTCCAGTCCAATCTGTATAGAATCCATTTGTTTCTGTCATTGTACCATCCGTACCCAAAATATACGTTGTTTCCCAATTTCTAGTACCATAACTTATTAAAATTTGATTATTTATTTCTCCTACTTTCAAATTAGATCCAAAACAATCCCAAATCGTCGAATTGTCTTTATTATTTATATATATATGACTATCATCAGTATAAATTAAATAGTAATCCTTTGTCAATTGATAATAAAACTTTATTATTTCTTCTTCTCCTGCTGAAAAGGATCCAACTTCATTTTTTCCCTTGTCATAAAAGATGATTTTTCCATTTCCCATTGCATACTCAATATCTCCATTATTATATTCTTTATCAACATAAGATGTATCTAATGGTCTAGAATAATATTTAATATTATCATCCGCATCTCCTAATAAAGGTTTTATTTCGATAACGGAATTATATTCTTTCCCATTTGTGTCTAATAAATATTCCTCATCCTGATAGCTTACTTGAAACAATAAAGTATCTGCTCCCTGTTGCTCAACCTCCTGTCTATTGTAAAAACTCACCTCATCATATTTTAATGGAATAACTTCCTTACCTTTAGAATTTATTACGCCAAACAATCTTCCATCCATTTTAGATACAACAAAGTATCCATTGCAATAGTCTTCAACTTTATAATCAGTTGTAAGATATAAATTGTCTTCGGTATTTTTCTCTACTACTTTCTCGGTATTTTCCTTTGTATTTTCTTCATATGTACTCTCTGAATGATTTTTTACAATTTTAGATATTTCCGTATTTAATGTTTTCTGCTCATTCTGTGTGCTTCTATTTGTAGAGCATGCTCCTAGTAATGTTGATATCAACGCTACACCCATAAGTATTTTTACAGTTTTCTTCTTCATTATTTTACCATCCTTCCTACACAAATAGCATTTGTTAATCATCGTGCATTTTCTTGTAAGTTTCTTCACATACAAAAACTTCCTTATGCATCATATTCTCATAATGTCGTGTAGCTTTTTTTCCACACCATGCACATTTTTTTCTACACTCCTTGCAAACATAAGAGTAAGAACCATCGCTTTCTTTATATGCCACAGTCGGACTATGTCCACACCAGTCACACGGTTTATCCGATACAGACATCAATTGCATAAATCCCCATATTACAATTACTCCAACAATAAGACTAGGGATTATAATTTTCCATACTCTAGCGCTAGTGTTCTTTGGTGCTATAACATCATAAACATGTTCTGATTGTTCTTTCTCAACAACCGCACCACATTTACCGCAAAAATTAGCTCCTTTTTCTATTTTTTCACCACAATTACCGCAATAGCCCATTTTTAATTTTCTCCAATTCTGTTATAGTCATATTATTACTCATTTACAGCCTTACCATATGAATTTGCCAAAATATCTTTTTGCGAGTCTTCGGAAGCTTCAACATCAAAACTTTCTCCCGATAAAAGTTCCACAGCTAAAACTCGTTGATTTAGTACATCATTTTCATTTAGCGTGTCATATGAATGTCCACTTACTGTTCCAGAATTCTCATCTATTTCATATACTGAATAAGAGCCTCCACCATTTCCACCGCCATAATCATGAAAGGCCGCAAATATCAATTTCGAATCCTCATAAAAAAACTTTATCTTACTCGCTGGAATAGCACTTGGCTCATACGTATATCCCCAATCACCTAATTCAGCATACACATTATCTATAATTTCTTTTTGATTCTCATCTAAATCATTATAGGTATAATTTTTATCACTCCCATTTGATTCATTATTTGTAAACGAGCATCCGATTGTAAAAAACATAGTACTTAGAGTTAAAATTATAGTTATTATCTTCTTATTCATCTTACGCCTCTCAAAGATATTATTTCTTATTATTTTTTCTTATTAATCTTCCATAGACTGAGCCAATAATAAATAAAACAGCTGCCAAAATAATCAACACTACAAATGCATCCGTACTAACTGTATAGTAAGCTACAAATGCAAATATAGCACATATTATTCCTAAAACTGTAAAACCTATATCCACGAGTAAAGAAGTTTTCATAATTTCATTTTGATTTCCCAACTCTGTCTTACAGCCACAATTTGGACACACTTGTGCCGAATCACTTATTTCTTTTCCACATTCTGGACATCTTATTAAAGCCATGTTAATACCTTCCTTTCTTTATCATCCTGTGACATCTTTCCTACATAAATTATAGTACAAATATTTACTAAATTCAATAGTAAACATCTTTATTATGTTAAGTTATATGTACATGTACGGAGGGGGGAATATGGATTACATTCAACGAATGCGCAATCTACGGGAAGATAACGATAAAACCCAACAGCAAATAGCCGATTATCTGGGTACATCCCAGACCATGTATGCCAGATATGAGCGCGGAGCAAATGAACTACCGATTCACCATCTGCTCGCTTTATGTAAATACTATAATGTGTCCGCTGACTATATATTAGGTCTTTCTAATATCAAACAAACTTCCAAATAAAACATCTGAGTCAAATCCTTTGCGATTTACACACGGATGTTTTTTTATTAAGAAAATTACTTATTTCCCCAAAAAACTCTTTATATTTATAAGATTACGCTATATTTATGGTCAAAAAAACACAGCACTGCGATAAACAGTACTGTGTTTAAATGTA
>ERZ773228.4501-NODE-4501-length-10474-cov-3.738459_pt1 | contig 10474 bp, 7 predicted proteins | sample MGYA00580524_ERZ773228 | MGnify/ENA primary metagenome ERZ773228 (study PRJEB29015, sample SAMEA2737768) | human gut metagenome | biome: human gut; feature: human-associated habitat; material: faeces | place: China | collected 2012 ...
TTTGTGTGGTAACTTCATTCTACCAGAGCCTGCAAGCTATGTCTTCTTTTATGCGGTTTTCAATTTGCGCAACTTATTGTACCTTATCATATGAATCAGGAAGAATAGCATGGATTTATGGAGAAACTAAACTGTCGGGTAAAATTAATATACAGCGCTCGTGTTTTTCGTCTTATTATTGCTCATCAACGGCGCAGCTCTGTGGAAAACTTCACGGTGTTTTTGCACTTATAGAATATTTATGCGAAACACAGATAAATGAACGTATAGTCATTAAACGAAAAACATCAGACAATATATATGGAAATGTCATAATAAAGAATTAGTAGTCGTTTTTAAGATAATAACATAAATATGCAAATATGAATATTCTGCCGATGAAAGGCTCACTGTATAAGCGGAGTAGACACAAAGAAACAGACTAGCGACCGGCTGTGCCTTTATGGAAAATGCTGAATATTATGTGTCGAATTTTGTCGATTAAAATATTGACGCATATGGAACCTCATGGTAAGCTGAATAAAAATATATGTGTTCTCTGCGGAAAATTGTGCAGAGTGCAGTGAACGAAGCGCACGCAATCGTCAAATACCAGCTTGCGGGTCAGGAGGAAAACGTGAAACGTCTTAAAACGGCATTTTCGGCGGTCTTGGCGCTCTCGATGGCGCTCGGCATGGTAGTCGTTCCTGCGGGAGCGACCGACGGTACTTATCAGAATGCGGTTTATCCGGAACGGATATGTAGAGGGGCAGATCCTACAATCATTAAGATTAAACGAAATAATTCTGAATTTGTGTCTGGAACCATAACGGTGACAATTCCCACCGGAGATACGCCACATGAGGATTTCTATGTGGCAGAGATATTTTACAATGATGGCAGGAAGGAACCAGATGCACCGTTTGAGATTACGTTAGAAACGGAGAATGGAATTGATATTCCAGTTGGCGGATTGAATGGTGTGGCTTGTTATCCAGAAAAAGGACAGTGGCATGTGGTTGTAACTAAGGATGCAAAAGCAGGAACAAAGTATCGCATGACCGCTCAGTGTATGAATATTTTGTATGAATATCTTGACATCGTTTTGTGTTCAGCCGAAGAAAATACAGAGGAAACCCCGGTTATTAACTGGTCTGCAGTGGCCACCGGCACATACGGCCAGACTTGGAAGCAGATGGTTGATGTTTCCGGTTGCAGTGCAACGCTGAATGGCGCAAACCTGTCCGGCACATTCGAGGTCGTAAACGGTGAAACCGTCCCGAATGTCGGGGACAAATATCGGCTCAAATTTATGTCGGAAGACAGCAAGTATACCGTGGAAAGCGAGGAGTTTTCTGCAGAAATTCAGCCGAAACCGCTGACAATTACGGCGGAAAGTGCAGAGAAAGTGTACGATGGCGAACCTCTGGTGAAAGATGGCTACACAGCAGGCAAACTGGTGTCCGGCGACAAAATCATCGAGGTGAAGGTTTCCGGTACGCAGACGAATGCAGGAAATGCAGAAAATGTACCACATAATGCAAAAATATGCGGAAACGGTACAGATAAGACGAAAAATTACGCAATCAGCTATGCCAATGGTACGCTGAAAGTTACTCCGCGGGATATTGCAGACGCGCAGATTGATATGAAGCAGACCGAGTATGTGTATGATGGAGTCGAGCATAATCCCAAGCCAATCATCGCAATAGACAATAAAACGTTGAAAATCAACGTAGATTACGAACTTTCTTACACCAATAACAGAGACTGCGGTGCAGGAACGGTGACAATTACCGGCAAGGGAAATTATACCGGAAAAGTTGAGAAAACATTCCCAATCACACCGAAAACACCTGAAAAGGACGCAGATTACAAGGTTGCGCTGCCTGCGACTTCGATATACGACGGCAAACCGCGTAAGGCGTCGGTGTGGACAAGGACAGGCGTTGGCGAGGTCACAGTTTGGTACAACGACAGCACAGCTTTGCCGGTTTGTGCCGGAACTTACAACGTGGCGGTCGGGATTGCATCAAGTGAAAATTTTTCTGCAGTTAAACGGATGAATATCGGCAGTTTTACCATCAATAAGCGCACGATCTCCTTGAATACAACAGCGCTGAAAGTCGCGGACAAGACATGCAACGGACGCGATGATGATGCACGGATTAGCGGTCTGGCGTTCAGCAATCTTCCAGAAGGCGAGGCACTGAGCGAGGGCACGGATTACACGCTCTCGACACGGTATGCATCTGCCGAAGCTGGCGAGTGGGACGTGACGGTTACAGTTACACTTACGAATAAAAATTACACGTTAGAGGACGGAAACTGCACTGTAAAGGGTAAAATCCTGCCGAAAACGGTCGAACTTATTGTAAGCGCGAAGGATGCAGTCTATACCGGTCTGCCGTACAGCGAGAGCAATATGACCTGCTCGGGCACGTCCGCGCCGACGTATCGCTACTACGCCGACAGCAACGGCGCAAAAAGCAATCAACTGGACGGTGCACCGATCAACGCTGGAACTTACTGGGTGGAAGCGTATGCACCGGAAACGAGCAGTACGGCTTCCGCAACCTCGCAAGCGGTTCGGTTTCATATTGAAAAAGCGCCGCTGTGTATTCGTGCTAAGGGTAAAACCATAACCTATGGAGAAACGTTAAGTGATAATGGTGCGGAAATCAATGGATTCGTGAACAATGAGAACGAAAACGTGCTTTCGGGTCTGAACTATGCGTTTGACTATGCACAGTTTAGCGATATTGGAACTTACACGATTATTCCGATGGCTGCAAAAGCTGAAAATTACAAAATTACATATGAAAACGGCGTGTTGAACGTACAGCCGAAGCCTGTTGAGATAAAATGGAACGGCGAGAGTATTTTCTATTATGATGGTACGCCGAAGTTGGTCACGGCAGAAGCGATTGGCGCGGTGAACGGAGATGCGCTTACTGTCATAATCGAGGACGGCAGCCGGACCGAAACCGGGTCGTACACCGCACGCGCGGCTGCTTTGGCAGGCGGAAAGGCGGGCAACTATGTGCTGCCCGAGACACAAACCTTCTCGTTTCAGATTAAGAAGGCGCTCGAGACGGCAGCTGTCACGCCGAGTACCGTTACTGCCGTAATCGATGGTCTGACGATTCGACTGACTGGCTTTGCGACCGAGCCGATCACGGTTTCTGCGCCGGATGCCGTGGCCGCGGGCGATACGCTGACCACCTATGGCGTGACGTACACGATCGACCGTTCTGCAGTGGACGTGCGCCGCGCGGAGATCACGTTCGTGTTTGCGGACAGCAGTGCGCAGACCAACGTTTATGGCGCGGGAGATATCGGAACGGCGTTTCCGACCGACGGCAAGCGCGGATACACGTTTGACGGGTGGAAAATCGGTGATAAAACGTACACGACGCTGACAGAGGAAGCACTTACTAAACTGAACGGCACGCAGACTGCAGCACCGGTGTTCACCGCTCAGCAGAGTGGCGGAACGAGCGGCAGTGGCGGCGGCGGTCCGGTCCGCACGCCGACCGGTGCAGTGACTGCGGCTAAGAGCGAGCACGGCGAGGTCTCAATCACACCGAAAAACGCAGCCAAAGGCAGCACAGTGATGATTAAAGCTGTGCCAAAGGAAGGCTATGCGCTCAAAACAATCGCGGCTACCGACCAGAGCGGCAAGCCGGTCGCAGTGACGGAGAAGGACGGTCAGTTTACATTCGTCATGCCTGCGTGCAATGTCACGCTTACGCCTATTTTCGAGAGACAGCCTGCTCAAAATGTGAGCTTCGATGACGTCAAGCCAACCGAGTGGTACGCCGATGCCGTGCGCTGTGTTGTGGAAAAGGGTCTGATGAGCGGCACAGGTACGGATGCGTTCTCGCCGGATGGCACGACCACTCGCGGTATGCTGATGACGATTCTCGCACGGTACGCGGGTGCGGATACGACCGGCGGTGCAAGCTGGTACGAGAAGGGCATGGCGTGGGCGCAGTCGGCAGGCATTTCGGATGGCCGCGCGCCGGAGGCTGGCATTACACGAGAGCAGCTCGTCACCATGCTGTACCGCTATGCGGATGTTCCCGAAGCCGGCGGCACACTGGATGCCTTTGCAGACGCAGATACCGTCAGCGCCTACGCGGTCGATGCTATGCGATGGGCGGCAGCGAACGGAATCGTCAACGGCTCGCACGGCAGACTGAATCCACAGGGAAATGCCACCCGCGCACAGGTCGCGGCAATGCTGATGCGGTTCTGTGAAAAGATGGAACGATAATACATTACGCCGCGCATGTCGGAGAACGCTGTGCGCGGCGTAAATTTTAGGGTCTAAAAATTTTTTGGGATTTTTTCAGAAAATGTGTTGACAGATTCGTAATTCTGTTATATACTAAACAAGTCGTCAGGGATGAGACGACAACGACCCGATGGAAGTTTAGCTCAGCTGGGAGAGCATCTGCCTTACAAGCAGAGGGTCACAGGTTCGAGCCCTGTAACTTCCACCAATATGAAACCCTCTAAACCATGTGGTTTAGAGGGTTTTGTTTGCTTATTGCAACTTTTTATGCACTCTACTCGGTTAACGGGTAGAGTGTACTTTTTTGTAAAATGCGCTGCATCAGGCTATTTTCGGCTGTTTGATGTGTCACCTGCTTCCGACGGATTTCTTCTTTGCCTTGCGCTGCTGTGCGTGCTAGAAGTTGATAACCTTGAGCGATGCCTCGGTAAAGGCATCGACGGACAGGTGAGTGTAGATCTGCGACGTCATGGCAATCGACTGGTGACCCGGAAGATCCTTTGCAACATTAAGCGGGACACCGGCGGACTGCAGGTCGGTCGCATAAGTATGCCGCAGGCAGTACGGCGTGAGATCGTCAGCCACGACGGACGTTTCCGGGTCGATTGCGCCGCCTGCCATCTGCGCGCCCATATCCAGATCAAGCGCCTGCTTGAACGAGCGCCACATCTGCTTCATGGACGTTTCGGTGTGCGGTCTGCCGGTAGTCGGCTGCGTAAAAAGATAGCCGCTACTCTTTTCCTCGACCTTGTGCCAGAGATCGCGCGCGGTCTTTACCCGGACGGAGTACCGCTTGCCATTATAGGTAAACGTTTTGCGGAAACATCCGTCTGATGTGTTTGTTTTTATTGTAAAACATCTTTGGTTGTAAAATAAGAGGGTAGAATGTACTCGCTAACGCTCATCGGTTGCAGCCGGTGGGCGTAATTTTTATATTTAGAACTCGCGTATCAGTACGCGCGGGATACCGATAATACGGCATCTTTCCGGGTCGGTGCCCTCGATCCGTCTGGGCGGGTGAGACGGGTTTCAGGGGCACAAGCTTCAGCCAATCCTCGCTCTGAACGTCGTTGATGCGTTTGATGGTAATTTCGTCATCGCCATAGCTGATGACTCCGATCTCGCCGCTGTGGTTCATGGTGTTCTGCTTGAGCATCAGCACGATATCACCATCACGGAAATCAGGATACATACTGTCACCGCGGACATGCATAGCGCAGAAATCCTCCGGCTTGCGGCCCTTGAGATAGGTGTCGGGAACTTCGACCATTTTCTCTTTTGATTCTTTCTCCTAATGTCAGAACAAACACCCTTACTTTATATCAAACATTCGATTGGTTGTGATTAGTGTACCACCTGCGTGATTATAAATCACGCAAGGAGGTGTAAAACATAAACGCCTGAACCTATCAGGAACTCCGTCAGGGGGCAAGAACGACCTGATGCGGATGTATTCGAACATGGTATTGCTGACACTGGAGCAAGTCGCAAAAATCTACGGTTTTACCGACAAGCACAAAGCCAAGCGCATAATCGGCGCACCGAGAGTGTCCGGCGAGCATCGCGTGATGTACTATCTTGGCGACGTTGCGACCGACATCGTCAAACGGCGTATTGGCATTGTACGATAAAATGCACAAGAAAGAAGATTCAATGTAAAACAACAACTTCACAGCCAATCTGGCTGCAGTTGAGAAGCACAGCTGCGGCATCAAGCGGAGCAAGCGTCTTTACTTCTGCTGGACGGAGGAGCAGCTCGAACAGCTGATCGCTCTGTGGGATACGACGTCAAGAAGCTGTGGAAGGGCAACCGTCTGCAGATACGCTATCCGGTCATCTACGGCGGCGACGGCACCCGTCCGTCCGGTGAGCCGTTCGGCCCGGAGCGCAAGGGGCACTGGGTTACAAGCAGAAGCCGCAGTGCGTGCATATTTCCAACGTCCATGCCGACCTGCTGTCGACCGACGTTTACTCCGGTATGTACGCCCGCGTGACCGTCAACTTCTTCCCGAATGACGCTTCCGGCAATCGCGGTGTCGGCTGCGGTCTGGGCGCGGTATCAGTACGGTGAGAACCTTGTGAAGAAGCCTGCCGAGGCTATGCAGGAGTAAAGCGTAACCCCTCCGAGAACTGGTTTTATGCCGGCTCCTGGAGAGGCTGTTTTTATTCAGTTGCTTTCGGCGTATCTCCGTCAAAGATTACATGAGCAAAGCGGAAACGCTGCGTAACATCAGGGTATTTCTTGTGATCCACCTCGGAGGCGAACATATCATACGGCCGCGCATAAATTTTGAAGTCGCCGTAGAGTGCCTGATAGATCACCAGCGGTTCGCCGGTTTCCGTGTGCGTGGCGATGGCAAGAACCTGATATAGTTTGTTCTTGAAGTGTAAGTATTTTTCACCGACCAGAATTTTTCTTGAAGCCATTCATATTTCCTCCAATCCTATATTTTTATTATAACAGAGAGGAGGGCAAAGAAAAAGAGCACACCCGCAATCAGGTGTGCTCTATTCTGATGGTTAATGCGAAAACATTCCGAACTATGAAAAAAGTTTGTATCTTCGCATTATGGTGGACTTGAAGGGGATCGAACCCTCGACCTCTCGGATGCGAACCGAACGCTCTCCCAAACTGAGCTACAAGCCCGAATATATGTGTCAAGAAAAGCGTTTTGAGCAAACTCAACCGAACAGGGAAGAACGGGGACTGCTTTCTGTACCGCTTCCGCTCCCAACTAAGCGAATCGCCTGAATGTCAGCTTCACGCAAGCAATTTACTGATCAAACCGAACTCTATTCGTTTAACTCGTTAAACTACTCTTGACAATTATTAATTATAACGGTAGAATAATTTTATGTCAAGCACTTTTTCCGGTGCAAAGCAAAAACAGCGTGCAGCAGCCAGCTGTGCCAAAAGGAGAATTTAACATGAAAAACAGCGAAAAAACAATGGAAAAGATCGTAGCACTCTGCAAGGGCCGCGGCTTCGTATACTCCGGCTCGGAGATTTACGGCGGTCTTGCAAACACCTGGGACTACGGTCCGCTCGGCGTTGAGTTCAAGAACAACGTCAAGGCAGCATGGCGCAAGAAATTTGTGCAGGAGAGCCAGTACAATGTAGGTCTTGACTCCGCGATCCTGATGAACCCGATGACCTGGGTTGCTTCCGGTCATGTTGGCGGCTTCTCTGACCCGCTGATGGACTGCAAGGAGTGCAAGGAGCGTTTCCGTGCCGACAAGGTAATTGAGGACTGGTGTGCTGAGAACAACTACGATCTCGGTAAGAGTGTTGACGCACTCAGCCAGGCTGAGATGAAGACATTCATCGACGAGCATGAGATCGCATGCCCGACCTGCGGCAAGCACAACTGGACCGACATCCGTCAGTTCAATCTGATGTTCAAGACCTTCCAGGGCGTTACCGAGAACGCGAAGAACGAGCTGTATCTGCGTCCGGAGACCGCACAGGGCATCTTCGTAAACTTCCAGAATATCCAGCGCACCACCCGTAAGAAGATTCCGTTTGGCGTTGGTCAGGTAGGCAAGTCCTTCCGCAATGAGATCACCCCGGGCAACTTCACCTTCCGTACCCGCGAGTTTGAGCAGATGGAACTGGAGTTCTTCTGCAAGCCGGGCACCGACCTTGAGTGGTTCAAGTACTGGAAGGATTACTGCCACAACTTCCTGCTGTCTCTCGGCATGAAGGACGAGAACCTGCGTCTGCGCGACCACGATCCGGAGGAGCTGTCTCACTACTCCAACGCTACCACCGATATCGAGTTTATGTTCCCGTTTGGCTGGGGCGAGCTGTGGGGCATTGCCGACCGCACCAATTTTGACCTGACTCAGCATCAGAACACCTCGGGTGTTTCGATGGAATACTTCGATCAGGAAGCAAACGAGAAGTATATTCCGTATGTTATCGAGCCTTCGCTTGGTGCTGACCGTGTTGCACTGGCCTTCCTGTGCGACGCTTACGACGAGGAAGTCGTAGGTCAGGACAAGAACGGCAAGGACGATGTTCGTACCGTTCTGCGTCTGCATCCGGCTCTGGCACCGTTCAAGGCTGCTGTACTGCCGCTGTCCAAGAAGCTGACCGACAAGGCTATGCCGATCTGGCAGGAGCTGGCTAAGCAGTTCTCTGTTGATTTTGACGATGCAGGCTCTATCGGTAAGCGCTACCGCCGTGAGGACGAGATCGGTACGCCGTACTGCGTAACCGTCGATTTCGAGACCGAGCAGGATGGCTGCGTAACCGTTCGTGACCGTGACACTATGGAGCAGGAGCGCATCAAGATTGAGGAAGTTGCTGCTTATATCGCAAAGAAGATCGAGTTCTGATTTTTTCGCTGCTGAACATTGATCATCAAAACCGCTGCACAATCCCTGTGCGGCGGTTTTCTTTTATTTGGATGGCGAACAGAAAACACTGCCCTAAAACCTATCGAAAAAATAGGGATTGAACCATCGGAAATTAGGCAATCTGCCGGAACGAAAAAAGTTTGTCGGAAAGGGTTGACAGAAGAGGGGGAGTTTAGTATAATCATAGCAATCCCAGTGAAATAATATGAATTTAGGAGACGCGGTTATGCGATACTACTTTGAAAAGCTGCTCCGCTCGAATTTCCGATTTGGGCGAATGTGAACCTTCTTTTTAGTACACGAAATGAATCAATCACTTCAAACATGTATATAAAAAGGAGATTATTATCATGGCAACTATCAAGAATACCGAAAACTGGTCCTTTGAAACCAAGCAGCTGCACATCGGTCAGGAGACCGCTGATCCGGTTACCGATTCCCGTGCAGTTCCGATCTACCAGACCACTTCTTACGTTTTCCATGACAGCCAGCACGCGGCTGACCGTTTCGGTCTGGCTGACGCAGGCAACATCTACGGCCGTCTGACCAACTCCACGCAGGATGTGTTCGAGAAGCGCATTGCAGCACTCGAGGGCGGTGTTGCCGCTCTGGCTACCGCTTCCGGCGCCGCAGCGATTACCTACACCATTCAGGCACTTGCTCAGGCCGGCGACCACATCGTAGCACAGAAGACCATCTACGGCGGCAGCTACAACCTGCTGGCACATACTCTGCCGCAGTTCGGCGTTGAGACCACCTTCGTTGATGCACACAATCTGGAAGAACTGGAAGGCGCTATCAAGGACAATACTAAGGCGGTTTACATCGAGACTCTCGGCAACCCGAATTCCGATATTCCGGATATCGAGGCTATCGCAAAGATTGCGCACAAGCACGGTCTGCCGCTCGTAATCGACAACACTTTCGGTACCCCGTACCTCATCCGTCCGATTGAGTACGGCGCTGATATCGTTGTTCACTCTGCTACCAAGTTCATCGGCGGCCACGGCACGACCCTCGGCGGCATCATTGTTGATTCCGGCAAGTTCGACTGGAAGGCATCCGGCAAGTATGCGCCGATCGCTGAGCCGAACCCGAGCTATCACGGCATCTCTTTCGCAGATGCTGTTGGTCCTGCTGCGTTCGTAACCTACATCCGCGCTATCCTGCTGCGTGATACCGGTGCTACCATTTCTCCGTTCAACGCATTCCTGCTGCTGCAGGGCACCGAGACTCTGTCTCTGCGTATCGAACGTCACGTTGAGAACACCAAGAAGGTCGTTGAGTTCCTGACCAATCACCCGCAGGTTGAGCATGTAAACCATCCGTCTCTGCCGAACCACCCGGATCATGCTCTGTACGAGAAGTACTTCCCGAACGGCGGCGCATCCATCTTCACCTTCGATATCAAGGGCGGAAAGGAAGCAGCATTTAAGTTCATTGACAAGCTGCAGATCTTTTCTCTGTTGGCAAATGTTGCTGACGTTAAGAGTCTGGTCATCCATCCGGCAACCACCACTCACTCGCAGCTGACCGCAGAGGAACTGGAGGATCAGGGTATCCATCAGGGCACCATCCGTCTGTCCATTGGCACCGAGAATATCAACGATATTCTGGCTGACCTCGAGCAGGCATTTAACTAAGCAAAGTATCGCGTATTCCTATTTACCTCTTACAATTTGACAAGCAAAACCCGCCGTTTCCGGCGGGCTTTGCTTTTTATTCAACTTTTCGGCTGCTGTGTGGTGTCATCCTGTCGGAAGAGCAGCGAGATACACCATGCTGCCGCCAGTCCGACTAGGGTGTAGACGATGCGGCTGATGGCGCCGGTCT
>ERZ773228.4510-NODE-4510-length-10442-cov-3.633966_pt1 | contig 10442 bp, 8 predicted proteins | sample MGYA00580524_ERZ773228 | MGnify/ENA primary metagenome ERZ773228 (study PRJEB29015, sample SAMEA2737768) | human gut metagenome | biome: human gut; feature: human-associated habitat; material: faeces | place: China | collected 2012 ...
TTTCTTCGAGATTCGCTCGAAAGCGTGGTTTCGAGCGAGAGGCTGTTCGGAAAACAAAGTTTTTCGACAGCCTCAAAGCACCGCTTTCGCGGTGCTTTTCGCATTTCTTTAGAAGAACTTATCCTTAATGCCGAGTGCAAAGATGATAAGCACGATAATCGGCAGGATATAGCTTACATAGAAACGGATATTATCCTTGACCTTGAGTCCGCCGCCTTCGTTGGCCTCCTCCTTGAAGTTCTTCCAGCCCCAGCCGCAGCGAGAGGTGCAGAACAGCAGGTAAACCAGCGAGCCGAGCGGCAGCCAGATGTTGGACACGAGGAAGTCCTCGAGGTCGAGCACGTTCGAGCCTGCGCCGAACGGCTGGAAGCCGGACCAGACATTGAAACCGAGCACGCACGGCAGCGACAGCAGGATCATCAGCACGATGTTGATGGCTGCGGTCTTTTTGCGGCTCCAGCCGGTCAGGTCCATGCAGCAGGACATGATGTTCTCGAACACAGCGAGGACGGTCGAGAAGGCCGCAAACGCCATGAATACGAAGAACAGGCTGCCCCACAGGCGGCCGAGCGCCATGTGGTTAAAGATATTCGGCAGCGTGACGAAGATCAGGTTCGGACCGCTGTCCGGTGCCACGCCGAAGGCGAAGCACGCCGGGAAGATGATCAGACCGGCAGTAAATGCTACGAACGTATCCAGAATCGCAACATTGACGGCCTCGCCGAGCAGCGCACGGCCCTTGCCGATATAGCTGCCGAAGATAGCCATCGCGCCGATGCCGAGCGACAGCGTAAAGAACGCCTGATTCATCGCGGCAACGATAACATTGGCGATGCCGCACTCCTGCATACGGCCGAGATCCGGAATCAGATAGAAGCGCAGGCCCTCGCCCGAGCCTTCGGTCACGATGCTGTTGATCGCCAGAATAACCATGATGGCCAGCAGAATGATCATCATCACCTTGGTAACGCGCTCCAGACCGCCCTGCAGACCGAACGAGTTGATCATAAAGCCGACGACAACGACCGCAACCATGCAGACCGCCATAACCACCGGCTTGCCGAGCATTTCCGGAAAGGCTGCCTGCACCTGCTCACTGGTCGCGCCGACAAATCGGCCGCTGACCGTCAGGTAGAAGTAGTATAGCATCCAACCGCACACGGTGGTGTAGAACATCATCAGCAGATAGTTGCCGATCATCGCCAGATAGCCGTGGATGTGCCACTTGCTGCCCGGCTTCTCGAGCGCCTGATACGCCCGCACCGGACTTTTCTGGCTCGCACGGCCGATGGCAAATTCCATCGTCATGATCGGCAGACCGAGGATGAGCAGGAACAGCACATAGCACACGACGAACGCGCCGCCGCCGTACTGACCGACCATCCACGGGAACTTCCATACGTTGCCCACGCCGATGGCACAGCCTGCGGAAAGCAGGATGAAGCCGAGGCGCGAGCCGAGTCTTTCTCTTTGCATTGCTTGTTTTTACCCCTTTTAATTTACATACTATATCAAGCGTCCGAGACGCATGACTTACTCTCGTATAGCAATTTAGACAATTATTGCTATCATTCCGCGTCCGAGACTGCGGATTTTTCGATTTTGCGGATTTCTTTCCGTTTTTTACGCAGCTCGCGGAAGAAATTCCGCAGAATGTCCGCGCATTCCTGCTCCAGCACGCCGCTCACCAACACAGGCTGATGATTGTACGGCAGTGCGAACAGATTTATCAGCGAGCCGCACGAGCCGGCCTTCGGGTCGGGTGCACCGTAGTACACGGTTTTCATGCGCGAGTTGATGAGCGCGCCTGCGCACATCGGGCACGGCTCGAGCGTAACGTACAGATCGCAGCGGTGCAGCCGCCAGCCGCCCAGCTTTTTGCACGCCTTCTCGATGGCCTCGATTTCTGCATGGTGCAGAGCGTTTTTCTTTGTTTCCCGGCGGTTGCGTCCGCGTCCGACAATTTTGCCGTCGCAGACAACCACCGCGCCGACCGGCACTTCGCCCTCGTCCGCCGCCTTTTGCGCCAGTTTGAGCGCGGCCTTCATGTATTTTTCCTGTTCGGTCATAAATTCCTCAGATTTTCCCGAGCAGACGCGCTTTCGCCTGCTCAAATTCTTCATCTGTCAGGTGCCCTTTTTCGTGCAGTCCAGCCAGCCGCTCCAACTGGTCGATCATATCCGCCTTTGGTGCAGTTTTCCTTGCTTCTCCGCGCATTTCCTCGAACGTCAGCAATTTAGCGAAGCTCTCCATTGCCTGCGGTTCAAAAACCAGGGTTGCAGCACCGCCTGTCGGCGCGTCAATCTCTACCGCTGTGCTGCGCTCGTCTACCTCGCGGTATTCCGTACGGTCCGGTTCACCCTCCTGCAAACTGGTCTGAATGCCGACGATTATGCCGATCACGATGCCGATTACCAGACCGACAATATTCAGCAGAAGTGTACCGAACAAGCCAAAGACAAGTGCCAGCGCCGAACCGATCGCGATCGCTCTGCCGGTCATAAGACCGCCCTCTGTGCCGTGTACCTGATACGCCTCCCGACGCAGTTCTCCCGCTGCCTTTACGGAGCGAATCGAACGAACCGGCAGCTCACCGCTCTGCAGGCTGCCCTTGCCCGTGTAGAGGCCCTTATCCCGACGGAAAAAGCGCAGCGCATCGCCGTCGCGCCAGACCTCCAGCTTGCCCTTCGGCAGCAGTCCGCCGCCGTTTTTAACGGCAACCGTGAAGGTTTCCGCAGGCTTGTCCGTCGGCTCACCGGCACTGCGGCAGTCGAATCCCCAGCTTTGCAGCACCGCAAGATTGTCCGCGCCGTAGGACACGGAAAGCGCGGCATGGTTTCCGCTGCTGTCGGTCAGGGTCAGCGCGACAGGGCGCAGCTTGTACACACGAAGCATGCCCTGCATTTCGTCCGGCTCGGTCGGTGCCGCGTCCGCGGTAAGCGTGTACGCGCCCTTGTCCAGCGTGAGCGGCAGCTGCCCGCTGCCCTCGTCGGTCAGCATCAGCGTCCACGCCGCCGGCTCGGAAAATAAGTAATAGCGTCCCGCCGGTACGAACGGTGCGTCCTCTCGAATGGTTGCAACTACGTTTTTACTCATCAAGATTCACCTTCCCCACAATAAAGCCCATCTTAAAAATTTCAATTTGCTTGCAAATTGCATACGATCGGACGCTTTTGCGTCCGTAAAAGTCGGGACATGCGCCTGACTTTTTATGCCTCGACTCAGCTGCCCTTGGGCAGCATCCGGGGGTATCGACAGACAGTTTCTTCCGGAACTGCCTGCCGTATATAAGGGGTATGGATACCCCCTATAAAGCGTCAGCGCGCTTTCATTTGTCTTTGCCGCGACAGATTCATCGTGCCGTCCTGCATTTTCGACAGGTTTTCCAGACAGTTGCCGGTACCGTACGCCACGCACGAAACCGCTTCGTCCGCGACGCGCGTCGGAATGCCGGTCTTGGAGGCGATCAGCTTATCGAAACCCCAGATCAGCGAACCGCCGCCTGTCATGGTGATGCCGTTGGCGGAAATGTCGCCGGTCAGTTCGGGAGGTGTGCGCTCGAGCACCCAGTGCACCGCCTCGACAATCGCTGAGGAGACCTCCTCGAGTGCATCGAGAATCTCACTCGAACTTACGGTAAACGTGCGCGGCAGTCCGGTCATCAGACAGCGTCCCCTGACCTCCATGATCGCTTCCTCGCTGCGCGGATACACACAGCCGACCGTGCGCTTAATCTCCTCTGCCGTGCGGTCGCCGATCAGCGCATTGTGCTTGCGGCGAACGTACTTGACAATGGCCTCGTCGAACTTATCGCCCGCGACCTTGATGGACGTGGACTCGACAATGCCGCCGAGCGAAATAACCGCCACGTCGGTCGTGCCGCCGCCAATATCGACCACCAGATTGCCGTTGGCCCTGTTGATGTTGATGCCCGCGCCGATGGCCGCCGCGACCGGCTCCTCGACCAGAAAAACGCGCTTTGCGCCCGCCTGCGTGCCCGCATCAATGACGGCACGCTCCTCCACCTCGGTGATGATGGACGGCACGCAAATGACCACATTCGGCTTGAACAGGTGGATACCCTGCACCTTTGCGATGAATTCCTTGATCATGCGCTCGGTCATCTCGTAATCCGAAATAACGCCCTCGCGCAGCGGACGGATGGCGACAATGTTGCCCGGTGTACGGCCAAGCATGCTCTGCGCTTCCTCGCCCACGGCAAGGATTTTGCCGGAAACCTTGTCCACCGCCACAACGGACGGCTCGTTAAGTACAACGCCCTTGCCCTTGACATAGACCAGCACGGTTGCCGTGCCGAGGTCGATGCCGATATCGCTCGAAAAAAGCGACATCTTTTTCGCGATTCTTTGCAGAAAAGAAGCCATATTTCATTCCTTTCTCCGCGCTCTGTTCGCGTGGATTGACAGTATTACCATTATACAGATTTTGTGCGCCATTTGCAAGACTCCGGGGCAAATACCGAAAATTCGACAGAGAAAACGGCATCACTCCGGCAGCGTGTCCTTATACGGAGTATATTTTGCATTGCTTTCCATCTGTTCTTTATATGCGCTATACGCCTCCGCCAGCGTGTCATATTTCGTTCCTGTGGTATAATCCTTAAAGGTGTTGAAACTGTTGATATGGTCCGCAATCGCAACATAGCCAACATAGCTTTGGCCCTCCTTGACGCTCCGGGCCGCGGTAATCGTTTCGGAGATGTAATAGCCGCCGCTCGCCCGGCTGACAATGACCGGTATCTGCTTGCCCGCACCGACGGCATTTGTATCGACCGATGTCCAGAACAAATAGCGGTTGCTCTTATTCGTGGAACTGCCGAGAAACGCCCATGTCCCCTTTTTCAGCAGGCTGTCGTTTCCGATCTGCTCCACCACCTGGGGCACCATACTGGAATTGGGGCACTTCGAGTCGATCTCAAAATACTGATTATAGTTCAGTTTCGGCAAAATGCCGGTCTTCTCGAGTATGTCGTGCAGATTCTCGTTCCAGTTGATCGTGCTGTCCGCTGTGCTCTTGCCTTTCCAGTCAAACACAATCACAGCCGCTTTGCTGTCATAGTACACTTTGCATTCTCCGCCCGCGGTAGGGATTCCTTTCCAGTTTTCGGTATTTCCATCCGTCTTACAATGGGTAATGCCTGCAATTGTAATGGGATCTCTCGACTGCCAGTCATCCTGCTTCTGCTTCAGCTTGACCGTCTTGCTCATGTTGTCTCTGTCCTGCTCCGTAACCGCAGTCAGCACATCGATATACGCCGCCCGCACCTCGATGAGGTCGGATGCCTCCAGACTTCTCTCGATGTACTGTATCAGCGCCGGTATCATAAACGCCGCAAGGATCGCCAGAATGACCAGCACAACGATCAATTCCACCAGCGTAAATCCCTTGCGGGTATTTTTCTCTTTCTTCTGCATTTTATCAGCACCTTTTACTGCGTTTCAGCTAACCTAAGACGGGCTTTCAGCGCGCTGTACCGTCTGCCCTTCTGGTTGTTATTTACCATATACGCTACCACATCCTGACTGCCGACGATAACAAGCAGGCGCTTCGCGCGTGTGATCGCGGTGTAGAGAATGTTGCGCGTGAGCAGCTTGCGCGGCAGACCGTCCGACAGAGCGAGCACCACCGCGTCAAACTCGCTGCCCTGCGATTTATGTACGGTGACGGCATACGCCAGCTCCAGCTCGTTCAGCATATCGAAGGTGTAGGTCGCAATGCGGTCGTCAAAGCGAATCACCATGCACTCCTGCTGCGGAAAAATGCGGATGATCTCGCCGACGTCGCCGTTGAACACGCCGGTTCCCTGCTCGTCGTCCCCCTGCTTTTCCCACACGATGTCGTAGTTGTTTCGCACCTGCATCACGCGGTCGCCCTCGCGGAAAATGGTGTCTCCGAAGCGCTTTTCCAGTTTGCTTTCACTCGGTGGATTGAGCGCCTCCTGCAGACGGCGGTTGAGCGGAATGGTTCCGCTGCCGTGCCGCTTGGCAGGCGAAAGCACCTGTATCTGTGCAGGAGTGAAGCCGTAGTGCTTGGGCAGTCTCTGGGCGCAAAGCTGTGCCACCGTTTCGATAACAGACGCCGGATCCGCCCGTTTCATGATGAAAAAGTCGCCGTCCGCACCGGATGGCCTGGGCATTTCACCCGCGTTGACCGCGTGCGCGTTCATGACAATATCCGACTGCTGCGCCTGACGGAAAATCTCAGTCAGCTGAATGGTCGGCACCCGATGTGAGGTGATCAGGTCGCGCAGGAAGTTGCCCGGGCCTACCGGCGGCAGCTGATCGGCATCACCGACGAGCACGAGCCGCGCACCGTGCGGCAGCGCATTGATGAGCGCCTGCATGAGCGTGATGTCCACCATGGACACCTCGTCCAGAATGACCGCGTCGCACTCGAGCGGATTGGTCACACTGCGGGCAAACACCGTGCGTCCGCCGCCCGCAAAGCCTGCCTCGAGCAGCCGGTGAATGGTTTTCGCCTCCATGCCGGTCAGGTCGGAAAGACGTTTTGCCGCGCGGCCGGTCGGCGCGGCGAGCAACGTGTCCAGTCCCAGTGCCTCAAACACCTGCAGGATGCCGCGCACCGTAGTCGTTTTGCCGGTGCCCGGGCCGCCGGTCAGAATAACCAGACCATTGCGTGCAGCCGTTGAAATCGCAAGCTGCTGTTTCTCGGAAAAAGTGAACTCACTGCTCTCCAAAAGCGCGGAAAGCAGCTCATCCACGTCAAAATCGTACTCATAATTGCGCTCTGCCATGTAGCCGAGCATTTCGGCAAGGTAGGCCTCCGCGTCGTGCATATCGCGCAGATAGACCGCGTCGCGGCCTGCGATGTGCTCACGCACCAGCCGCCCCTTCTCCTCCAGACGGGCAATGCCGTGCAGCGCCCGGTCCTCATCCACGACCACGTCATCGTCGCTCAGCAGCATGCATACCGCGTACAGCAGCTTCTCCACCGGGATGAACGTGTGGCCGTTGTTCAGGTTGAACGTCAGCGTATACAGAATGCCCGCGTCCACGCGCTCATCGCTCAGCAGCGACAGCCCAAGCTCCATCGCCAGACCGTCCGCCAGCTTGAAATCCACATCGTAGTATGGGTCACACAGCAGATACGGGTTCTCGCACAGCGCGTCGATGGCGCTGTCGTGCAGGCGCTTGTACAGCAGCGGCGTGAGCGCGACCGGCAGACCGTGTTCGCTCAGGAAGTCCATCAACAGGCGCATTTCGCTCTGTTCGGTGAACTGACGGCCGATCTCCTTCGCCTTGCGATCGGTAATGCCGCGCAGCTCCGACAGACGCTCCGGCTCATGCATAAGAATGTCAAACGTGTCCTCACCGAACTTTTCCGCAATTTTTGCCGCCAGCCGCGGACCGATTCCGCGAATCAGACCCGAACCGAGGTACTCCGCGATGCCGCGCACCGAGGTCGGCAGCCGGCGCTCAAACGCCTCAGTCGCAAACTGCTCGCCGTAGGTCGGGTGCGTCACCCAGCAGCCGGTCAGAATGACCTCCTCACCCAGTCCAATGTTGGGAAACGTGCCGGTCGCCGTGACCTCGGCTCCGTTTTCCGCAGCAAGGCGCAGCACGGCGTAGCCGTTTTCGTCGTTGTAGTAAACGATCTGCTGCACCGTGCCGCGCACGATCAAATATTCTCTTTCGTCCAACGTCCCACCGTCCCAACTTGTCATTCCAGATAGGTTATGTCCTGCCGTGCCGCCATGTACTTGGCGATGTTCTGTCCCTGTCCGCTGCCGATTTCGACAAATGTGATCAGCAGACCGGGAAAATACTGCCGCCGTACGCGCAGTGCCGCGCGGATCAGGTGTTCGCTGACGGCATCGCAGCCGTCGCCGTACAGCGTCAGCTCCGCCGAGCCGTGCAGCCGCAGCAGCCGCGCGGAGACGATCTCGTACACCGTGTGCAGCACGGTATAAAATCCCACCGCGGCAAATACCGCCAGAACCGATTGCAGAAAAACAGACATGAGCGTTCCCTCCTGCTATCAGCCTATGCACGGAGGGAATACTTTGTTAGTATATAGTATAGCACAATTGTTCGGATAAGTAAACCGAGCAGAAAATCCGGGGATAATTGAAAATTGAGAATGAAGAATGAACGTGATGATAGAACAATAACCAAATTTCATTTTCCATTCTCAATTCTCCATTCCTGAAAAAGAGACGCTTTCGCGTCTCTTTTTCAGGTTTCGTGTTCTTTGCACCACTCATTGAGCGTTTCCCGATCGGTGCCCTGCATGGAACAGGCGATTCCGCAATCCCGTTCATTGGGCGGCAGCGAGATACCCTCGCTCATCTTTTCCTGTTCCCTCGCGGCTACTGCCGGTTTGCTGCGGCGCAGCCACTCGAACGCCTTCGCGGCGGCCCGGAGCTGATAGCGGTTTTCGTGATTTTCCGACATAATTGCATCCCTCCTTCGCATAGTATGCGCAGGAAAGAGGATTTTACGCACAAAAAAGCTCCCATGCCGGAAGCATGGGAGCTTGTAAATTGCGTTATGCTATTGCTTAACTGAAATTAAGCGTTGATAGCGGTTACGACGCCGGAACCTACGGTGCGGCCACCCTCACGGATAGCGAAACGCAGGCCTTCCTCGATAGCGATCGGGGTGATCAGCTCAACGTCCATCTCAACGTTATCGCCCGGCATGCACATCTCAGTGCCTTCCGGCAGAGTGATAACGCCAGTTACGTCGGTGGTACGGAAGTAGAACTGCGGACGGTAGTTGTTGAAGAACGGAGTATGACGGCCGCCCTCTTCCTTCTTCAGAACGTATACCTGACCGTGGAACTTGGTGTGCGGGTGGATAGAGCCCGGCTTAGCCAGAACCTGGCCGCGCTCAACCTCGTTCTTCTGGATACCACGGAGCAGAGCGCCGATGTTGTCGCCTGCTTCAGCGTAGTCGAGCAGCTTGCGGAACATCTCGATACCGGTTACAACGGTCTTGCGCGGAGCGTCCATCAGACCAACGATCTCAACTTCCTCGCCCATCTTCAGCTGGCCACGCTCTACACGGCCGGTAGCTACGGTACCACGACCGGTGATGGAGAATACGTCCTCGACCGGCATGATGAACGGCTTGTCAGCAGCGCGGTCCGGGGTCGGGATATAAGAGTCAACAGCGTCCATCAGCTCGTGGATGCACTTGTACTCCGGAGCGTTCGGATCCTTGGACTCGCAGGTCAGAACGTTCAGAGCGGAACCACGGATTACCGGAACGTCGTCGCCCGGGAAATCGTAAGAGGACAGCAGCTCACGGATCTCCATCTCAACCAGGTCGAGCAGCTCCTCGTCGTCTACCTGATCAGCCTTGTTCATGAAGACAACGATATACGGAACGCCTACCTGACGGGACAGCAGGATGTGCTCGCGGGTCTGCGGCATCGGGCCGTCAGCAGCGGATACAACCAGGATAGCACCGTCCATCTGAGCAGCGCCGGTGATCATGTTCTTAACGTAGTCGGCATGGCCCGGGCAGTCAACGTGAGCGTAGTGACGCTTAGCGGTGTGATACTCAACGTGTGCGGTGTTGATGGTAATGCCGCGCTCCTTCTCCTCCGGAGCCTTGTCGATTGCGTCGTATGCCTGATACTCAGCATCGCCCTCGAGAGCCAGAACCTTGGTGATTGCAGCGGTCAGAGTGGTCTTGCCGTGGTCAACGTGGCCGATGGTGCCAATGTTAACGTGCGGCAGAGAACGGTCAAATTTTTCCTTTGCCATTGTGGATATCCTCCTCGTAAAATGAATTAAAAGTCATGTTGCATTTATTTTACTGCATTTCGAGAAAAAATGCAATAGGCTGCAGCAGATTTTAGTCGTTGTTTTTGGTACGGTTGTCGATGATCTTCTCCTGAATGCTCTTCGGCACTTCAGTGTAGTGGCTCGGCTGCATGGTGTACTGGCCACGGCCCTGAGTGCGGGAACGCAGAGCAGTTGCGTAACCGAACATCTCGCTCAGCGGAACGCCGGCAGAGATAGCCTGTACGCCGCCGCGCGGCTCCATGCCCTGGATCTGACCACGACGGGAGTTCAGGTCGCCGATAACGTCGCCCATATACTCCTCCGGTACCATTACGTCAACCTGCATGATCGGCTCCATCAGAACCGGATCAGCCTTCTTCATAGCATCCTTGAACGCCATAGAACCAGCGATCTTGAACGCCATCTCAGAGGAGTCGACTTCGTGGTAAGAGCCATCATACAGGGTTACCTTAACGTCAACAACCGGGTAGCCTGCGAGGATACCAGACTGCATAGCGCCCTGGATACCCTGATTAACAGGCTCGATATATTCCTTCGGGATAGCACCGCCAACGATCTTGTTGATGAACTCGTAGCCCTTGCCGGACTCGTTCGGCTCAACGATGATCTTAACATGGCCGTACTGGCCCTTACCACCGGACTGACG
>ERZ773228.4523-NODE-4523-length-10420-cov-2.780222_pt1 | contig 10420 bp, 11 predicted proteins | sample MGYA00580524_ERZ773228 | MGnify/ENA primary metagenome ERZ773228 (study PRJEB29015, sample SAMEA2737768) | human gut metagenome | biome: human gut; feature: human-associated habitat; material: faeces | place: China | collected 2012 ...
AGCCTAATTCTTAGTCTAAGAATAATGTATCTACATACCTATTATATATAAGCATTGTATATATACTTAGAAATTATACAGATAACTTGTATGGATTAGTTGAGGAACCATCTCCTGATTCTAGTCTAATATCAGAGTTCAGATAAAGGACTGGGGCAATTCCTATATAATCTCTAGTAGTACTTTGTCCGCCAGCATTACCATGCTGACTTACAAACCAACTATAAGTAGAAGCTGAAGAATCAGGAGTTAATAGTCTTCCAAAATTAGAAGTTCCTAAAATACCTTTCATCCAATTATTTGCAGTACAAGGTGTACCATTATACCCAGATAAACTGCTTTTACATAAAACTTGGGTACCATCACCAAAAGCAGCGGCATAACCATAATCGCTTGGATACGCAAGCGCTATTTTTCCATACCAAGTTGTATTATAAGTGCAATCACTACATTTTTTTGTTCCTCTTTCACTTTGATATATTTGATTAGAATAAAAAGTATAACCACTATCTCCACCCAAATACCAAGTGGTTTCAATTATAATGTTACGTGTAACATCATTTTTTATTCCAATGTTATCAATATCTAGTGTCGAAGTACGACCACTTGAATAGTATGTTACTTTTCCATTTCCATTATAATAACTTCCGTTCAATAATTTTTGTAAAGTTGCCGTATGCCAATTATTGTCGTAGGTCGTTGAAGTACCATCGTCATTTTTATCATAATCATACGCCAAACCGCCTATTATTGTATTTCTTATTAGTTTTAGTTTTCCATCAAATACTCCTATTATTCGCCATGTTTCACACGTGCTAGATGTTTGATTACTATAGTCAGAGCAATTAAAGTATATATAGTTATTGGGATTTGCTCCATAATATCTTATATTACCATCATCTAAACTAGTTGTAGTACCACCTAGTCTATCATTCATTAGTGATACTGTTGGTGCAATATGATAATCAATACTATTATTTGTCACTGTTGCTTTTTCAGCATTTTTATATAGTTCTGTAATAGTATCTGCGGCTGTTGGAGGAGGTTTTAACACTGCCCCTTCTCCGTCTGCATGTAATTTAAAACTAAATGTTTTATTCATCATAGTATTTGGATTAGTATAATTAACACCATTTATCCAAATATATAATGTATATGATGTCTTTGATGTAGATATACTTTCATTAGTTAATAATACTATATGATTAGTATTATTCTTACTACAAGTAACTGTATTACTAGTTAGATAACTATCACTAAAGTTACCTTCTTTTACTTTAGTAGTTCCTTTATATAATTCATATCTAAAACTCTCATCTTTTAATCCTGTATCTATACTAGTTATATCCAAATACATATTAAATACTAATCCTGTAGTGTCTCCCTTTACACTAATATTCTTTACTATACCTTTACTTTTATCTGATACTGGTCTTAGATTAGCACTTATATCACTTCCTCCATCAAAGGTAACTGTAGCAGCTCCTACTCCTGCTACTATTTTTGTAGTATCACTATCACTAGTAGTCCATACATACCAAGCATAAGTTCCCCCAACTATAGCTATTAATACTAAGAGTGATATACCAGTTATTAAAAATATTTTCTTTTTCTTATTCATTACTTATCACCACTTTCTATACTCATACTTATATTTCCTTTATATACACTAGATAATATATCATTAGAATTATCATTATTTACTAAACTACCATCTATCCATATATATACTGTTAACTGTTTTACTTGATTATTTATTTCTATATTATTATATATAGGTAAATTACCAGTACTACTTACTATACCACTAGCTACTTCATTAGTACCATCTAATACTTGATACTTTAGTACATTACTAGTAAGTAATATACTACTTGTAGTACTATCAGTATTTAAATATAATGTACCAGTACCATTACTTATAGTACAAGTATCTTTTAAATTAACTTTAATTACCGAAGATAAACCTTCAGTATAAGTACTTGCTAAACTAAAATTAGCAGGATTACTATCACTACCTATATCTTGTCCTTTAACATAATTAACATCAAAACATTCACTAGTACCAGATATATTAACTACTCCAGACCAAGATAACCAAGCATAAGTAATACTTACTGATACTATTATTATTAATAACCTCCTAATAACTACCAGTAATCTGTACTGTATCAGCACTTATTTTAGCAGTAAATCTATTATCATTAAGTGCTGTATTAATTAAATTAGCATCTAACCATATATAAATATCAAATGTTGTATTTGTACTCTTAAGTCCATATTTATCTACTATTGTAATAGGAGTATCTTTAACTGCTGTACTAAAATTACCATTATTACTATATACAGTAGTACCATTATAAGTACCAACAACTTCCCATTTCAAAGCAGCAATATTAAGTCCTGTAATACTAGTAGGTGTAATATAAATATTAAATGCTGAAGGTACACTACCACTATTTATTTTAGCAGTCGCCACTGAATGAAGTCCTCCAGATTTATCTTCTGATGGCATTAACTGAATACCAGTAATATTTTCTGTTATAGTATAATCAACATCCACCTTACCAGAATTATTATCTACATTCCCTTCATTAGTTCTAGCAACAATATAAGCGTAACTAGCAGCCCCTACTACTATACAAAGTAATAAAACAAATACTATATATAATCCAATCTTTTTCTTCTTATCCATAAAATCACTGCTTTCTCATAATAGTATTTACTTTTAATAATGCTGAAAACTTCTTATCCATAAGTTCATTTTGACTAGTATCAGCCTTATTAGCAATCCATACTCTAAAATAACATTGATAATTAGTATTAATATTAAATGTATTATTAGTAGTACTCATATCACCAGTAGTAATTGAAGTACCATCACCACTACCAAGATTACTTTGACTATTATTACCATCCATACAAACAAGACTATACTTAAAATCACTTACTTTTAAAGCATCATCTATTTTAACATTAATTAATGAAATATTAACATAAACATCATACCCCTCTAAAATTGTAGCATCAGGCATTATTGAAAAAGTATTAGCCTTAGCATATTCCATAACTTGTTCATCATCTAAAGGAACACCTGTCTTAACATTAACATAATTATTATCAGTAAATACTACTGAAATACCATTATTAATAGTACCAGTAGTAACACTTATATCAGTAGCAGTAGCAGTATAATAAGCATATGAACTACCCATCATACAAATAAATATAGCACTAGCGGCAATTGTCAAAACAAAAATCATTTTACTAAATTTCATTTTCTATCACCTCTATCTATTAACCTACTATTATATTACCATATTTTAATTTTATTATCAATAATTTTAATAAAATTATCTTTACTTTATTTTAATATCAAATAATATCATAGTAGATATATTTGGCTTATATATAATAGATATGTAGATATATTCTTTTGAGACCTAAGACTCAAAAGAACACTCTAAGACCTTAGGCTTAGAGTGCTAATAATAAATAAATTAAATATCTAAATTATGATATACATTCTGAACATCATCCAAATCATTCAAAGCATCAATCAAATTAATAACCTTCTCAGTACTCTCTTCATCAAGTTCCATATAATTATTCGGTACAAAAGTAACTTCACTAACAATAAACTTATCATAGCCCATATTAGTTAAAGCATCTTTAACCTCTATAAAACTATTAGAATCAGTATAAATAACATAACTATCATCTTCAGTAATAAAATCAAGTATATCTAAAGAAAGAATATCTTCCATAAGTTTATCTTCATCATATACCTTTTCAAGTACTAAAACACCTTTTCTTTCAAACAAATAACTAACAGAACCGTCAGTACCTAAATTACCCCCTCTTTTGGTTAAAGTACTTCTTACAAATCCAGCAGTTCTATTCTTATTATCAGTAAGACAATCAATCATAATAGCCACACCAGAAGGACCATATCCCTCATATCTAACAGATTCATAATTCTCACCATTACCAGCATTCTTAGCCTTATTAATCGCAGACTCAATATTAGCCTTAGGCATATTCTCACCCTTAGCTTTTTCAATAACCATTCTTAGTCCAGGATTATTTTCAGGATTAGGATCACCACTCTTTGCAGCTACATAAAGTTCTTTAGCAAGTTTCTGAAAAACCTTACTTCTTTCACTATCAATTGCCCCTTTTTTTCTCTTAATCGTAGACCATTTACTATGTCCTGACATAAATATTCCTCCTCATAATTTTCTTTTTATATAATACTATTATTTTCTCTCACAGTCAAGATATATTTAAATATATTAACCAATATAACCAAGTATTACCGGCCCTAATATAATAAGTAATATAAGTGGTATAAAGAAAAATACTGATATAACACTTATCTTAATAGGTACTTTACTAATTTTAGCTTTAACCTCTAATATTCTTCTTTGTCTCAAATAATCAATCTGACTATGCATAGTATCAATAATACTACTACCATACATATTAGACTGAGTAAGAGATAAAATAATATTATTAATACTATCCGAAGGTATAAACTTCTGAATATCATTTAAACTCTCATTCAAACTCTTACCAAATCTAGTTTGTCTTATAGCCTCTTTAAACTCCAAAGACAACTCTCCATCAACACTATTAATAGTAACAGATATAGCCTCATTCAAGTTTCTCCCAGTCTGAAGAGACAAAGTCAAAACCTCAAAGAAATATATAGCTTCACTATTAAGTTTCTCCGTTCTCTTCTTAATTTTTCTATTCAAAAATATCTTCTCAAATAAAATATAATAAATTATCATTACAAATGGTACATAAACATAACCATAGTCAAAAGAAACAAATACAACTATTCCCAAAACTATCATCGTAATTAATCTAATATTCAAAAAAGTCAAAGTACTAACTCTTGAAGATACTCCAAGTAAATTAATCTTTTCATCAATTTTATTAAGTACTTTCTTACTATATAAACTTCTTAAAGAATTATCATTCTTCTTTTTCATTTTCTTCTTCATATTACTCATCCACCTTTAGTGTTCTTAATAAAGTTATCAAATATATAATAAACATAATCACAATAATAGCAATAATAATATATCCAAGAGTAGAACTAAATAAAGGATTAAAGTATGTTGGATTAAGTAAGTAAACAACCCCTATAAATAGTACTGGTACAATACTAAGTATAATAACTACAATCTTAGGAGCAGAACTAATATTCTTCATTTCTTCCTTTAACTTCTTCTTATCAAATAAAGTTCTCTCTATCGAAGAAAATACCTCTACTATATTACCACCAGTCTTATTAAGAACAGTAAGAGATGAAGAAACATAAACAGCCTCCTGTAGTTTAACCCTTCTAGCAAATCTTTCAAAAACAGTATCAACAGATAATCCATATTTCATATCCAAATACATCTTTTTAAACTCATCTCCAAGAGGATAAGGAAGCTCCGCGCTAGCAGTCTGTAATGCCTGAAGTGTACTCTTACCAGCCTTAAAACAATTATTCATAATAATTATTGCTCTAAGTAAATCATTCTCTATATTTCTAGTCTTTCTCTTATAATTCAAAAATAACAATATATCAAGCAAATAATATCCAATAAAATAATTAATAATATATCCAAATAAAGAGAAATAATTAGTAGTAAATATTTGTGATATAGTAGTTAAAATAATAAATACTATCGATATAATAAACTTATTAGTAATAAAATCAACAGTCTGTATTCTATCTCTATCTTTATATTTAATATATCTTTCATACTTCTTACTTCTCTTAGTAAGATAACTACTCTTCTTAACTATTTTTCTAAATTTACTAACAAAAGATATATATCCATTAGCCATCTTATCACTAAAAGATAATTCTTCTTTTTTTATTGGCTCCAAAGAATAATACTTAATTCTCGCCGCCTTCTTATCTCCTAGTACATTTCTAAATAAAATAATGATAATTATCAAAAGTATAACAAGTAAAATACCCTGCAAAATAAACATTGTTTCCATAATTATCATCCCTTTCTTCTTTAGTTAAAAATATCTTTAATATCTATACCTTTTCTTGTAATTTTATCATAAACTCTAGGTTTTCTCTTATAAACACCAAACTCTCCCATTACACTTCCATCATTAGCCACTCCAACTTGCTTAAATGAAAATATCTCTTTAAGAACAATCTCTCCATCTTTCATACCATCTATCTCACTAATAGAAGTAATCTTTCTTTTACCATCAGATAATCTATCTATTTGAACAATCAAATCAATAGCATTAGCAATATATCCTCTAACCGCAGACACTGGTATTTCCATCTCATTCATTAAAATCATTGTCTCAAGTCTATTAATTGTATCAATAGAATTATTAGCATGTAATGTAGTAAGAGAGCCCTCATGACCAGTATTCATAGCCTGCATCATATCAAAAGCCTCTTTACCTCTTACTTCACCTACTATAATACGATCCGGTCTCATTCTAAGAGAGTTTCTAACCAAATCTCTAATAGTAACCTCTCCTTCACCCTCATAATTAATAAGTCTTGTTTCTAACGAAATAACATGTTTCTGATGAAGTTTAAGTTCTGCCGCATCCTCAATAGTAATAATTCTCTCATCTTCTCCTAGAAAACCAGATAATATATTAAGAAGTGTCGTTTTACCAGTACCAGTACCACCAGATATAATAATATTAAGTTTAGCTTGAACAGCAGCCTCAAGAAATCTTGCCATATTAACAGTAAGAGAACCACCTCTTAATAAATCATCAATAGATTCTAATTTCTTATTAAACTTTCTTATCGTAAGAACAGGTCCTTTCAAACTAAGTGGTGGAATAACTGCATTAAGTCTTGAACCATCTCTAAGTCTAGCATCAACCATCGGATTAGCAGCATCAATAGTTCTACCAAGAGGTTGTACTATCCTCTGAATAGTTCTAATAATATGCTTATCATTAATAAACGATACTGTTTCATCCTTAGCTATCTTACCATCTATTTCTACATATATCTCATTAGGAGCATTTACCATTATCTCAGTAATAGCATTATCTTGTAACAAAGGAGTAATAGGACCATATCCCATTATTTCATTCTGAATTAAATTAAAAATATGTCCTCTCTCTAAAGTACCCAAATCATATCCACTTAAAGTATTATCAATCTCATTATTAATATAATCCTCAAGTAAACCATCATCAGGAATATTCTCTTCAATTAAGTTCTGAACTATCTTCGTTCTAAGACTATCAAGTAGTCCCTTATCACCAAATATATCATAATCTTTTAAACCATTTTTAGGAGTTTCTTTAGGCTTAACATCAAAAGCCTCAGTAAGTGTCTTTTTAGCCATTTTACTTTCCCTCCTTAATATGTCTATCATCAATCAAATCAAGTGCCATCTTCTTCATATTAGCAACATCTTTAGGATGAAAAGTATTAATCTTCTTATTCAAAGTAAGTATCTCACCACTCATAACATACTTATCAATATTCTTTATATAATAATTACTAGATATAGTATAATCAATATTACTATCTATCGTAGCCCTAATATCATACATACTCATATAATCCCTACCAGTATCTCTAGAACTATTTAAACAAATTAAATAATTCTTCTTATCAGTATCAATAAAGACACTAAGTAAACTCTTCATATTCTTTAAATCTACTAAATCATTAGTAACAATAAATAAAGACATATAAGAATAATCAAGAATAGTCAAATTAATATCATTAAGTACATGAGAAGTATCCACAAGTACTACATCATATTCCTTTTTAGCAGCATCAAATATAAGAGGAATATACCTACTATCAACTTTCATTGCCTCTCTAGGGTCTCTAGGAGCAGCTAATACATCAATATTAGAATTATAAGAAGTAACATACTTACTAAGTTCCGTAAATCTATTATTAGCCATACTATCCACTAGCATAAATATATCCTTAGTATTCTTAATATCAAGAGATATCGCTATACCACCAGAAAACAAATCCATATCAATAATTAATACTCTTTTACCAAGTTCACAATAAATACCCGCTAGATTAAGAAGTATTGTTGTCTTACCAACTCCACCCTTTACTGAAGATACACTTATTATTTTACCATTCATAGTATCAACCTACCTTCTCTATTCTTTTATTACCATTATCCATATAACCAGTATATTCACTTTTAGCCTCAATCAAATCAAAATTAAATACTTTACCAAAAGTTCCTTTTATAGTTTTAGTAAGAGTTACATTAACCTTACCATTATCTATAAGTACAGATACACTACTAAGATTATTAGTATTTTTATCTATCAAATCAATTAAATCATTCTCATCAACTTTATCCATATTATCAAGAGCATAATCTATTACCATATAACTAACATTAGAAAGTTTATTCTTTTCATACATAGCATTACCAATATCATATACAAGTACAAACATAAGTAATATAATTGGCATAATAACTACGAATAGGACTAAACTTTGACCCTTATTATTAAGTGTTAGCATTAGGTATTACCCTTTCTACAGTAATCTTATATGGATTACCAAGTATCAAATTAAGTCCTGGAGTTATAACTTTAACATTCTCAGTAATAGTTATATTAGTATATTGATTATCCTCTTTCATAGTTATATCTAAATCAGTATATTTCTTATTAATATCCTCTATAGTAGTACCATTCTTAACAAGTGAAACAATATCCATACTATCATTTTCTAGTTCATTTTTTTTACTTAAAATAGTACCAAAATCAACAATAGCAAACAATATCAATATAAATACTGGTAATATCAAAACAAATTCTACTAAAGCCTGACCCTTTCTATTCATATAGACACTCTCCCTATTATCTATTTCATTATAGCAAAAAAAAGAAAAAAAAGAAAGATATTTCTTTCTTTTTCTTTATTTATTTCTTACTATTATTTTTTGTATTATTTTTCTTATTTTCAGGTTTAACAGTAGGAGTAGCATCATCATCTTTTTTAAAGATAAGATATAGAAGTCCTAATACTACAAGTACTATAAGTATTATAATAACAACCTTTTCAGCAGTGCTACCAGATTCTTCTTCTTCAGTTAAAGTAGTAGTAGCAGTATTCTTTCTATTTACAATTAACTTGTACTCTCTAACATCACCATTTTCTGCTTTAACAGAAATAATAACAGTATTTTTACCAGTTTTAAAGTTTTCATTACCAGTAATTTCCACTCTAGATCTAGAGTCTTCTGCAATAGCAGTAATATCTAAAGATTTAACATCATTATTAACATTTAGTTCATACTCTAAAATATCTCTATCAAATTTAATTTCATAGCCTTTAGCCTCAAGTGTTTTTAAATAATTATTTGAAGAATAATAGTATACTACTGGTGTAGGAACTACTGGCGGTTTTTCTTTTATTATATATACAGTATAAACCTTAGTACTACCATCTTCAGCAGTTACAGTTATAATCGCGGTAGTCTTATCTTCAGTAAGTTCATATTTAAATAAACCATCTACTGTTGATAAAGTATCCTCTAAAGAACCAGATAATATAACTTCTTTAGTATCATATGGAACAGTTAAAGTATATACAGTAACATCTTTATCAAATGCAGTATCAAATGTACCAACACTAGCATTTAATGAATGTAAATTATTAATTGAACTCTTTCTAGTAATATTAACGTTAACACTAACTTCTTCAAATTCATTAATAATCATATCATTAGCAACACTACCATTTAAAGTAACTGTGCCTTCACCATCATTAATAGCCATAAATTCAAATGTTATAACAGTAGTACCATTTGTAAGCTCAGTACCTGCTCCTACAAATCTACCATCTTCATTATAAGTACCAATTAAATTCTCATTAAATAGTACATTCATTAATTTAAGATTATCACTATAAGTAACTAGACCATCAATACCATTGATATAGTCTTCTAAATCTGTAGAATTAACAACTAGACTAACTTTGAAAGTATCGCCAACATATAATTCATCAGTATCACTATCAAATATTAAACTTAGATCAGTATTTTCTCTTTCTTTTTCAGAATGATTTAAATATCCATTAATAGTCATAATATCTTCGAAAGTAATAGTTCCAAATGGATCTTCCTCATATTCATCTTTTCCTTCAGTCTCATGACTAGTAAGATATAAGTCCATTGTAGGAATCATTTCACCATTAAGGTATCCTTCCATTGTAGGTATCATATCATCAGCACTAAAAATACTATCATCAGTAATATCTCCCATTACATATACTTTATAAATTGCTTCACTTAAACCTTTAGTAAATTTTAAAGTATATCCATTCTTAATAAGAGTTTCACTAACTGGAGTATCCTCACCGGAAATATCTCCCTCTACAGGTGTTTCTCCATTGTTAGAAATTTCTCCTTCTGCAGGTGTT